>Ga0209512_1004658_pt1 | contig 11883 bp, 13 predicted proteins | sample frozenSSSSmetaG_FD_184142 | JGI IMG/M metagenome (GOLD analysis project Ga0209512, IMG submission 184142) | Glacier valley bacterial and archeal communities from Borup Fiord, Nunavut, Canada, to study Microbial Dark Matter (Phase II) -... | ecosystem: Environmental > Aquatic > Freshwater > Ice >... | reverse complement strand
GCCTACAGCGCATTTCAGGTGAGAAGCACTATAATCAAGAGATAAACAAGTGTTTGAGAAAGCAGGAACCGATGAACAGTTATTCGGCTGATTTACGGGAACGGGTGATTACAGCGTGGCAAAACGAGACCGAAACCCAGGCAGAAATAGCGACCCGGTTTGCTGTAAATGTGAGTACGGTGAAAGACTGGATCAAGCGTTTCCGGGAGACGGGTAAGGTAGAGCCGCTACCGCGAGGTCACGAGCAACCCCTCATTAAAGATGCTGAGGCGCAGGCGCTACAGGCGTTGGTGGAGGAGGTGCCAGAGGCAACGTTGACCCAGTATTGTGATGCTTGGGAACAAGCGACGGGACAACGGGTGAGTGCACCGACGATGTGTCGTGCCTTACAGCGCTTTGACCGACCCCGGAAAAAAAAGACAGTCGCCGCCGCTGAACGGGATGAAGGGGCGCGTGACGCCTGGCGAACGCTGGTTGAAGCACTGCCTGCCCAGCGTGTGACTGTGTTCGACGAAAGTGGCACGCAACTGGACAGGTCCAGTCGTTAGGCGCGTGCCCCGCGTGGGGAACGCGCCTATGCGACCGAGCGGCGCAATACAGGCCACAATATGACTTTGCTGGTCGGGATTACCCTGGCTGGCATGACTGCTCCTTTTGTGGTGGAAGGTGCAGTGACAACGGCAATTATGGAAACCTATGTCCAGCAGCTATTGCGGCCGACCCTTCAGCCCGGTGACATCGTTATTCTGGATAATTTGAGTGTGCATCATACACCCAGTGTGATGCGTCTATTCACTGAGCACGGCTGTCGGGTTCTCTTTTTACCCGCCTATTCGCCGGATTTCTCGCCCATTGAAAATGCCTTTTCCAAAATCAAAGGCGTTTTGCGTCAGTTGCGCGCCCAAACGGTTGATACGCTTCTGGATGCCATTGGTCAAGCGCTCGATACCATCACGCCCAAGAATGCCAGTAGTTACTTCGCTCACGCTGGCTTTCTTAACGTGCACTAATGAGCTGCTCTCACATGAAAAGCGCTGTAAGAGCGACGGATGTATTCGGCGCGCCCAGCAGCAAAATGTTGTTGATTTGCGCCAACTGTCATTGCTTGAAATGTGCGTCGCTGCCTGCCTTGAATGCAACAACACCCGTTTGCGAAACGGATTCATAGCTCAACACTAAGAACATTCCGCTGTCATGCCTTGACGTGCCTCAAACTGAACGCCTTGATTAGCTGCCCATGTCGTATTCGGGAAAGTCAAATTCTGCACGTTGGTGACGGCTACACCAACTTACCACAAATGCTTGAGCACATCGGTGGCAGTGATCGGTGGCAGCGGTACAAACGTCGGGGTTGGCGTCGAAAGATTTGGTAGCTTCCGTCCACAATTTACCTACCCAAACCACTCATCATACCCATAAAAGTAAATCAGAAATTGTTATACGACCGTAAAGTGTTTAACAAATTTCCTTACTTGTGAAAAACTCATGAATTTTTTACATTGTTATGCTATTGTAATTAAAAACGGTATATACCGCGCTACAATCAGGTCATAAAGTTGCTATTGTTCTAAATGCAATCATAGATCTGCGAGAAATTCATGTCTCGACAACTGGCTGAACGAGTTCTCAAACTTACTGACAAGCAGAGTGGTCCCGTCCTTGAAGAACACCACGCTGAAATCGATAATGAGTTTGCCAAAACTTTAATTGATGCATGTGTTATGCAACGTGAAAAAGGCACGACCGGACAAGCTGCTATAGATGCAATGCGCATTTTGTACAGGGCTGGCAAGATGATTAATCGGCACGATTTTATGGCGGATGCACTGCTTCAAGTCGGGCTGGTGTACCAGAAAATGAACGATGTGCCTAATAGTCGTAAATACTTCCAACAAAGCCTCAATGCGGCGCACCCGTACTTGAACGAAAGAATCTACGTTGATATAGCAGCACGCGCTCACTGGCAGCTCGCACAGACTTTAGCTGAAGTGTCCCCCGAAAACGATGAAGCATTGAGTCATCTGAGTGAGGCCAAGCAACTGCTCAAAAGCATCAGCAACATGCAAGGCACTCAGACAATTCAAAAAGAAATTACACGTCGCGAAGGATTGAGGGAGCCGGAACCGTTTCAAGATGAAATTGAAGCAGCCAAACGCCAGCTCGCGGAAATCCACACCCAGTGTGAACTTCAAAGCCAAGACTTGAGCGCAGCCGAAGCAGCATATGTACAAAGACAACAAGAAGCTCAAGTACTTGAGCAGCAAATCATAAAAGACCGCGCTGAGCAAGCGAAATTGCGTGAAAACGTCAAGCGTTTTCAAACCGCTATAAATAAACTTCAGGCTGAACTGGTTGTACTTCAGATGCTGCCTCATGCCCCATTATGGGTAGCTGCTGCCCGTGCTGAACTGGCAAGTGGACAAATCACGACTTTGACACTGCCTTTGTTGGAAAGATTAAGCCAAGTTGCCCCTGAATACGCCGATAGTTTGATCCTGGAAATTCGCGCTCGCCAGGGTGTGACAGGTGATGCGCTGATCGATCTAAATCATTTGAACGGACAAGATCGCTTTTTTGCCGGACTGCTTAACGCATCTGCGCTGCAAACAGAAGATTGGATGCAGGCTACGGAGGTTCTACTGGACGCATGGGAAACTTATCTACCGAGCTTGTTGGGACGCGCTTCTTGACCGAACGTGAGCTGAGCAAGCTGCCGCTACAAGGTGGCTTGCTCAGTGTGGCGCAACTTGAGGCGCGTCTATCTCATTACACCCCTTATCAATTGGCACCCTTTGCTGCCGATCTGACATGGCTATCCAAACTGAAAGCGCGCTGCCCAACCAGCACCAGTCGTGCCCGGATCATGGCGCGTGCCTGGCATGGGACGCTGCTGTTGGAAATAGAAACTGAGCAAGTGCTTATTGATCCAGGTAATGAGACACTTTCGGCAGTTCCAAATGACTTTGTGCCATCGGTGATTGCGATCACTCATGCTCATGCCGATCATTGCGGTGGACTGCTACAAGCGGCACAGCGTTACCCGAAAGCGTCGATCATAATGACTTCACAAACTTTCCGACTCTTGCAACTGCTTCCCGATGCAGCATTGATCGAAGCGCTCTTTGAAGCACGCGGGCATTTAATCGAAACAGATGGTGAACCGTGGCGGGTGGCTGGGATCACATTTCGGGCATACCCAGCGGGGCATTTGTTGGGCGCAGCGATGCTGGATATAACGCTAGGGGATACCCGATTGTTGGTCACAGGCGATTTTGCGCTTCGGCCAACAGGTGGCTTGACCGGCGCGGTATTACCTGATGTAGAATATGATGTCGTTTTCATGGAAGCAACCCATGCTTGGGATGTCGATGAACCAACAGCAGACCCGGTTGCTAATCATGCTCGTTTACGCCAAACTTGTACCACACTGGCCGACAATGCTGTCGATCGCATCCTTATCGCCGCTGCTGCCTTAGGTGAAGCTCAAGAGGTTTACGCGGCACTAGCAACTGCTCAGCGTGCGGGAGCGCTGCCACGTTTTACGCTGCGTTGGACAGGCAAAGCGGCTCAGGTAACCCAAATGTATGCTCAAGTCAGCCCACACCCGCTGAGCATTTGGAGCATACCGCCGCATGTGTTGTCGCATAACGATTCGATCCCGTCGCGCTCAATCGTCATTGCCAGCGGCTTTGAAGATCAGCTACATGGTGCTGCACAGAGCATGGCACAAAGCCTGACAAACGATCCTCGTGCGGCGCTTTTAATGCCACAGCTTGGCCTAGTCGCCAGCCAGGCTGAATTTGTATCCGCTGGTCGTTCACAATCCGGCGCGCAAATGCTGCGCTATCGACTCTCGCTTCATGCGAGCTATCGCGAATTGGCAACAGCGGCCCTAGCGCTGTGCTGCCGTCAGGTGGCGCTTTATCACGCCCCGCGCACCGACAACTCACCGCTGGCAGACCTGCTTAACCAGTCTGGACGCCGTGTAACCGTTTTATCCGACACTATTCAACGAATTGGAGTATAAGGTTTATGTCTCAAATCGAACCCAAATCAACGCAAGATTTTCGGCAAGCACAGAAGTTCATCGCTGATTTCAAGGAGAAACATAATCGTCAATTGCAAGGGCTCATAGCGCTAGTGGGTCAAGTGGCACGCGTAGCGACATATTCGAAAGCAGCATTATTGTGATAATATCCGCATTTGTAGCCTGTTTTTCGCTACCCGTTTTTGGATGTATACGTGCCACTTGACCCACTAGAAGAGATTTTAAGTAAGCAAAATGAAGCTTATCAAGCGCTTAACCGTAAATATGAACATGCCGAACAAGGGCGCTTAAACCAATTAGATAAAGTTGAGCGTTTGGAAAAAGACGTAGAAAAAAGCAAAATTGAGACTGCTCGCGAAATTCTCAAAATGCTGAATGACTCGACCGTTTTACAAAAGCTCAGCATGTTTGTACGAGATCACCCGGAACTGGCACTCGCTGATAAAACTACTTATACGCTGAGCACGCTCCAGAAAGCGTTTAATCAGTGGATCATTGACATTGCTCGGAACTACGGCATCACAGACGCAGGCAAAGTCGAGTGCATCGTTTTACCAACGGACATGGAGATCACACTACATCGAAACGAGATCGAAAGCTGGAATCACAAATATGATTTTGCCCCACTCACGCCTTTCAGTGATGCACGTCCAGAGGTTACCTTTAAGGTGCTGAGCACAGGTTGGCGGATTGGCGATTTAGTATTGGAAGCAGCCCGGCTTGAACCGCTGCCTGAACAGCTCATATGGACTGAAGTGCAGTCAACATCTATTGAACCGGAAGCACAATCCATCGAAGCTGAGAACGAGGAAAACTGATGACGCCCGAAGATAAACAACAAGTCTTGGCAGAATGCTTGACATTGGAGCAAAATATCACGACGCTGAATACAATGTTTGTGGATGCACAAGCTGAACAGCAAAATCTTGTTGCCGAAATTAATGCGTTGCGAGACGTGTTGGCTCAAGCATTTGCGCACCAGTGGCCGCCGTTGACGCTGGTTGAGGTGTAAAAACGATGTTAGCTCATTCACTCACAATGCTAACACCATCAACCGCCTATACAAGACACACTTCCGAACAAGCGTTGCTGCAATCCAATCAGTTAAAAAGTGTTGAAGCTGAGCCACCAACGGTAAGTGGCCGCCTGATTAGCTTGTTTGAAGACGCGCTGATGAACCAATTGCAACCGAAGGTTGCAGAACGCATTGAGTTCGAAGATACGCTGCTCATTGATATGCGGGGTGGCATGTTCGCTGCCGCAGTCATTTCGCTGGATACTGATCAGCGCTTCAAACGGACGCCGCGTGCCATTCAAGTGGAGATAGCTGAGTCAGTCAGTCCTGCCGAAACGCGCACGCCGCTATGCGTCTATAACCAAAAAGGTAGTAAAGCATGGGTCGCGTGTTCGACACAGCGCTTGATCGAAAAAGCACAGGATGCTGCTGTTCAGATCGTCGAAAACATATTTACCGAAGCTGAAAAGCCATCTGAAGATGGTCGCAATACCGCATTTGTGCGGATGTGTTTTGCTTTTTTAGGTGACTTCAGAGCAATTTCGATCGAGTATGAACGTGTCATGATTGTAATCGATCAACCGAATGCCGCCGTGCTTATCAAGAATGCACTTCCTAGCCTGAGTAAACTTATGGGTGATCAGCAAGGGCGCTGGCTGGCTGCACATGTGCAAATGGCCGACCCACAGCGCTCGCTGCTTGGCTATGCCTTTTTTGATGATCCGGCACAGCCATTAGAAACCGATCAGTGTTTCTTAATCTTGTATGGCTCACAAGATGCCATTGATCTGACAAATAACGGATTTTCATTCTCCGTTCAGCGGCTGAGTGCAATCGACGCAGTGGAACATTACACGAAAATCGCTGTAATCGGTTCGGTTCAGCCCACGCGGGACTCCCGTCTGATTTATTTTCAGGATCGCCAGCAGTTGGAAGACGCGGCGCTGGTCGGTTACCTGCAATGGACAGCGCAGCTTGTTCATCAACTTCCGACATTACGAGCGCAGCAGGCACAAATTCAAAATGCTTTGGCTGAGTTGCAAGTACAAAACTTGGGCTTGCGCTCAATGGTCGACCGTTTGAGAGCCATTGTCGCTCAATTGAGCATGTAACATGACGTTGAAAGTGAAAACGCGGGGACGCGCAAAGGATGAGCTTGCACTATGACTGCTTATGGAATTGACCTCGGAACGACCACAACGCTGATCGCCAGAGCCACGCAAGGGCGCGGCGCGGATACGGTCGAAGCACAAATCATTAAGGTAAACGGCCACAGCTTTATACCATCATTTGCTTACTTCTTGGAAGATGGCTCAAACAAGGTGGGTACTGATGCCAAAAAAACTTCAATCGTAAGCGACAAAACAAATTCAAAAGGTATTGTACGTGCGGTCAAGCGTTTGATGGGCCGTTCGATCATTTTCCCTCCGCCTATCGACCGGACGCCGGCACAGGTTTCGGCGTTGTATTTGATTGAGATGCTGCGCGAGTCGCATTTTATAGGTAAGGATGAACTGACGGTAACGGTGCCAGCCAGCTTCACCAGTAATCAGCGGCGAGATACTGTGGAAGCACTGCGCATCGCCTGCAAGCAGTCAGGGATTGTATTAGCGGACGACAAGTTTAAGAATTTGCTGATCAGTGAGCCAGTGGCCGCACTGCTTTCATTTCTTGCCAAAGATTTGGAGCGTGCTGAAGATCGCCGCCAATTCAATCTGGATGAGAGTCCGCTGGTGATGGTCTACGACATGGGCGGTGGGACGCTCGATCTAACGGTGGTAGCGCTGAGTTGGGTAAATCCGCACGCACCTAAAAGCTTGAGTAACGTTCACTTTGAGGTGCGCGAACTGAACCGCTATAACCAGTTTGGCGGTGAAGATTTTGATCGTGAGATTGCTTATCACCTGTTGAATCACTTGATTGAAACGCATCCTGAATTGGACACATGGGAAATGACTGATAAAAAACTTGGGGGAATAGATAAGGAAGAAGAACCAAAACCAGAACTTCCGCAAGTACATTATCACATGATCGATGAAGCCGAACGCCTCAAGCGCCAATTAAACACTGAAATCAGTTACGCGCTCCCTGGCGAGTCGCCCACCATTTCGTTTGATATGAAACCGCTTCACTTGCGCGGTGAAGATTATGGATTCTCAGGTTGGGAAATTTCATCAGATACGCTAATCGGGTGGCTGCAACCATTTTTGGCTCACCGTGATGATCCGCGAAACGCGCTGTATCCAATTGACTTGCTACTCTCACGAAGCGGTGTGGCGGCGGCAGATATTCGCTATTTCTTGACGGTCGGTGGGATGCTGCATTTCGAGCCGTTAATCGCAGTGCTCCAGCAGTATTGGGCTAATATCTCGCCTAATACAACCCTTCTCACATGTCAGCCACCGGATGAGGCAGTCGCGACAGGCGCAGCCGTTTATAGCTATCTGAAAAGCACACAGGAGAAATTCAGCATCACAGAACCAGCGGCAGACGCTTATTACATTCGGCGCGCAAATAGCTTTGAGCTGATTATGGAACGCGGCGCGCATACTATTGGTGAAAAGCGTGAGTTTCATCTGCAAAGTGGGGGTGAGCTGCTGCGTTTGCAGATATTCGCGGGCGAGTCCTTACTGCCTGGTCAAGTGCCTGAAAGTGTGTATCCATCCCTGATTTATCAAGGGGGAATATTGGTGCCACTGGGCAAAAAATATCCACGTGATACTAAAGTCTGGATACAGATGCAGCATAAACCCGATGACCACACGAAAATGCCCAGTCTCAAAGTGTGGGTCGAAACCGAGACAAATCTAATCCGCGATATTGCGTACAACGAATTGCAAAGTGAATAGAACCGTGTTTTCCACGTTGATTCAATAGAAAGCGAGTTCATCTGATGTCTAATATTCGACAAGCCTTTGGGCCTGGTGCAGCCGATCTAGCCGATCTGAATGCCGATCCAAATCAAATTGTGCTGGTGCAGAGCCTGGTCAAAGAAATGCTGGAAGCCGGTGAGCAACGCCAAATCGGTATTTATCAAATGCTGTTAGAAGACCACAAAATATCTGCGCTTCCTGGTCTGATCAGTGCCACATACATCATGGAACGCCACCTGAAAAGCAACCAAAATCGTAAGCTGCTGGCGAGTCTGCTGACTGAGCTTTGCCGTGACAGTAAAGCCGGACAGCGTTTACTATTGCGCGCAGGCATTATTGAAAACCCTTCGGAAAACGGTCGTAAGATCGCTGAAATAGCGCTGAATGCTTTAGAAGTGGTTGAGATTTCGGCAGACGATGCACACTGGATGGTCACCAAAGCAGCGGCGGCTAACCGGCTTGAAGAGCGGCAAGCGGTACTCACGATTTACGGCATCTTGTTAGGCCAAAGTCTGCATTATGAGGAAGCACTACAAATCTGCCGAGAGTGGTTCGCATCGACCTACGAAATGGACGATCCGGCACGGCTCATGACGCTGCTGCTGAAAGGCTTTCCGCAGCACTTAGAGAATACCCTGGCGCGCTTATTTTCGGTGATCGATGCAGAGGATAAAGACGTTGCGGAAAAAATCGGCAAGTACGTCGAATTACCTAGTTTTGAAGCTGTCTATCCAGCCATTGAAGCAGCCAACACACGTATGGAACAAACAACGAGAAACCCACGAATACGATTTATTGAGCATTTTATGGAAGGAACTATTGCTCGACAATTCGCAGATAAAGAAGATGAACTGGCGAAAGCAAGCGAATACGTTCTCGATCATGAAATGATGGCATTATACCGTTACTGGTGGCAAATGGCTTCTAAGGTCGTCCACATTGAATCGAAGTCAAGCCACAGTTTCGCCAGAGATTATATGGAGCAAACGTTGAGGATTGCTGACGACGATTTTTCCGTTTGGGGCTATGTGCAGCTTTTATTTATGAGCACGGGAGGGAAAACGGATGCCCTGGTCAAACAGTGGTCTGCTCAATTGCTCAATGAGCTGAAAACGCAAAATCCAGATGTATACGCAGAAGCCAATGATTTGTTTAACAGCCTCAAAAGTGGTCACCAGCCTGTCAGAAAAATAAAAGAATTGAAACCGGAAATCAGCAACCCTTTATAAGGACGCCATCATGTCGATCACAGTAATCCAACTCTGGAAAACGGTGCAAGCCGGGCAACCGATCTTTGATACTGATCCCATCGATGCATCACGAGTGTTGCAAAGTTTATCGGATTGGGTAGCGCAACCGCATGATGATGCTCACCAGATTGATCTGATGGAGCGTTATCAAACAGGGCGCTATAAGGAAATAGCGCGTGAGCTGGGTAGGGCGCTCGATGGGGCAGAAGCATTGGGGTTAGCCGATCTACTTTTGTTCGCTTTATGTCTGTTGCAAATGGCTGAGAATGGCGAGCGGTTCAAGAATTGGAAAATCGAGAATTACCTCGATACGAACGTTATTCCCAGACTGCAACAAATGACGGCAAGCAGCCAGCCGCAGATGTTACGCGACTTGATCGAGCAGCTAGACAAGTGGTGTAAAGGCTATGCATAAAAAGCGTGTAGTTGAACATCTGATTTCTTACCGTACAAAAAAGCGTAACTACTCAGGGGTGGAGTCCGGCAGGTTGGGCATTGGCAAAAACAGATGGTAACGGATAAACTGAGTACATGTCACATTCAACACCACGCCATAGCCGAGCAGAACTGGACGCCCTGGATAAAGCGGTGCTAGTCGAGCTTATCTTGCGCTTGGAAGGGCAAACGGCGAAAAACAGTCAGAACAGCAGCCAACCACCGAGCAGTGATGGGCTGAAAAAGCCTGCGCCGAAAAGTGAGCGTGGGGCAAGCGAAAAAAAGAGCGGCGGACAGGCTGGGCATGAGGGGCACACGCTGGATGCAGTGGCTGCGCCAGACGCGTTGGTGGTGCATCCGGTGACGAGCTGCGCGCACTGTGCCGCAGATTTACAAGCGGTGGAGGTGTGCAGCGTCGAGAAACGCCAGGTGTTTGACCTACCAGAAGTGGCGCTGAGGGTGACTGAACATCGCTCAGAACGAAAGCGCTGTCCAACGTGCGGGCAGACTAGTCAGGCCGCTTTTCCAATGGCAGTGACACAGCCGACGCAATACGGGCCGCGCATCCGTGCGCAGATGGTATACTTTCATCGTGCGCAGTTCATTCCACTGGCGCGCACGGCAGCCGTGCTGCACGATTTATACGGGCAAGCCGTTTCACAAGCGACGATTGTAGCGGCAGTGGTGGAGGCTGCGCAAGCCGTGCGTGCGGTCACTGAAGCGGTGCGCGCCTGCCTGGTTGATGCCCTACGCCGTTCGTTTGCGTGATGATGGATGGATTACCGAAGTGCCTGATCAGGCTATCATCAATGAATATGCACCCGGACAAGGGATCACCCGCCACGTCGATTGTGTGCCGTGTTTTGGTGACACCATTCTTTCAATCAGCCTGAATTCTGCCTGCGTTATGACGTTCACCCGTATTGTAGAACCGATAGAAGTACCACTTTTATTGAGGCCACGCAGCCTGACGATCATGCGTGGCGAGTCGCGTTATGGGTGGACGCACGGCATCATGGCACGTAAAACGGATAATTACATGGGTGAATCCATCACGCGCGGACGACGGCTATCGATAACATTCCGCAGAGTCATTGTCTAGTGTTCAGTCGCTAAAACAGCGCGTTGTGAACAAGTGCTCCGCCCACTCGGTCAGACGCCATTCGGTGAAGCGCTGCTAATCTAAGTCGTACAACAGATATTGGAATAGGCTGTGTGCTAGCGAACGACGCTCCTCATCGTCCAGACCATTCCACCATTGGTGCGGATTTTGAAGCGTTGCGATGAACTCTGTCAAACTTACCTCTACGCTCGTTGGTTCGACGAGTCGGGCTTGCCATTGTGCAAGCAACACCCCCCTCTGTTTGTCATAGTTTCCTGTTATATACTTCCGTGGGTGAGTATTAGCCTCTTTGTTCTATGGCGAGTTGACGCTGCTCAGCTAAAATAAGCTTTCTTACTTACTTTACAAAGGGATATGCCATGCACCGCAATATAGGAGTTGTTTCTACTGTTTTCATTGTCGTTGTTTTATTAATCGGTGGTACGTCCACCCCTCGCTCACAAGCTGCTGCGCCGACACCATTAGCAACACGTGCTGGAACGCCGTCCGCGAATTGCGATCTATCGAGCCTTTTTAAGACAGCAGGCGTTCTCAAATCAACCAGTGACAGTGCCAAAGACTTAACGGCACTGCTCGATTTTGCACGTAATATTCAAGATGCAAATATAGCGTGCAATGGTCATCAGTTTAAGGGTAGTGGCAACTTCTCAAGTGATGTTTTTGATTTCAAGCCAGGGGTTTACAAGGTCACGGTCAATGAACCGGGGCTGACTAGGAACGATCTGGTGAGCGTTAAAATGCTGTCCGTCAATACGGATAATGAGAATTGCCTGGATCAGTATATGTTTCAAGACACGCTTAAGTCAGATAAAGATACCATAAGTACATCTGAGAAATATGATGTGTTCGGTGGCGTGAAAAGTTGTCGAGTGACAATGACAGTACACGCCAGTTCTGACTGGACGCTGACCTTCACGGCGCTCCAATAGGCATCTATCGTGCGCATTGAGCGGGGCGGTTAGTGACAACAATGAGCTGCAGGTCAGCTACCTAGTTAGCATAGTATTCATTGCCAGCCACCTTAATTGCCAATCGGTAGTCTACCTAACTGGTTAATGACATAAACGTTCTGCAAGGTTACTGCCTGTCGCTTACAGCGCATTTCAGGTGGGAGCCGCTATAATTAAGCGAACGATAGT
>Ga0209512_1004656_pt1 | contig 11884 bp, 12 predicted proteins | sample frozenSSSSmetaG_FD_184142 | JGI IMG/M metagenome (GOLD analysis project Ga0209512, IMG submission 184142) | Glacier valley bacterial and archeal communities from Borup Fiord, Nunavut, Canada, to study Microbial Dark Matter (Phase II) -... | ecosystem: Environmental > Aquatic > Freshwater > Ice >... | reverse complement strand
CTACACCCCCATTAATGGCTTTAATAAAATGTTTATGATGCCATAAGGCATAAGGGCCAAATCTTTGTTCATCAACAAAATATTTTTTCTCTTCTATATGCGTAATTTCTGTTACCCAAGTCATTTTTAACCCAGCTAAAGGACTAACTTTATATGCTATAATTTGCCCTGCATACATTTTATCAGTTTCTTCTTCAGTAATTATATTAAACCCCATATACGGAGGTGTAATTAATTTTAAATTTTTTGGAGAAGAAATGAAATCCCATACCTCATCAATGGTAGATGGAATGTTTTGGATGGACATGAATGTATATAACCTGCTCATTTTATTTATTAAATGTAAATATTTATTAAACAGGCAACCATTTAAAAAGTTTATTTTTTAAATTTAAAACTAAACTATAATGGAATATTTCCATGTTTCTTTTTGGGTAATTTATCTACTTTATTTTCAAGCATTTTAAAGGCCCTAATCAATTTTTGTCTTGTGTCTTCAGGTTTAATAATTTCATCAACATAACCTAAAGCTGCTGCTCTATATGGATTTGCAAATTTTTCTGTGTAATCGGCAACTTTTTCAGCCAACTTACTTTCAGGGTTTTCGGCTTGCGTAATTTCTTTTTTAAATATTATTTCAGCTGCACCTTTAGCTCCCATTACTGCAATTTCGGCAGTAGGAAATGCATAATTTAAATCAGCACCAATATGTTTGGAATTCATAACATCATAAGCGCCGCCATATGCTTTACGAGTAATAACCGTTACGCGTGGCACAGTAGCTTCGCAAAAAGCATATAATAATTTCGCACCATTTGTTATAATTGCGTTCCATTCCTGATCTGTGCCCGGCAAAAAACCTGGAACATCTTCAAAAACTAAAAGAGGAATATTAAAACAATCACAAAAACGAACAAACCGTGCAGCTTTTACACTTGCATGATTATCCAATACTCCTGCTAATATTGCTGGTTGATTCCCTACAATTCCAATACTTCTACCTGCTAAGCGTGCAAAACCAACGACAATATTTTCAGCAAAATTTTTGTGAACTTCAAAAAAACTATTTTCATCTGCTACCAATTCAATCACTTCTCGCATGTCGTAAGGTTGATTGGGATTTTCAGGAATAATATTATTTAATTCAGGACGTTTTTCATTTTCTTTAATTTCATAAGGAGCAAATGGAGCAAAATCCTCACAATTTTGAGGCATGTAACTTAGTAATTTCTTTATGTTTTGAAGGCATTCCAATTCATTTACACATGCAAAATGCGTTACCCCGCTTTTAGTAGAATGTGTGTTTGCGCCTCCTAATTCTTCTGCAGTTACATTTTCATGCGTAACTGTTTTAACCACATTTGGGCCTGTTACAAACATATAAGATGTATTTTCTACCATCAAAATAAAATCCGTAATAGCAGGTGAATAAACAGCACCACCGGCACAAGGCCCCATCACTGCTGATATTTGTGGAATTACTCCAGATGCCAATGTATTTTTATAAAAGATATCTGCATATCCCGCTAATGATAATACACCTTCTTGAATTCTTGCACCACCTGAATCATTTAAACCTATAACAGGTGCACCATTCTTCATTGCTAAATCCATTATTTTACAAATCTTTTCGGCATGCGTTTCTGAAAGAGCACCTCCAAAAACAGTAAAATCTTGTGCAAATACATAAACTAATCTTCCATCCACTGTTCCATAACCTGTAACCACTCCATCTCCCAAATAAATTTCATTTTCCAAACCAAAATCTTTTGTTCGATGGGTAACAAATTTTCCTGTTTCTTCAAAAGAATTTTTATCTAACAAAAGCTGAATCCGTTCACGAGCAGTAAGTTTTCCTTTATTGTGTTGAGCTTCTATTCTGTTTACCCCCCCACCTAATTCTGCTTCACTATTATATTTTTCTAAAAGGTCTAGTTTTTCTTGATGAGTCATGAAATTATAAAAGTTATTTTCGCAATTTCAGAATTTATTGTTTTAATCAAAATGGAAAATGCATTGATAAAAAAATTAAATTTTTTATCAATGCATTTTTTTCTGAAATAAATAAAAATATTTTAATGAATTTAATTTAAATTTCTTTAAAATTTAGATCATTAAAGAATCAATAGAATTGATTTACTCTTATCCCTCTAAAATTTCCTGTGCGCTTCTATATTTTAAATTCCATGCATCGGCTACACCTTTATACACAATTTCTCCATTAACAACATTAAGGCCTAACATTAATTCACGATTATCTGTGCAGGCTTTTTTCCATCCTTTATTGGCTAATTGCAAAGCATAAGGTAAACTTGCATTTGTTAATGCTAAAGTTGATGTATAAGGTACTGCGCCGGGCATGTTTGCCACACAATAATGTACAATGCCATCAATAGTGTAAATAGGATTTTCATGAGTGGTAGGAGTACAGGTTTCAATACAACCTCCTTGATCTACTGCTACATCAACTAACACTGTACCTGGTCGCATTAATTTTAACATATCCCTTGTGATCAAATGAGGTGCTTTTGCACCTGGTATTAACACAGCCCCAATAACTAAATCAGCAGATTTAATTATTTCGCGAATATTATATTCGTTGGACATTACAGTGTCGACATTAGGTGGCATTATATCTTCCAAATATCTTAAACGTGGTAAACTAACATCCAACACTGTTACATTCGCACCAAAACCTGCAGCCATTTTCGCAGCTTGCGTTCCTACAATTCCACCACCAAGTATTATTACATTTGCTGGTTTTACTCCTGCAACACCACCTAATAAAATACCTCTTCCACCCATTGGTTTTTCTAAATATTTCGCACCTTCTTGAATGGCCATCCTCCCTGCAACTTCCGACATGGGTACTAACAAAGGCAAACTTCTATCTGTTTTTTCTACTGTTTCATAAGCCAGGCAAACTGCTTTTGCTTTTATCATTGCATGAGTAAGCTCTTCTGATGATGCAAAATGAAAATAGGTAAATAAAAGTTGATTTTCTTTAACAAGTGGATATTCTTTTGCAATTGGCTCTTTTACTTTAATAATCATTTCAGCAATGTGATATACTTCTTCTATCGTTGCTAAAATAGTTGCACCTGCTTCTTTATATTCTTCATCCGAAATCCCACTACCTTCTCCGGCCGAAGCCTGAACATAAACCTTATGCCCTGCTTTTTTAAATTCTGTTACACCTGCAGGAGTTAAAGCTACTCGGTTTTCATTATTTTTAATTTCTTTTGGAAGTCCGATTATCATAAAAAGATTTATAAAATGTTTAAAACAAAAGTAATTAATTGAAAATAAATTTTGGTAATACGCAAATTATTCAGCAATTAATTCTAATATTAAAAACTTTTATAGAAATTATTACTAGTTATAATAAATTCTAAATTAATAATTAGAAAATTTTACTTGATAGAAAAAAATCATGGGAGTCATAAACGATACAGATGCGAAAATTTTAAACCTTTTGCAGGACAATGCAAGGTTAACAATAAAAGAAATTGCTTTAAAAATTAATTTATCAATAACTCCTGTGCATGAAAGAATTAAAAAACTTGAATCGGAAGGTGTAATTGAAAAATATGTTGCGATCTTAAACAGAAAAAAAACAGGAAAATCTTTATTGGTTTATTGTCAGGTTACTTTAAACAAGCAAATTCAGGAAAACTTTATTGCGTTTAACGAAGCTATAAACCAAATGCCTGAAGTGATAGAATGCAACGTAGTGTCTGGTACTTTTGACTATTTAATTAAAATAGTAGTAAAGGATATGGAAACCTATCAGCAATTATATTATTCAAAACTCTCGGGTTTAAAAAGTGTGGAACATATTAGTAGTTTTTTTGTAATGTCGGAAGTAAAAAATACAACTAAGATTATGATTTGATTTTTATTTTGTTGAAAGTTATTTTTATGAATATATTGATATTGATAAACTAATAATTTATTTTTAAATTTTTCATTTTGTTTCAAAATTTTAAAACATAAAAAATGTTTTAAAAATAAAAATTCTAACAAAAATTTTTATCCTACCTTTGATTCATAAAAAAATATTATGAAAAAAATTCTAACATCAATAGTAATTCTTACTATTTTATCTTTTACAGGTTGTGTCAGGGCTATTAAATATGATACTTTAAAGCAACAAGTTGATGGGTTAGAGCTGGCAAAAACGAAAGCAGAAACAAGAAGCGATTCCTTATCTAAGCATTTAGAAAAAATAAATTACAATTATGGAAAAGTACAAACCGATTATCAAAGAGCAAAGGATGATTATATTCATTTAGATTCGCTATATAAACGAAACAAAAAACTCAGCGATGATTTATTTGAAAAATATGAATTGCTGGATAAAAGTTACAGCCGTTTACTAAATAATGGAAATATTGAAGCAGGTAAATTATCAGGAGATTTATCAAAAAAAGAAAAAGAATTACTTGCTGCTGAGCAAAAAATAATGGGTAAGCAAGCAGATAATGACAAACTAAACCTCGATTTGCAAGAAAGGGAAGCAAAATTAAATCAACTTGAAAAAGTATTGGCTGAAAAAGAAAAGGCTGTAAACGATTTAAAGGTTAAAGTTTCGAATGCACTTTTGAATTTTAAGGGAAGTGATTTAAGCGTTGAAACAAAAAACGGAAAGGTTTATGTATCCCTAGCCGAAAAATTATTATTTAAATCTGGCAGTTATACAGTTGATGCAAAGGGAGCTGAAGCAATAAAAAAACTTGCTGAAGTTTTAAAAAATCAATCAGATATAAACGTACTTGTTGAAGGCCATACTGATGATAAAACTGTGTCAGCAGGCACTGTTGGATATAAAGACAATTGGGATTTAAGCGTATTACGTTCAACAGCAATTGTTAGAATTTTAACTTTAGCCGGTGCACCGCCAACAAAACTTACTGCTGCAGGTAGGGCGCAATATTTTCCTTTAGATCCTTCAAAAACAATTTCAGCAAGACAAAAAAACCGCAGAACGGAGATTATTTTAACTCCTAAGCTAGATGAGTTATTTAAAATAATTGGAGACCAATAAAGTTTTTCTTTTTGAAATGATCATGAAAGGTTAAATTTTATAATTTATTTTATTCTTTTATCAATAAAAATTTTTCAATAAAAAGTCGAATATGTTATTATGTATTCGCATTTTTGCGGAATAATTATTTCTATCAAATTTTCACCAAAACTTATAAAACATGAGCTTAATTCAAGACATCCACGCCAGACAAATTTTAGATTCGAGAGGCAACCCAACTATAGAGGTTGATGTACGTACTTCTAACGGTTTTTTGGGCAGGGCAGCAGTTCCATCCGGTGCATCAACCGGAAGCCACGAAGCAGTTGAATTACGCGATGAAGATAAATCTATTTATGGTGGCAAAGGCGTATTAAAAGCTGTTGAAAATGTTAATCAAACTATTGCATCTGAATTAATTGGCTATTCTGTTTTCGAACAAAATTTGCTTGACAGAATGATGATTGATTTGGATGGAACAAAAAACAAAGGAAAGTTAGGTGCAAATGCTATCTTGGGAGTTTCCTTAGCTATCGCTAAAGCAGCGTCACAAGAAGCTGGTATGCCTCTTTTCAGGTATGTTGGTGGTGTAAATGCAAATACATTGCCTGTGCCAATGATGAATATTTTAAATGGTGGTAGCCATGCTGATAATTCAATAGATTTTCAAGAATTTATGATTATGCCAGTTAAAGCTGAATCATTTTCACAAGCCTTAAGGTTTGGTACTGAAATTTTCCATGTATTAAAAAAAGTTTTAAAAGACAAAGGCTTATCAACCAATGTAGGTGATGAAGGTGGTTTTGCTCCAAATATTAAATCAAATGTTGAAGCTATTGAGGTAGTATTACAAGCTATTGAAAAAGCTGGTTTTAAACCAGGTGTAGATGTTTTTATTGCGATGGATGCAGCTGCTTCTGAATTTTATGATGCAGAAAGTGGAATTTATCATTTCAAAAAATCTACTGGTGATAAATTAACGTCTTCGCAAATGGCTAGTTATTGGAAAGAATGGGCTGATAAATATCCTATCATATCTATTGAAGATGGGATGGCAGAAGATGATTGGGCAGGTTGGAAACAACATACTGATAGCATTGGACACAAAGTTCAATTAGTTGGTGACGATTTATTTGTGACAAATGTTGAACGTTTACAAAGAGGTATTGATGAAAAAATAGCTAATGCAATTTTAATAAAAGTTAATCAAATTGGTTCATTAACTGAAACAATTGATGCTGTTAATTTGGCAAAAAGAAATTCTTATAAAAGCATAATGTCGCATAGAAGTGGTGAAACTGAAGATAATACAATCGCTGATCTTGCTGTTGCATTAAATACAGGCCAAATTAAAACTGGTTCAGCTTCACGTTCCGACCGTATGGCTAAATACAATCAATTATTGCGTATTGAAGAAGAATTGGGTGATGCAGCTTATTTCCCTGGTATTAAATTTTAATTTTAAAATTATAGATTTTAAAACAGGAGCAAAATTTAATAATTTTGCTCCTGTTTTATTTTATAAACCAAATAAAAATAATTTGTTTTCATGAAAATAAATATCCCACCTTACCTGAGTAATTTTTATGTGATCTTCATATTATTTTTCTTTATCTGGATGTTATTTTTTGATTCCAATGATTTTATCACTCAGGCAAAAAATTCATTACAACTTAGGCGAATGCTTAGTGAAAAAAAATACTATTTAAAGGAAATTGAAAGGGTTAAAGAGGATAAAAAAGAATTATCAGGCAATGATAAACTTCTTGAAAAATTTGCAAGGGAAAAATACCTTATGAAAAAGAAAGATGAAGAGGTATATGTAATTGTAACAAAAGAAGATGAAGAAAAAAGAGAAAGAAAAAAAATAAAATAATTAAAGATTAATTATGATTTTTTTTAGAAAATGTTTTCGATTGAGGAGCAACAAACAATGGAACAGGCACACTGGTGTTAGTGAAAATCGAATCTGGTGTTTTTGAGTTAAATTGTTTAGGCGAAGATGAAATTATTTCTGTTGAAGATTTTGGTAATATACTTGCGCCCCAAATCAAAAATCCAAAAATAAAAAATTTTACGATAAATGGGATTTCAAAAAAGTTAATTTTCATAATATAACTGTTTCTTTTCGATAGTGGGTGCAAGTTAATTCAATTTTTTATCAGAACTAATTTTTATTATTAACTAATTATTAAATAATAATTTCTTTTAAAAATTCAATTTAAGTATTTAACTGAAAACTGTATTGAATGGTTACTAAAATTTTTACTTTATAAAAAATTTTCAAAAAAATATTTAAATGACACATATTAAAGTTTTATTTGTTTGCCTTGGCAACATTTGCAGGTCTCCTTTAGCAAAAGGTATTTTTTTATCGCAAATAGAAAAATTGGATCTTACTAAGAAAGTAAGTTGCGATTCTGCAGCCACTTCTAATTCACAAGTTGGAGATTCTCCTGATCACCGTTCACAAAAAATTGCAAATACTTTTGGATTTCAACTTACACACATTGCCCGGAAAATAACGGAGGAAGATTTCGAAAATTTTGATTACATTTTAGCAATGGATGAAGAAAATTTTAAAAATATCAACTTAATAAAACAAAAAAGTACATCCTTAGCATCAAAGGCTAAAATAAAAATGATGTTAGATTTTCATCCAAATCCATTACTAAAAGAAGTGCCAGACCCTTACTATGGCAATAGTAAAGATTTTGAGAATGTTTTTAATTTATTAGATGCGGCAAATGAAGGGTTTATTAAATTTCTCAAACATGAACATGGATGGGATTAGGAAACTAGATGTCCAACCTAATCTTTTTTACAATTTTTAATTAAAGAAACTAAAAACTTGAATTCGTATGAATAAATCTAAACATAAATAAAATTATTATTGATTTTTTTAATAACATTATTTACAAAGGAATAGTTAAAATTAAATAAAATGTTCTAAAGTAAATTTGGTTTAAATTTACTTTAGAACATTTTTTAAAATATATACTTGACAAAGTGAAACAATCTTTTGATATTCACGTGATTAATGTTAATAATACATGAATGTGAATTTTTAAAAAGAAATGATTTTTAAAATTATTAATTCAGAAACTATATGTCACCCGTAATACAAATATTATTGTGGTCAATCTCTTTTTTAGTAATAACATATAGCACAATAATTTTTTTTCGAAAAAGACATTTTCCGCCTAATAATGATGATGATGGTGGAACTCCGATTGATGCGGGTTTACCTTTTTATGATCCACCTGGAAGCAGGGGATTAGATGATTTATTAATTGACAGACCTCCAAAAGACTGGATTAAAAATTCTAGAAAGCCAATCAATCATTAATCTTTCAATTAAAAAAATATATTATTTGATGGAGTTCATTGAAGTTAAATGAGCTGAGATTTTTTTTCTCAAATCTTCTCCTACCGCTTTTATTCTATCCTGCTCGGTAAGCATTTTCTGAATAGTACTTCTTTGTTCTATTGCTTTATCCCATGCATTATTAGTTTCAGGCACAATAGGGTCAATAGGTTTAGGGCGGTTCATAACTTTAAAGTAGAAGGTTTGTTTTCGAAAATAAATACGCTATTTATTAAAAAAGTAACTAATGATATTATTTTCTATATAATTTTATTTAAAACTAAATAATTGTTTTAAATAAAAAAAACAAACCCATTGCAAGCATAATTGAAACAGGTAAAGTAAGTACCCATGCTAAAGCTATATTTTTAACAGTTTTAGGATTAATATTATTTAAACCACCTTCGGCAAACATACTTCCTGCCACTCCTGATGAAAGCACATGAGTAGTACTTACGGGGTATCCAAAACCAGAAGCAAGGCCAATAGTACTCGCAGCAATTAATTCTGCAGATGCTCCTTGCGCGTAAGTTAAATGTGTTTTACCAATTTTACTACCAACAGTTTCAACAATTCTTTTCCATCCAATCATGGTACCCAATCCTAATGATACAGCAATCATAATTTTTACCCAATCAGGTGCATAATCCGAAATGTTTTTTATTTCAACCATGTTCTCTTCTAATTCATCTTTCTGAATTTTATTAAGATTAACATTGGCTGATTTTAGAAGTGATGAAAAGTTTTTATTTATTAGTAATACATCTTTCCTAACTTCTAATTTTTCTTTTGCATTTAAATCTTTTACATTTTTTGTTTTAAAAAACACATCTAAACCTTTTAACTCTGTTTGACTTTCGGTCAATTGTTTTTTCTCATTCGCAGTTAATGTTGTTTGATCTATTTTACTTGTAATACTTTGAATAATAGCGATATTTTTATCAAGTTTAGAATAATTTAAATCAGGGTTTAATGCAAAAGTTGCAGGTACTATCCCAATTAAAATTAACATTATAAGTCCGACTCCTTTTTGTCCATCATTCATTCCATGAAAAAAACTAACGCCTACACAAGTGCCAATTAAGGTAGTTCTTATCCAAGTTGGGGGCACTTTTTTCTTGTCAGGTTCTTGAAATATTTCGGGTTGTTTAATAAATAATTTTAATAAAAATAGAAGTAAAGCTGTAGCCCCAAAACCAAAAACAGGTGATATTAATAACGAAAATCCTATTTCAGTTGCCTTACTCCAATTCACAGAATCTGTAGAGTGGTTTATCAAACCAAATGCCAAACCAACACCCAATATTGATCCAATTAAAGTATGTGAGCTTGAACTTGGTAAACCAAAATACCATGTCCCTAAATTCCAAATAATAGCGCTTAATAAGAGTGAAAATACCATTGATAAGCTTGTAGATATACTATTATCAACTAACAACTCAACTGGTAATAATTTTACTATTCCCATTGCAACACTGATCCCACCAATAAAAACACCTAGAAAATTAAAAATTCCCGAAGTGATTACAGCAATCCAGGGCTTAAGGGTATTTGTATATATTACTGTGGCTACTGCGTTGGCTGTATCATGAAAACCGTTAACAAATTCAAAAGCACAAGCAGCTAATAGACTTACAATAAGAAGAAATAAATGATGGGATTCCAAATGAAACATATTTTTATTTACAGCAAAATAATAAATTTAAAACGTATTTATTTAAAAATTAAATACTTTTAAGTTAAAGCGAAGGAGTATAGCTTTTAAAATTTAACAAATGTAGTTTAAGATGACTTGTTGAATGTTAAGGAATTGTTAAATGTTTATCATTAGATATATAATGCTTATTTATTTTCGATTTTTAATTTTGCTATATAAAAAGTTTAAAAATAAAATAATTTTATAATTATCGTTTTATCAATATCGGTATATTCATAATTATGAAATCAATTGGCTAAGGAGATGACTTTGTAAAGCAATTTCATAAATTAAAAATTTAATTAATATCGCAAAAAATACTAATTAAAATAAAATTTTAAGTTTTTTATTTATTTATGAAAATAGAGTTTGATCATTCAAGTATCATAATTTAGAAAGAAATTGATGATTATATTAACTTATATTTTAGCATTATTAATAGGCGTGATTTTAGGTTTAACTGGTGGAGGTGGTTCCATTTTAACTGTTCCAATATTAGTCTATGTAATCGGGCTGCAACCAACTATTGCTATCGGTTATTCATTGTTTATCGTTGGGATAACTGCATTAACTGGTGCAATAAATTATGCTATTAAAAAATTAATAAGTTTTAAAGCTGCTATTATTTTTGCTATTCCATCTTTTACGGCTGTGTTTTGTGTAAGAAAATGGATAGTACCAAATGAAATATTCCATTTTTCAAATTACACACTTACAAAGGATGTTGCTTTGATGGTGATTTTTGCCACATTAATGCTTATCATTAGTATTTCAATGATAAGAAATAAAACAAAAAAGGATGCCGATGAAACCCACTCATTTAATTTTCATTATTATTTAATTGGTTCACAAGGCCTTGCAATTGGAGTTATAACTGGCTTATTTGGAGCAGGGGGAGGATTTATTATAGTTCCTGCGTTGGTATTATTAGCTAATGTGCCTATCAGACTTGCTATTGGCACATCTTTGTTAATAATAGCGATTAATTCATTAATGGGTTTTGTTGCAGATCTTCAAATTAATAAAAACATTGACTGGCCATTTTTAATCACATTTTCGGCTTTTGCAATGGTTGGCGTATTATCAGGAGGTTATTTATCTAAGTTTATTTCTGCCAAACATTTAAAAATTGTATTTGGCTATTTTCTTTTAATGGTTGGATTATTTATCCTTTTAAAAGAAATTTTAAAAAACTAAAAGCCATCAATATTTAATGGCTTTTAGTTTTTGTTTTAAAGTAATAATGTAAAACTGCTTCTGCCAGCTTTGAGAGGATATACTTTACCTCTCCAAATAAAATTCCCTGTAATTGCAGGTGGTATATTTACCTCAGCAATCATTTGTTTTTGATCATTCACAATATATTTTACAACTATATTGCCTCTTGGATGGTAAAAAGTACCTTCCACGTTTTTTAGATTTCCTATGTTTGGTTCAATTTTAACAGATTTAAAGCCAGGAGATGCAGGTTCAATTCCACAAATAGTTGATAAAAAATCGTAAGATGGACTTGCGCTCCAAGAGTGGCATTCCGAACGAGGATTTATTTTCCATTCACCAAAAGTAGTCATTCCATTATTTATCATGTACTTCCAATCTCCTAATTGATTTACATATTCATTGCCGACCCCTGCTTTTTTCATTGCCTGAAACATATAAAATTTAAAATATGTTGTTGGTTGAATCATCGAAGAAGTATCTTTTATGGTTTTAAGAATAATTGCTTTTTGATCTTCTAAATTCAGGCAATCTGCTAATACGGCCATTATATTGGCATGTTGTGAATAAACTTTTT
>Ga0209512_1004653_pt1 | contig 11890 bp, 9 predicted proteins | sample frozenSSSSmetaG_FD_184142 | JGI IMG/M metagenome (GOLD analysis project Ga0209512, IMG submission 184142) | Glacier valley bacterial and archeal communities from Borup Fiord, Nunavut, Canada, to study Microbial Dark Matter (Phase II) -... | ecosystem: Environmental > Aquatic > Freshwater > Ice >... | reverse complement strand
GTGCCAAACGCCCTACCTGAATTAATTTTTCTGGATATTGATATGCCTTTAATGGATGGATTTCAATTTCTGGAAGAGTTTGATAAATTAGCAAACAATACAAAGTCGTATTGTAAAATAATTATGCTCACTTCCTCAATTAACCCTCAGGATATGGGTAAATCAAAAAAATATGAATATGTTAAACAATATATTAACAAGCCTTTAACGCAGGATAGTTTAAAAAAACTTAATGTTTGATAGGTAAATAATTATTTAATAAAAAAAACCCGATTGCATAAATCAGGTTTTTTTTATTTTTTATCGAAAATGCTAGTTGCTCAAGCGATTAATAAAAGATTCATCCATTTTTATATATTCTGACAAAGAAAAACCTTCCTGAGTCGATTTGTTTAATTTATCAATTAAGCTTTTTAGTTTTGTAGTTTTGCCTTGTTTATTATCAAACATTGCAGCTTTTAATATTTTCAAAAATAAATTCATCCTTTCGCAATTCTCTTTACCCAATATTCTTATCTGGCGTTGAATGCTGTTTAAAAGTTGACTAAATAACTCGTAATCATGCATAAAAGCATACTGGAGAGCCAATAATAGCTTTATTTCCAATTGAGCCTGAGGGTATTTTTTCAAACTCATTTCATTCAATAGGTTATTTAGCCATTTTGCCGATTCTTCATGTTTTTTTACATAATAACAAGCAATTGACCTATAAATAATATATGCAGTGTATTGTGACAAATTATTTATATCAGCTTCAAAATCCTGAAACAACCCTTCTGCCTCTTCATACATTTGAGCTTCATTTTCCATCCGGACATGCCTGTTAATTTTTGTAAATAAAAATTGGGAAGGAAATGTGTAAAGATTATAATTAGTCATTAAGGTACTAATTGCATCATTTACTTCATCAAAATACTTTTCAGCTTTTTTATAAACTTTATAATGGGTATAGTATTCTAATTTTAAAAACTCAAACAATAATTTAAGGTGATAATAAATGGTATCAGAATTATATTGTAAAAATATCTTTTCAACATTGGTTAAAATATCTTCTATTGGTTCTTCTGATTGTGCTTCAATGTCTTCAACAAACAAACGATGAAAAATACTCATACTGCTTTGGTATACATAAAGCCTGTGTGATTGGTACAACCTGGCAACGTTTTCCATTTCAGTGTGTAATAACTTAAGTTCTAATTTTTCAATTTCACTTCCTGATAAGGTATATAAACCATATTTTTTAAAATACTCTGCTAACAGATCTTCAGCTTTATCAATAGCAAGCATGTATGCAACATGTTTGTTATAATTTTGTGAATAACTAAAAGCATCGGGAGTATTTATATGTAATTTTTTTAGCGTCTTATAAATAATTGTAAGTTCATTTGATAAATCGTAATCTAATAACTCCTTTTCTAATTTCTTTAAAGTGGCAATGGCGATGGCTCTTTTTTTGGTAAAAACGATTTCATTTACATTTGCCACTTTTTTCAACAGGTCCGTTCTCGGACTTTCCATCTGTTGAATTAAATATTCTTCTATTTTTTGATTTAATCTTGAGCGAAGTGTATAATATGCGTTTGAATTGACTTCCAACTCTTCCATTATTTTCACATCTGTCAATTGTTTCTCTCGCATAAATTTGAGTAAGAATGCAGATTTATCTGCGTTATTACTCATTAATGATTGATAGATAGCCTGATAGTCGTCAGCAGAAAGTTGCTTAATTATGTTTTTGAGTTTAGCCATATTATTACAGTTGCCTGTATAAAAATAGTAAAAATTATATATTTTAAGCAATGTAATAAAAACCACAAAAAAACAAAAAATGAATATTGCTTTAAGAAGAAAAAATTATAATAAAAAAAAGTATAATTTTTTAAGAACCTTTAAACTCAGGAGGGCTTTTGAAAAAATTGGGAAACTTTACGAAGTGACTTTAATGCAATTGTAAAAAAGTAAGGTCTTAATTCATTTATTCGCCATGCAGAAATATCTTCTTTAATAGCTTTTATTCTATTTGAGATTGAAGCATTGCTTTGCCCGCCTACTCTCATTTTAACTAAAATTTTTGGTAAATATGCTATAACAACTTTATGCTTATGGATCAGGCGAAGCATTAATTCATAATCTGCAGCTGATCGAAACATAGTATTGAAACAACCATGAATATCATAAAGCTTTTTCTTTACAAAAAAAGAGGGGTGAGGGGGCATCCATCCATACAAAAAATTGTTTTTGTAAAACGGGCCAGATTGCCAATATCTAATAATTTTTGTATTTTCTTTATTGATATATACCAGATCTCCATAAACCGCATCTGCCTTTGCATCGACAAAAGTTTTCATCACATCCCCTACTACGGTATCATCCTCATATAAATCATCAGCATTTAAAATTCCAATTACATCCCCAGTTGCCATTCGCAAACCTTTGTTCATGGCATCATAAATACCACTATCCTTTTCAGAAATCCATTTAGTAATCTTTTTTGCTTGCTCTTTTATAATATTAAGAGTGCCATCTGTTGATCCGCCATCAACAATAATATATTCAATATCATCATAATCCTGAGAGGCAACTGATGCAATTGTATCGCTAAGCGTACCTGCATTATTAAACACAACTGTGATTATGGATATTTTCAAGAAAGATTTATGTTTGTCACAAACATAGGAAATCTTTTATAACATTTTCCAGTAAAAAAATAAATGTTAACTAGGTGAATTTAAATTATTTCTATTGATTTATGAAATAGTTAGATGAGAATAATAAAATTAAACAATTTAAATTTTTAAGAGGTATAATTATTTAAATCAATTTTATTCATTCTGTTTTTTAATAAATTGGTATTTAATACATGAAAAATTTTGCTCTTCTAATTACAAAAATTTCATCAAGCACTAAAACAAATGAAAAGCAACAGGCAATAGCAGATTATTTTTCAGTAGCAACAGAAGAAGACAAAATCTATACATTAGCACTTTTAATTGGTTGGCGGCCAAAAAGAATTATTAATTCAACGAAATTACATATTTGGAGTGCCGAAGAAGCAAATATTCCCTTATGGCTTTTTGAAGAAGCTTATCACAACGTAGGTGATTTGGCTGAAACCATTGCTCTCATTTTGCCAGAACATAATAATATTTCAGATAGAACATTAAAACAATGGATTGATCATTTATTAACTCTTTATAATTTAGAAGATCAAGGAAAAAAAGAAATTATTTTAGAGGCGTGGCGAGAGTTAAGTACCAATGAAAGATATGTTTTTAATAAATTAATTACAGGTAATTTTAGAATTGGTGTCTCTCAAGCTTTAACGGTAAATGCATTATCAAAATTATATAAAATAGATCCCCAAATAATTACTCATAGAATATCAGGTAACTGGAGCCCTCTCGAAATAACTTTTGAAGAACTTATTTCTGGAGATCATGTAAATACTGATAATTCTAAACCATATCCTTTTTATCTTGCCTATGCTATTGAAGGTAAATTGGAAGACCTAGGCAAGCCAGATGAATGGCAAGCGGAATGGAAATGGGATGGTATAAGAGGTCAGATCATAAAACGAAATGATCATTTATTTGTTTGGAGTAGAGGTGAAGATTTAATAACAGAAAAATTTCCTGAATATGAAATTTTGAAAAATCTCCTGCCAAATGGAACTGTGTTGGATGGAGAAATAATTTGTTTTTTGGATGGAAAACCACTTCCTTTTAATATTTTACAAACTCGAATAGGAAGAAAAAATTTTACCAAAAAAATATTACAAGAAGCTCCAGTGGCTTTTATTTTGTATGATATTATGGAATGGAATGGAGAAGATATTAGAAAAAAAACTCTTCAAGAACGAAGGAATACTTTACAAGACCTTCAAAAAAAAATTAATAATCCTGTTTTACAAATTTCTCCAGTTGCAAACTTTACAACTTGGGAAGAATTAACACATCTTCAAAAACAATCGCGATTAAATGCTAGTGAAGGATTGATGTTAAAAGCGAAAAACTCTATTTATCAGGCAGGAAGGAAAAGAGGAGATTGGTGGAAATGGAAAGTAGATCCTTTATCTATTGATTGTGTGATGGTTGCCGCACAAAAAGGACATGGCAGAAGAGCTAATCTTTATACTGATTACACTTTTGCTGTTCGAAATGGAAAAGACCTTGTAACTTTTACTAAAGCATATTCCGGATTAACAGATAAGGAATTTGCAGAAGTGGATGCTTTTGTTAAAAAAAATATAATAGAAAAATTTGGCCCTGTTAGAACTGTAAAGGCAGAACTTGTTTTTGAAATAGGTTTTGAAGGAATCGCAAAAAGCAAAAGACACAAATCTGGTGTTGCACTTCGTTTTCCTAGAATTTTAAGATGGAGAAAGGATAAAAATATTGATGAAATAAATACTTTAGAGGATCTGCAAAGTATTTTAAAAAATTTTATTTAATTTATCTTTTTAGCTTCAATCGGGTTTTGCTTTCCTCTCCGTGAAGCAATCGTACAATATTTTTTTGATGCGTAATTACAACAACTAAAAACATGGTGAAGCCAAAAACAATAACTAAAGGTTCATTCATATTAAACCTTGGTGTGAGCAAAAGAACAGGAAATGCTAAAGTAGCAAGCATTGAACCTAAAGACACATATTTTGAAGTAAGAAAAACGATTATAAAAATTCCTAAACATAATAACGCAACCCATATATGAATCGCTAAAACCATTCCTAACAAAGTAGCAACCCCTTTACCACCTTTAAATTTTTCAAAAATTGGAAATATATGTCCTATTACGGCGAGTATGCCAAAAGCTAATTTATAATAAATAATATTTGGATACGTTTCAACATCAAGGTAGTATAAAAATAAAGCATAAGATGTTGCTGTCCAACCTTTTAATACATCTGCAAGCATTACAATTATACCTGCTCTTTTTCCCATTACTCTAAAGGTATTTGTTGCACCTGCATTTCCACTTCCATGCTCGCGAATATCAATTCCAAAATAAGCTTTACCATACCAAACAGCAGTTGGTATTGATCCAATAAAATAGGCGAGAACTCCACCAAGTAAAATAAAAAACAGAGTCATTTATACAAATTAAAAATTTAGTATGTTAACGACATATTAATATTATGCCAATTGATTAACAATTTATAAACATTGTAATAGCAAACATAATTCTTTACAGGTAAATAAACAAAATTCCTTATGTAAGAAAAACCTTTTTGAAATTTAATTAAATAAAATTTATAACGTTATTTAGATTTTTCTTGAGTTTAAAATTATTTATACAATGAATAGAACAACTGAATCAACTTCTTCTTACAACAACCTTGAATCAATGCCCATTGAAGAGATTTTGAAAAATATTAATCGGGAAGATCGATCTGTTCCATTGGCAGTTGCTAAAGTTATACCTCAAATTGAAAAACTTGTTGCTGAAATCACCCAGCGAATGAAAGAAGGTGGTAGACTATTTTATATTGGTGCTGGTACAAGTGGACGATTAGGTGTGGTTGATGCGTCGGAATGCCCTCCAACGTTTGGTGTTCCATTTGATCTGGTAATTGGGATAATAGCTGGTGGTGACTCAGCAATCAGAAAAGCAGTTGAATTTGCTGAAGATGATACTGAACAAGCTTGGATAGATTTAGAAAATTATAATATTAATATTAACGATAGTTTAATTGGCATTGCAGCATCAGGTAGTACGCCATATGTTATAGGAGCCTTGAAAAAAGCAAATCAAAAAGGTATTTTAACGGGATGTATTGTTTGCAATCATCAAAGTGAAATTGCTCAGATTGCAAAGTTTCCTATCGAAGTAGTTGTAGGGCCAGAATTTATAACTGGCAGTACACGATTGAAAGCAGGAACTGCACAAAAATTAGTATTAAATATGCTTTCAACCGCTGTGATGATCCAATTGGGGAAAGTAAAAGGAAATAAAATGGTTGATATGCAAATGTCAAATAATAAATTAATAGCCAGAGGTGAACAAATGATAATGGATGAATTAAATATCGATGAAATATCTGCTAAAAATTTATTGGAAACCTTTGGGAGTGTGAGGAACGCAATAGATGGATATAAAAATAAAATTAATTTGTAATAAATGGTTAAAAATCATTAACTAAGTACTTTTTTTACAACCTTATCCTTAATTCCTTTATTTATAATTATGTCAAAAAAAATCTTTTGATTATATCTTGTTTTAAATTATCAATATACCGATATCGATAAACTGATAATTATAGAATTATTTATTTAAACATTTGGAAAATTTATATACATACATTCAAAAAATAATCGATTTTTCGGAAGAAAGTTGGATGCTTTTAACCCAGATTACGCATTAAAAGGTAATTCACTTATTTCATGTATATGTTAAGAACAAATCATTAGAAAACTTTTGTCACTTTTTGGCTTTGACCAAAATTAACCAAAAAATCCAGAAAATTTTGAAACGCTTGCTGCCCGCAAATGCAAGATGCACGCTGGCCAAAATTTCGCCAGCCACCATCAATAAATTAGATTGATAGGTTATTATAGGAAAAGTTACATCCAATTACGCGGTTGAACCCTAACTTCCATATTTCTATATTCATTGAAATGGATAAAATGAAGTGAATTTTCTTCTTTGTAGGGTTAGAAATATTTTTTATTGTTGGTTTTAAGCCTTTGTAAATTTCGAAACAGGATTTCTAACAAATTAAAGACTGTTATTCTTCAATTCAAATTCCACTGTCAATCAAGCGGCCTGAAAAAAAACAGTAAAAGTGGTGCCAATATATTCTTCACTTTCTACAATAATTTGTCCTCCCATTTTTTCAATTTGGTATTTTGATATAAACAAGCCAATTCCTTGTGCATCAGCGTTTCCGTGAAAGGTTTTGTACATGCCAAAAAGAGATGACCCATGCTTTTTTAAATCAATGCCTGCACCATTATCCTTTATCGAAAGTGTTATTTGGTTGCCAATAAATTTACTATTTATTTCAATAAACGGAATACGGGTCTGGCTTCTATATTTTAAGGCATTGGTAACTAAATTTAGTAAAATACTCTCAAGATAAGCCGGGTTGGCTAATAAGGTTACTTCTTTGCTTACGTTATTTTCAATTATAGCACTATGATGTTTAATTTCAATTTGAAGCAATAGCAAAGCCTTTTCAATATAAGGGTGCAAGGTAAGTTGTTCTAAAGGGAGCGTGTTCTCATTTTGAAGCATTACAATTTTATTTAAGTCAGTAATGGAAGAACTAAACCCTTTTGATATTTTTTTCAGGTAATCGATCATTTGTTCTTTTTCTGCCTCTGTATCTGCAAGGGTGTATAAATCCAGTATGGAAGAAAGATTATTAGCGTAAGATTTCAGATTATGCGAAACAATATTTGAAAAATTTAGCAGCCTTTCGTTTTGCTGGCTTATAATTTCGTTGATAGATATTAATTTTTTTTCTAAAATTTTTGTAGTAGTTACATCTGCCACATGTACGAAAAAGCCTTTTACTTCACCGTTTTCCATATCGGGATAATAACTGGCAAAGGAATGTCGGACACCCCCTGATTGTGTTGGGATATCCCTTTCAAAATTTTGTGTATTACCACGAAGGGCTTCGGTGATATAAGGTAGGTTTAACTCGTAAAGGTCACCAAGCAATTCTTTAATGGTTATATTATTGAGCATTTCTTCACGGCTTTTTCCAAACCAATCAAGATATGCAGCATTCGCATATCGACAGATCGTGTCTTTGTCCCAATAGGCAAGCAAGGCAGATACATGGTCGACAACATTAGGATGTAATAAATCCAAATAATTTTGGTCAGTATCCATTTTATTAATTGTTAATATTTATGTACGGGGCCTGTGGACGAAGCCAATTTTTATTTTTTAAAATTATTTACCTTATAGAGCCAATAATTATTAAATCCCTGTTCGTAAGTACATATTCTCTGCCATATAAGTTTTATCTACAATTTCATGAATTAACATGTCCAGTTCTTCCGTGGGTTTTTTCAGATAACCAATAATATCTTTATTTATAGAATTTTGTAAATCATTTTCATCAAAGAGCTGTATAAGCCCCATTATAGTGGCTACAGGCGCCCTGAGTTTATGTGATTGTACGTAGGCAATCGACCTCAGAATTTTGTTTTTGTATTCAATAATCAGGGTGGCGCGTTTTTCAAAATCAATATTGGCAGCATTAAAAGATACTCCAAGTATAAGCCCTGATTGATCGTAAACAGGTAGGTAACTGAACTTCCACCAAATACTTTTTTCACTTGAATAATTGATTTCAATTTCCATTAAAATTTTTTCACCTTCAAATGATTTATCAAAATTTTTTTTGAAACTATTCAGGAGTTTGTTGTGGGAATAATCAAGTATATTATCTCCATCCCTTACCATTTTCTCGTGTTCATTGTAAATGGTATCAGCTGCTGACTTGTTAAAAGCCAGTATTTCATAATTTTTACCAACAAAAAAATTTATATTGGTTGAGCTGTTGAAATAGGCATCCAGTTTGTTTTTTGCTTCTGTAAGATTTTTCTCATGTTTTTTTTGCTCTGTTATATCCGATTGAATAGAAAAGAATTTAATAAGTTCTCTTTTTTTATTAAAAACCGGCTGTATCAGGATATTTACCCAATAAGGGCTCCCATTTTTTGTATAATTTAGCACATCATAATTACATGGTTTTTTCTCCATGATGCTGGTATTCATAAATTTTATTGTTTCGGGATTTGTTTCGCTCCCCTGAAGAATATGACCCGGTACTTTTCCTTTTACCTCATTCAGGGTATAACCTGTCAAAGACACGAATGCATCATTGACCCATTCTATTCTTTGTTTTTCATCGGTTATGATGACTAAATTAGAAGTATATCTTGCAACCAAGGATAATTTTTCCACCTCAGCTTCTGCTTTTCTCCGGGCTTCCACGTTTTTTAACAGAAGTAATTTTCCACCTATCTTACTTGTCCTTCCCACCTTGGTCACAAGCTCCTTAATTACTCCATTGTATGTATCTAATATGATACCTGTTAATATCATTTTCCCATTATACCGTTGCAATTTTCTTTTTTCACATACCCATTTTATATTTCCCTTTGGGCTTAATATCCGGTATTCCAGCATAACACTTTCACCTTCCCGTAGCGACTCTGTTTTGTTGCGTACCATTTTCCTGTCCTCTGAGAAAATTATCATTTCCCAAGAGTGGAAGTTTTGAATTACCTCCTTGCTGGTCATGCCAATAATACCCTCCATTGTATGGTTCAAAAATTCATATTTTTTTTCACTTTCATCAAAAATCCAAATGCCCTGTCGCGTTTCATTGACGATATCCCTGATAAATTTTTCCATAAATCATTCTATAATGGATAGCTATAAAATTAGGGCCTTTGCATTGTGAATATTAAACTCCAAGCAAAAGCCCTAAGAACCGATAAAAATTAAACTACTCGAGTTGTACCTTCAGCTATTAATGGCAATTGTTCCATTTTCTTTTGGTTTTTTTATAGCAACCTTGCCTGCGGTAATGTCCTGGGCATATTTAACCACTTTATAAACCTTGCCATTTATATCCACGATAGGGCTATATGAACCCTTGATCCAAATGATATGCCCATCTTTGTGTACCCTTTGGAATTCACCACTGATGAATTCCCCTTGCCTGAGTTTTTTCCAAAACTCCTTGTAGCTTTCGGATTTAGCTTCTACTTCTGTCAAAAACATGGAATGTTGCCGTCCTAAGATTTCATTTATTCCGTATCCCAATAATTGAAGAAATATTTCATTGGTCTATTGTATATGGCCTTCTATATCGAATTCAACGACGGCATAGGATAAATTGATGGCCTTCAGCTGCGATTCAAAGTCAAGGTTTTTACTCTTTTGTTCTGTAATGTTCTGGGCAAACTTTATTACTTTTACAGGGTGATTGTGGGCATCCAATACTGGCGTATAACTGGCAGAAAGCCATATCTCTTTGCCGGATTTGCTAATCCGTTTAACCTCTCCCAGCTGTGGGAACCCTTGCTTTAAATTATCCCAAAACCGTACATAATCTTTTGAAATGGCAAAATCCGGGTCAACAAATAACCTGTGGTGTTTTCCAGTCACCTCACTTAAGGTATAGCCCATCAGTGATAAAAAATTGCCATTGGCAGTGATTACAGTTCCGTCCATGTTGAATTCAATGGTAGCCAAGGTACTATCAAGAGCTACAATCAGCCCCTTCATTTCAAGCGATTGCCTTTCCATCTCTTCCTGGGTGGATTGAAGTTCTTCCATATTTTGCCGTAATTCCTCTTCTTGTGCCCTGATTTCTTCCATTTGTTGTTTTCTCTCTTCCTCTCCTTCCCTCTGAAGGGTAATATCCTTAATGAAAGCGGTATAAATCGACTCGCCGTTTACCACTGCTTTGCTCAGGGTGAGTAGGATGGGTAAAAAAGAACCGTTTTTGCATAGGGCCTCTACTTCCTGCCCTTTACCTATTACCTGTGCCTGTACATCGTTATGATAATTGGCAAGGTATTGGTCGGTTTCGCTGGCCATATCGCCTTTCATCAGCATTTTTATATTTTTTCCTGTCACCTCATTGCGGTCGTAGCCCCACATTTTTTCAGCTATTTTGTTAAAAAAAGTAATGATCCCTATTTTATCTATCATGATGACTGCATCTGAGCAGCCTTCTAGGATTTGTTCGTATTTATGGGCTATGAATTCCACTTCTTCTTGTTTCTTTTCCATGGCTTCATGAATAGCCTGCATTTCTTCCATGTTTTGCCTCAATTCTTCCTCCTGTGCCCTTAGTTCTTCGGTTTGGTGATGGATTTCAGCTTCAAGCACTTTCTGTTCAGTAATGTTCTGTGCAATTTTAATGACCTTATGGGGTCTGCCTGCCAAATCAATAACGGTATTGTAATTACCTTTTAGCCAAACTTCTTTGCCTGATTTGGTTACCCGACGGAATTCGCCGGAAATAAACCCGGAACCACTTCCCAGCTTTTTCCAAAAGGCCTTATAATCTTCCGAATCCTTTTCGAGTGATGGCATAAACAATGAATGGTGCTTGCCAGTTATTTCGGGCAATTCGTATTCCATCAAGTTAAGAAAAATATCATTGGCTGTAAGTACATTGCCTTGTGTATCAAATTCTATCACACCATTCGATTTGTCAATTGCTTCGAGTTTGCTGCCCAAATCAAGTGCTTCTAATTTGATTTGGGTAATATTAGCCTGTACCGCGATGAATTTATCCAGTTCCCCCTTTTCATTAAAGACCGGATTGATGTTGAGGGATATCCAGTAGGTTTTCCCATCTTTTGCATAGTTGAGTATTTCTTCATAAAACGGTTTTTCATCAGCAAGCTTTTTATGGATTCTTTTAATGGTTGCCTGGTCTGTTTCCGGCCCCTGAAGTAATTGGCCGGGTTTTTTTCCTTTCAGGTCGGCAAGTGAATAACCTGTCATCCGTTCAAACCCTTTGTTTATATACTCGGTCAGGCCATTTTTGTCAGTAATAATAACGGAGTTATCGGTATTATCTGCCACAAGGGAAAGCCGTAAAGATTCGATCTCCGCCAATTTTTTTTCGGTTATATCCTGGGCCAGCTTAATAATTTTAAATATATTTCCATTAACATCCCTTACAGGCGTATAAGAGGCCCGCATCCATACCTGTTTTCCGGCTTTGGTAACCCGCATGAAATCGTTAGTCTGTGGTACCCCTGCATTAAGTTCGTCCCAAAAACGGATGTAATCCTGACTTTCAGCATATTTCTTTTCTATAAATATGCGGTGGTGCAAACCTTTTATTTCTTCCATTGAATATCCCATCAGAGAAAGAAAATTAATATTGGCGTTAAGTATCTTC
>Ga0209512_1004650_pt1 | contig 11896 bp, 4 predicted proteins | sample frozenSSSSmetaG_FD_184142 | JGI IMG/M metagenome (GOLD analysis project Ga0209512, IMG submission 184142) | Glacier valley bacterial and archeal communities from Borup Fiord, Nunavut, Canada, to study Microbial Dark Matter (Phase II) -... | ecosystem: Environmental > Aquatic > Freshwater > Ice >... | reverse complement strand
GGCCGCGCGGCTCGATGAGGAGGGCAGCCTTTATACGCCGCCGCATTTCGTCACCCGCGACGACACCGCGTGGGCGGTTTACCACGACCTCAAGGTTTTGCTCGAACTGATCGAGGCCGAGTCCCGCGAATACCAGCCCAACCACAGCGGGCTGCCCAAGCCCCTCACGGATCCGGTGCGCCATACGCAGCCGGCTTTTCGCGCGAGTCCGCTGTTCCGCCGGTTGTGCGACCGTCTCGACCGCGCGATCGATGTCTTCGATCACGATGGCCTCGCACATTTTGCGGCGGAGCTGAAAAAGGTTTACGCCGAGTTTCCCGCTGCGCCCGATGCGATCAAGGCCGTGCTTACCGGACACGCGCACATCGACCTCGTGTGGCTCTGGCCGGAGCGCGTGGGTGAATTCAAGGCGGTGCATTCCTGGTCCACGCAGACGCGCCTGCTGAAGGAGTATCCGGAATTCAAGTTCGGCTACTCGCAGCCCGCCAGCTACGAGGCGATCGGCAAGCAGTCGCCCGAGCTTCTGCAGAAAGTGCGCGGCCTGATCCGCGAGAAAAAATGGGACGCCATCGGCGCGGCCTACGTCGAAGGCGACACCCAGTTGCCCTGCGGCGAGGCGATCCTGCGCTGCCTGCGCATCGGTCAGGAAGAGTTCAAGGCGCTGCGCGGTTCGCCGAGCGACGTCTTCTGGCTGCCCGACGTGTTCGGCTACAGCGGCTGCATGCCGCAACTGCTCTCCGGCGTGGGCGTGAAGGGCTTTTTCACGAGCAAGCTCTCGTGGAGCACCGTGAACCGTTTCCCTCACTCCAGCTTCCGCTGGCAGGGACCGGACGGCGCCGAGATCAATGCGCACGTCGTGCTCATCCACGACTACAACGAGAACGTGGACGTGAAGCGCCTCCGCGAAGACGTGCTGCACCACCAGCAAGCCGCCGTTCACCCCGAGTTTTTGCAGCCGACCGGTTACGGTGACGGCGGCGGCGGACCGACCGAGGAGATGCTTGAGCGCGCCCGCCGCGTTTCAAATCTCGCCGGCATGCCGCGCGTGGAGTGGGGCAACATCGAGCCGTTCTTCGACCGTCTCGACAAAGTGAAGGCCGAGCTGCCCGTCGTGACCGGCGAGCTCATGCTGGAGTTGCATCGCGGCGTGTTCACCACGCACGGTGTGCTCAAGTCCGCCTTCCGAGCGCTCGAACGCGCGTTGCAGGTGCTGGAGGCGGCGCATGTCGTGCGCGGGCTTGGACCCATCGACCGCCATTACTGGAAGCGCGCGAGCTTCTCGCATTTCCATGATTATATTCCGGGCAGCTCGATCTGGGAGGTTTACGCGGAGGCGATCCCGGAGTTGCAGACGCTGGCGATCAAGGCGCTGGCCGAGGCGCAGCAGGTGTTGAACGGCAAAGCGACGGCGAAGGCGAAGGGTTGGTTCAACCCGCTGCCGCTGCCGCGCACGTGGATCGATGGTGGCGTGTGCTACCGGCTCGCACCGCTCAGCGGCGGCCCCGTGTCGTCGCTGGTCGTGCAGTCCGCTGCCGCTCCGAAGGCATCCGTGACTTCGCTCGCAAGCGAGCGCGTCCGCGCGACGTTCGATGCGGAAGGTTCGCTCACCGCGCTCGTCATTGACGGTGCGGAGGTGGCCGTCACCGGACACAAGCTTTGCGCCTATCCCGACCAGCCGGCCACGTTCGACGCGTGGGATGTGGATCGCGCCAACATGGTGAGCGGCCACGGGGCGCGGCTCGTTGGAAAACCGGTCGTGACCCATGACGGCCTGGTGGCATCGGTGTCGTTTGGCTACGAGATCGCCAAGGCGAGCCGCGTGACGGTGATCTACTCGCTGCGCGCCGGCGAGGCGGCGTTGCGCGTGCGCTACGAGGTGGACTGGCATGATCCGCTGCACTGGTTGAAGGGGATTTTCTCCAGCGAGTATCGCGGTCGCGAGGCGCGCTACGGGGCGCCGTTCGGCAGCGTGTTGCGCGGACAGTGGTCGGGCTACACGCGCGAAGAGGCGCAGTGGGAAGTGGTGGGCAGCCGCTGGATGGCGGTGTGCGACGACGCGCAAAGTGACGGACTCGCGATCATCACCGAGGCGAAATATGGTTTCACCACGCGTGATGGCACGGTGGGCGTGAGCCTGCTGCGCAGCGCGGTGGTGACCGAGGCCGGCAATCATCCGAAGATCCGGATGACGCCGGACCGGCCGGTGCATTCCGATCTGGGCCGCCACGTGATCGATCTCGCGCTGGCGCGTTACGCGCCCGACTTGCCGGTGCACGACCAACCGGCGGCGCTGGCCGACACGTTGTTCGCACCCTGCGTGCCTTACGCGGGTGAGGCGGTGTCGGCGGGCTTTGATGGCATCGAAGGCGTGTCGTCTGCGGTGCCGTCATGGGCCGAACCGGTCGAGGGTGGCTGGGTGTTGCGCCTGCACGAGACGCTCGGTCGTCGCGGTAACACGCGCATCGCCGTCGCCAAAGGCGCCAAGGCCACGCCGGTTGACCTGCTCGGACAACCGCAGGCCGGCGCCAAGTCTTTGGCCGGAGAAGTCGCCCTGCCAATCACGCCCTATCAAGTGCGCTCGGTGAAGTTCGTGCGCTGAGAGTTCCACTCTTTGCCTTTCGTCGTCATTCATTGGCGGCGGAAGGGAAGGGGGCTTCACGCCTGTGATTGACGGCGGTATTTCAGCGGAGTCGTGGCGAAACGTTTTTGAAAACAACGGTGAAAATGCGACATGTCCCTGAAGCCGCTGTTGAGGCAGACCTCCAGAACGGACAGCGCGCTTTCCCTCAGCAGGGACGTGGCGGTGCGCAGCCGGAGTTCGTTGAGCAGTTGCACATAGCTGCGACCGAAGAGTTCCTGGACGAGGTGGGAGGCGCGGCTTTCCCCGAGGTGAAGCGCCTTTGCCAGATCCCTCAGGGTTGCCGGTCCCGTGTGGTTTTTATGGAGAAAATTTTGGATCAGTCGACGCCGGTCGGCCATGTCGGCGAGGCCGCCGGATTGCGTTGGCCGGGTGTGTTTCAGCAACGCCGAAGCCTGCATGTGCCACGCCAGCAGTCGTGAGCGCAGCTGGCGGAGTGATTCCAAGATAGCCTCGGCCCGGGGCTCCTCGATTTCGGGCAGCTTTCGGGTATGCGCGGCATTGACTGCGGTGCTTCGGACATCCCTCACAAGATGCCGGTAATCGCCGGCGGTCCTTACCTGGCCGGCAAATAAAATCCAAGCGAGGCGGTCATTGATGAAGACCGGAACCACCCATTCCATGAAACCCGCGTGGCAACGATGATAGCGGCCCTCGGGCGAGTGCTGGAGGTCTCCACGAAGCCGGGTGACCTCAAAATCGACGCAGGCCCAGTCATGGCGCGCCTTGACGGCAATGCAGCACGGCGAGCGATGTTTGAAACGCTCCGGCTGGAGAAAAGGCCCCAGTGTCGAACTCAAGTCATGGACGACCACCTGCAGGCCGCTGAGCTTTTCAAAAACCTGGATGGCCCATTCGGGAGTTTCCAGCAGATCGGGTTGGTGCATGGGACGGGGTAGCTGAAAAAACCATGATTTAAGCCAGATCAGCAAGGAAAAGGAGCGCCGACATATGCAAGAATAGCGATATGACTAAAATCATAGATGCCTCCACGACGCTTCAATCCCTCACCGGGTCGCAGACCCACGGACGTCCCGATGGCAGCTACGATCTCCGCCGCACCATCCGCGCGGAGTCCGGCTATGATTTGGTGGTTGCGGGCGGCGGACCGGCGGGTGCCGCCGCCGCGATCTGCGCAGCCCGGCTCGGCGCGAAGGTTCTCCTGGTTGAATCCACGGGCTGTATGGGCGGCATGGGCTCGTCCGGCTTGGTCACGGCTTTCGATCCGATGGCCAACGGCGAACAATGCCTGGTGGGGGGCTTCATGCGCGAACTGGTTGAGGCGATGTATGTGCGCGGATTTATGTCGCCTGGCATCGATCCGGACTGCTGGCGAAAAAAATTCCACTGCTGGTCACCGTTCAAGGCGGAGGGGTTGAAGCTCATGCTGGACGAGTTTGTCCTGGGTGCGGGCGTGGAGGTCCGTTTCTTCACGCGCGTGATCGACGCGGATGTCGATGCGCAGAATGGCCGCGTTAACGGCGTCGTGCTGAGCAACGTCGAGGGCTATTCCTACGTGAAGGCGCGCACCTTCATCGATGCGACCGGCGACGCGATCCTCGCCAGTCTTTGCGGGGTCGCCTGCCGCGAGGCCGGTCGCGATACGACCCGCATTATGCCGTCCACGCTGGCTTCACTTTTTACCGGCGTGGACTGGACGGTTCCCCGGCAATACGAGCAAAACGCCTATCTGCCCCAGGCGCTTGAAGACGGACATTTCAGCCAATACGACCGCCATCTTCCCGGCATGAGCAAGGTGGGTCATCAAGTCGGCTATCTGAACGGCGGACACATGTTCAATCTCAACGCCCTGCGCTGCCGCGATCTCAGCGACGGCGTGATGTGGGGACGAAAACTCGCGCGCGAGTATATGGAGTTTTATCGAAAATATGTTCCCGGCTGCACCAACATCGAACATGTGACCACCGCGTCGCTGCTGGGCATCCGCGAATCCCGCCGGATTGTTGGCGAATACGAACTGAACATCGACGATTACCTGGCCCGGCGGGAATTCCCCGACCAGATCGGCATCTTTAATAAATTCGTCGATATCCACCCCTACGATTGTTCGAAGGCTGAATACGAACGCTTTTGCACGGAGAAGGACAAAACCGCGCGGCTTAACGCAGGCGAATGGTTTGGGATTCCCTATGGCATTCTCGTTCCCAAAGGATGGAAAAACCTCTGGGTGGCGGGCCGGTGTGCGTCCAGTGATGTGAAGGTGCACGGCTCCATCCGCGTGCAGCCCGCTGCCTCCATGATGGGGCAAGCGGCCGGAACCGCCGCCGTGCAAAGCATGCGGACGGGTCGCACCGCCGCCGATCTCGATACGGAGGAGCTGGTAACGACGTTGAGAACCCACGGCGCCAATCTTCCCCAGAAAAATTTATCCCGGACTCTGACGAAGATCTAACCTCCGCCTGCCCCCGGCTTCCTTCTTTGACCCGAGTAAAGTGTCACCTATTAGGTCACACTGTGTTTGGGGTTTCGGTGCTGCCAAGGGTTGGCGGCTTGTCGGGAAAATAGCACCAGATCGCGTTTGAAACGTTCGCCGGTGCGTCGTCTAATCGCCCGCTATGTCTCTTGGTTTTGTCGGACAACGTTGCCTGAGCGAACGCGAACCCGAGCTGGGCCTCGGCCTGGTCGTGGAACTTGATCGCACCCGGATCACGGTCGAATTCCCCGCCACCCGTGAAAAACGCATCTACGCCCGCGGCACGCCCGTCCTGAAGCGAGTGCAATTTGCCGCCGGCGAAACCATCGCCACCCGCGCCGGCGAAAAGTTCACCATCGAGTCCCTCGAAGAAGACAAAGGCGTGATCACCTACGTCGGCCCCGCCGGCAAACGCGTGCGCGAAGACGCTATCTCCGATCTCACCAGCGTCAGCTCACCTACCGAGCGTCTTCTCGCCGGCCAGGCCGATCCGTCCGAGGTCTTCGATCTTCGCTTCCGCGCGCTCCAGGCCGAGTCCCGCTTTCGTCAGTCCGAGGTGCGGGGTTTCCTCGGTGGCCGTATCGATCTCATCCCGCACCAATTCTATATCCTCAACGAGGTTTCCAACCGCCAGATCCCCCGCGTGCTTCTCGCCGATGAGGTCGGTCTGGGGAAAACCATCGAGGCCTGTCTCATCCTCCAGCGTTTGCTCGCCACCGGCCGTGCCAAACGCGCGCTCATCCTCGTTCCTGAGTCCCTCGTCCACCAGTGGTTTGTCGAGCTGCTCCGCCGCTTCAACCTCTGGTTCACGATCTTTGACGAACCCCGTTGCCTCGCCGTCGAAGCCAGCGATCCCGGCAAAAATCCGTTCCTCTCCAGCCAGCTCGGCCTCGCCAGCATCGCTTACCTCGCCGGCCCTGATGCGGCCACCCGCCGCACCCAGGTCATCGAAGCCGGCTGGGACCTCATCATCGTGGACGAAGCCCACCACCTCGGCTGGACTCCGGAAGCCGCCAGCCCGGACTACCAATTCGTCGAGCAACTCGCGCGCAAAGCCCCCGGCCTGCTCCTGCTCACCGCCACGCCCACCCAGCTTGGTCTCGCCGGACACTTCGCCCGCCTCCGCCTCCTCGATCCGCACCGCTACGACGACTACGAGACCTTCCTCGATGAGACCGCCGACTTCGGGAAAATCGCCGAGATCGCCGAGAAGATCGTCGAAAATAAAGTCCTCTCCGCAAAAGATCAGACGTCCCTCCGCCAGATCTTCGACCGCGACCCCGAGACGCTCGCCGCCCACCTCGCCGCACTCGACGCCGGCAAGCCCGGCGCTCGCGAATCGCTCCTCCGCACGTTGCTGGATCAACACGGCACCGGCCGCGTGGTCTTCCGCAACACCCGCGCCGCGATGACGGGTTTCCCCAAGCGCCAGTATTGCCCCGTCGCGCTCCCCGACGCCTCGCTCGCCCTACTCGCCCGCGTCTCCCGCGAACTCCAGGCCGAAGAAGCCGCCGCCTCCGCCAACGCTCACACCGCCAGTCGCACCCAAGGCGCCGCCGCCCCGATCGACAACGCCCCCATCTCGATCGATTTCTCCGCAGAAGCCGAAGCCGCCCTCGCCACCGCGTCCCCCGAAGACTCCGACTCCTCCGAGGACTCCGATCCCTCCGACCCCGACGTAGCCGCGAGCACCAGCGAGGATTCCGAAGAATCACCTGAAGAATCCGACGATGATGACCTCGACGACCAGCCCGCCAAACCGGCGCGCAAGTCCAAGGCCGCCAAAAAAACTAAAGCCAAATCCGCCGCGTCCCCCGACGTCGTTAGCGCTCCGCTCACCGCAATCCCCGGCGCCAAACCCAAGTCCAAAAAATCCGTCTCAGCCTCTCCCGTAGCGGCGAGCGTGAGCGAGTCTTCCGACCCGTCCGCCACCGCCACCCTCCGCTACAGCTACAAAGACGACCCCCGGCTCGACTGGCTCGTCTCGTTCCTCAAGAAAACCGCGCCCGCCAAAGTCCTCCTCATCTGCCGCTCCGAGCGCAAGGTTCTCGCCCTCGAAGCCGCCATCAAAGAGAAGCACAACCTCAACATCGGCCTCTTCCACGAAGGCCTCCCGCTGATCCAGCGCGACCGCCAGGCCGCCTGGTTCGCCGAACCCGCCGGTGCCCAGCTTCTCCTCTGCTCCGAAATCGGCAGCGAAGGCCGCAACTTCCAGTTCGCCCACCACCTCGTCCTTTTCGACCTCCCGCTCAACCCCAGCCTCGTCGAACAACGCATCGGCCGCCTCGACCGCATTGGCCAGACCGAGACCATCAAAATCCACGTTCCCTACCTTGCCGGCGGAGCCGACTCCGCTGTCGCCGAGTGGTATCATTTCGGACTGAACGCCTTCGAAGCCCCGCTCCACGGCGGCAACGACTACGCCGACGCCTTCCGCGCCCGCCTCCTCGAACTCGCCACCGCCTACGGCGAAGGCCGCCTCAAAAAAGACGCCCGCAAGACCCTCGCCGCCTTCATCGCCGAAACCGAAGTCTTCCGCGACGCCCTTCAACTCAAGATGAAGCAAGGCCGTGACCGCCTGCTCGAGTTGAACTCCTTCAACCGCGACGTCGCCAAGACCGTGATCGACCGCGTGCGCGCCGCCGACGCCGACCCGTTCCTTAAAAAAATTCTCACCGACCTCTTCGATCACTTCGGCGTGCACATGCGCGAGCACGAAGACGGCGACGTGAACCTCGATGCGAATCACGCCTATGTCGAAGGCTTCCCCTCGATCCCGCGCGACGGCATGCTCGCGACCTACGACCGCAAGCGCGCCATCGCCCGCGAAGACATCCGCTTCATCTCCGCCGACCACCCGCTCGTGCAGGACTCTATTGATCTCCTCATCGATTCGCCCGCCGGCAGCACGTCGTTCTGCGTGCTCGAAGCCGACAAACCCAATCTCCTCCTCGAAGCCGTCTTCGTTCTCGAAACCGTGGCCGACGCCCGCTGGCACGTGGATCAATTCCTCGCGCCCACGCCGGTGCGTGTGCTCGTGGACATCCACGGCAAGGATCTCACCGAGGATACGAACTACTCTCGCCTTACCGACGACGTCGAAGACGCCCCCTTGCCGCGCTTCCTTGAACGCCCCGGTTTCAACGGCACGCTCCTTAAAAACCTCGTCGAAGCCGCCACCGAGCGGGCGACCGCACGCACGTTGACGCTGAAGAAGACGGCCCGCGAACGCGCCGCCGCCGTCCTCACGGCTGATCTCCAGCGCCTCGTCGATCTCGGCAAGCTCAACGACAACGTGCGTCCTGAGGAAATCGACTTGGCGAAGAAGCAGGTCCTGCAAGTCCGCACCGCCATCGAAAACGCCCGACTGCGCCTCGACAGTCTCCGTCTGATCGTCGAAGGGGTGGAGATCGATTAGGCTGAAGCTTGGTTATTTCGCGTAGTCGGCCATCTCGACTTGGAACTTGCGGTCTGGCAGAGTGCCGTCGCTCACACGGTAGGCCTTTCCATCCCAGACGATGAGGGTCATCTGGGGATCCGAAGAGCATTCTCTAATCACTCTGTATTGGGCAAACGTGTCCGTGCGAAACCCGTTCAAGGCGACAATCACCATGTTGGCCTCAAGTCCAAACGGCACCATTTGTGGGCTGGATCCTTGAATTAATACCCCACGCGTCGGTGCTGCCGTGAAATCCGCCAGCACGGCTTTCTTTACACCGGAGGGAAAGACCGCCGTGAGTTTTTTGTCATAACCGAGCATTTTCGCCGTAGTCATGTCGGACGAGGCAATGCGTATCAGGCCGGCGGCTTCCGCGACTGGGCTGTCACCATTGTAGCGTTCGTCAATTTTGCGGGCCGTCTCGGCTGCCTCCTGCCATTTGCCCTGTTTTTCCAACAACCAGATATGGGCGTCCAACCCGCGGTAAGAATACACCTCGTCGGCCGCTTCAGCTACTTTCGTGGCCATAGCCAGGTCGCCTTTTTCGTAGAGATATTTAACCAACGGCAGACTTTTGTTGGCCATGTAAACCCGATCATCAGCCTTTTCAAATGCCTGAAGATAAGCTTGGGCGGCTTTTTCGTGCAAACCGCGTTCTTCCAGGTAATCACCCAGTTCCAGATACAAATCCGGATCGAGGGCCGCCGCCTTCTCCATGGCTTTTTGATACAGTTCGGGCTGACCTTCATAAGACGATGCAAGCATGCGCATCGCCTTTAGGTTAAATTCCCCGAGCGCGCTCAGCCATTTGCGGGCGATGGTCGGACTAAGATTCTCAAAAGTGCTACCATTCTCACGATATGCGTTTTGCCTGGCCAGCGGGTAGGAATATGGCGCCCGATCCAAAAGCGTCTTCAGCCAGACGCTGTTATTTTCGTCACCGATGCCGATTTCATATAAACGATCACCCACATCAAAGGCGGTTTCTCGCGGCACCTCCGGATGAAACCAGGCATGGTGATCAGGAAACGGCAGAATCCACTTTTGATTTTCATCGTCGCGCAACGCCATCCACAACGTAGGCGTCACCATTTCCGGGTGTTCGCTGATAATGCTTTCGCAAGGCTTGTTGGCGGCCCTGCGGTCGGCGTCATCTCTCGCAATCATTCTTTTCAGGAACGGTGTATAACGGGTCTCGGGAAGTCGGCCGTCGATAAATGCCTTAAACTCTTTCGCTTGGTCACTCACCCCCCAATCGTCGTTCAAAAATCCAAACATTTTTTGGGCGGCCTGCATGAGGTGCCTCTGATGGTAACCAGCCAGGAGATTTCGTCCGGCCACATCGATCGTTGCATGCCCGGATTCCTCGCCGAGCGGCGAGCCTTCGGGGATGTCCGCGTATTGCTTGAACCATTCAAAACTGCCTTTCACTACTTTGATGCCAAATGCATCGGCCGCAGTGGCTGATTCCTGAAACTCAATACCGAAGACCGGCTTCGTGAAGATGTGTCCGTGTTCCACCGAAAGGAAAATCTCGTTGGCGATGCGCCAGTAACCGGCATCCGGCTTGATGCCGGCGTCTTTTAGAAATTGGACGCCTGCTCCTGCTCCCACCGAATGAACCACTGCACGGAAATACTCATGCTTGAGCGCGTCACTTCCCGCCAATGCGCGTTCGCGGTCTTGGCGATAATCGCAAGTATTGCGAAGACGTAGAACGGCCGCCCATTCCTCATCGGTCTTGTTCTGGGTAGCGCCAAAGTCCTTGAGCGAAACGAGTGCATCCGCCTGCTGGCCGCAGAGCGTGAGACGGATTGCCTCCGCCAGTTGGCGACCCTCGGCTGATGCCGGCATACCCAGCGCATCTGCGGCCGCCAGATGGGCGATCACGCGGTTTAGAGGGATGCGCACATCGCGGAACTGGCCCGAATAATCGTTCAGCGCAATTGTCCCCACCAATAATGCAGCCTGCACCTGACCAGAGGCGGATGCAGGGTGTCCGGTCAGAAAAAGAGATATCCGCTTATTCTGCGCGATGAACGTTTGCAGGCTGGGCGATAACAATTCCTTGGCGCACTCCAGGTCGGATAGCGGGAGTGGCGTTGCATCAGGCGACGGGAAAATCGCCTTTGCCAGAGACTGATAGCTGCCGGGATTCCATACGCCTTGATTCAGCGAGACGGTATGGGCCTTGCCTCCTGCCAGCACTTCATAACGGGCCTCTTCACCTTCACTGGGCAGCTTCCGGACACTTACCACGGCTGGCGGCATATCGGACTTTCGTGGAATTCCGCCCAAATCCGACAAGAACTGGCTGATCTGCTGGACCGTCCACGCCTCTTCGGTCCGCCCTGCTGGATGCGATGGTCCGCTGGATGATCTCTTGCAGCCCCCCAAGGCCACCCCGAGCGTTAACAGACTCAATACCCACCATTGCTGCCATCGAATTGCGGAAAACATCCACGACCATTGAGGACCTTCGGCTGAACGCTCAATGTCTATTTATGCGATAATTCACCCCTTTGAAGGCGGGCGAAACTCTCTGGCGTGTTTGTCCTCTGCACCCTTTTTGAAAACCCGAAGTTTGCCGTGGCCGAAGTCAGCTCGGTTGGCGGCTTAGCGATCTGGTAACGGAATTCCTACGACTTCGTTCAGGTATTTTTCGAGATTCGTGTAGCCGTCGTGGTGGTAGTCGCCGGTGGCGGCGTTTGCGTCGGACGGACTCAGGCTGTGGGCTTTTTTCCAGGCGTCGGGGATGCCGTCTTTTTCGGCACCGGACGGTAACGAGCCACTCTTGATTTCACCCAATCCACCCATCTCGGCGGGGTCTTGGATGGTGGAGCCCTGTTTTCCGAGGGAGGTGAGATCCTTGATGAGTCGGTGTCCACGGAATCGCGATGCAATGAGCAGCCGGCGGCTGAGATGATTTTCTGGTATGCTATTTCCGCAGAGTCCATTTTGACCGGCACGGGAGAGTGGAGGGTTGTCGAATTTTCGAGGGTGGGGGCGTCCGCTCCGGTGCCGAAATCCTCTGGCTTGGCGAGTCTGCCGTTCAGGACGCCATCCGTGTTCAGGTCGATGAAGTTTCCGCTTTGATAGATGTGATCGGTGGGCTTGAACTCACCGGCGAAGTGCTCGTTGGAATTCGGACCCTTGATGAAATAGTTGTTCTCCACGACCGCTGCGTGATCTCCGGCGGAGTGTCCGCCGACGTAGCCGCACACGCCCCAGTTATAGACGACGTTGTTGATATACTGCACGAGGCCCTTCGATTTCGGGTTCCGGCTCTGATTGCTGATCCAGAGGTTGCGGGCGAACGTCACGTTGTCGCTCTCGCACAGGCAGCCGAAGCGCTGCGGGCCGATGCCGGGGCCGATGATGCAGT
>Ga0209512_1004649_pt1 | contig 11899 bp, 4 predicted proteins | sample frozenSSSSmetaG_FD_184142 | JGI IMG/M metagenome (GOLD analysis project Ga0209512, IMG submission 184142) | Glacier valley bacterial and archeal communities from Borup Fiord, Nunavut, Canada, to study Microbial Dark Matter (Phase II) -... | ecosystem: Environmental > Aquatic > Freshwater > Ice >... | reverse complement strand
TTTTCAGCACCTTGAACACTTTGCCAGTCCTCTGCCGATAAAATTGCTTCTACCTTACTATATGTTGGTAAAAACATTTGTCCCCAACGGGCATGAGAAAGAGCCGTTACCTGTTCTGCTTTCCTGAGTTCGGCAGGTAAATCAACCTTTGGCATAACCATTTTGCTATTGCCGCTTTTGCTGTTAAACATCTGAGAAACTACGTTTGAATCAGCACCAAATTCTTCTGCCGCTGCTTTGATTTCCTCATCTGTGATGCCAGCTGCTTCTGCTACTTCAGCCAAAGATTTGGAAGTATCAATTCCTGCTGCTGCAAAGTTTTTTTCAGTAATTACTTCTTGAAATTCCGCTATTTTTTTATTAAGCTGGTATCCAGATAGTGTGATTTCATCAGTGCCAAAAAAGTCTACAAACTGCTGATGATATTGTCCTACTGACTGCCAAGCTTCTTCTAGCAAGTCGGGAGCATCGCTGTAAAGATTACTTTTATAGTTTTCTTTGAAATTACCAATTGCTACAGCAAGTTTTGGTTTACCTAATTTACCCATTATTGTGTAAGGTCCAGAAAACATCCAGTAGCTATCAGTAACAGGAGAAATGCGAGTTAGTAAGATTTCTCCCACTTTCAACCGAGATATTGCCTGTAATGTTTGAGTATTGTTTGGCTTGACGATGTAGGGTTTATCTGTCAACCAGTTCGTCAATTCAAAACCATCAGGTAGAATATTAGTTATGGCAAATAAGCCAATAAAACTATGATGCCAACTGTTGATCAGACTGCGATCGCTCTCTTCCAAATCTGGATGGCTGGCGATAAATAACTCTAATGGTGACTTATCACCGACTTTCCCGGCTGTCAAAAAGCTATCGATGATTAAATCTTGCTGTGTACTATCCCCACTTCCCCGGCGCAACTGTGCTGCTGCATAAGTTTCCAGTGCTTGTGCAAGTTCCCCTTCAGCATCAAGGACAAAATCAACTAAAGCTTGTTTTAATTCGTGCGATCGTTCTAATATGACATCCACAAGTTAATCTCTCGGTGCAACAGATGTAGATTATAGCTCTTGAGAGAATTACAGCATCTAGCTATTGCTAGATTTATGCGGATTTAGCCGTAAAGCTTCTTTTAAACTAGATACAAGGCATCACACAAGGTCATTACAGATGGTTGCAACTCCAAATTCTAACTATATTTCTCCAGAAGACTATCTCAAAGGAGAAGAAACCAGTCCTATCAAGCATGAATATAGACAGGGACATGTTTATGCAATGGCAGGAGCAAGTAATACGCATGTAATTATTAGCAGCAATCTGTTTGCTATGATAATAAATCATTTGCGTAGGAGTGGTTGTCAGGCTTATATCTCAGATACCAAAGCACATATTGAGTCAATTAATATCTATTACTACCCCGATGTTATAGTAAGTTGTGACCAACGAGACAAAGCTTTTAACAACTTTCTGCGATAAAAAGGCAAAAGAAGATTTTCTTTTGCCTTTTTACTTTTTACCTTTTAATAGAGAGACAAAATTTCAAGTCTCTACTCCTCGTCGAAATCATCTTCCTCGTCTTCCTCTTCTTCCTCAAAATCCTCCTCGTCTGGTACTTCATCGGCGATTAATTCATCTTCTTCCTCTAGAATTGACCTTTCTGCACGTCTGCTACCAAAACCAGATTCCCCAAGAGTAGGAGAATCTAAATTATAGGTGCGAGCTGTGCGGTCATCTAAGACCATATCCAGGGGGTCATCAACTTCATCCAAGACACTACTGCTAATCTCAGCAGCATAATCATCGATCGCACCGGGTTCATCATAGGTATTGTACCCAGTACCAGCCGGAATCAATCGCCCGATAATCACGTTTTCCTTTAATCCGCGCAGCCAGTCGGATTTGCCTTCGATAGCTGCTTCGGTAAGTACCCGTGTTGTCTCTTGGAAGGATGCGGCGGAAATAAAGCTATCAGTGTTCAACGATGCTTTAGTGATCCCCAACAATACTGGGGTATACTGTGCCCTAGCACCGCCTGTAATTGCCATAGCTTCATTCACCTGCTCAACTTGACGCAGTTCTACCAATTCACCGGGAAGCATAGTGGTGTCACCACCATCATCAATCCTAACTTTGTTGGTCATCTGGCGAACAATTACTTCAATGTGCTTATCAGAAATATCAATCCCCTGAGATTGATACACCATTTGCACTTCATTCACCAAGAATGTCTGTACCTTCTGCAAAGCATGGCTAGCACAAGCATAGATTCCGTCTTCGGAACCCAGGCTAAAGAAGATTTCCAAAATTTCGTGGGGGTTGGATGGACCATCGGTCAACGGTTGTCCGGCTAATACAGTTGATCCATCTGGCACAATCAAATTTTGTCCTGGTCCTAGAGGATAATCTGTGACTACGCCATTTGATTCTACGACCTTGATGGCGATCGCTTCATCACCACTCTCGGCGTAAACTACCTTGATTTCACCCGCCCGCCGACATAAAATGCACGCTTCTTTCGGTTTACGAGCTTCAAGCAGTTCCTCAATGCGGGGCAAACCTTGAATAATATCTCCAGTTTTGGCGCGTTCAAACACCAACAACACCAAGTTATCACCCCGTTGTACCAAATCGCTGTCTTCTATCTGCAACACAGCACCAGGGCTGACTCGATAAGGGCGGCCGATGCGCGTAGTAATAGCATAGTTCTGAATTTGGAGTGAAGAGTTAGGAGTTTCGGAATTAACTCCTAACTCCTCACTCTTAACTCCTAACTTTTTAACATCCACAACTTTCCCTGATTCTGGGGCGAAAACTCCCGGAGCAATTTCTGTACCTTCTACTAGCAAGTCACCCACTTTCACCTTAGGCTGAGTACTAGTATTCATAATCAGCCTGTCAATGTCGCGCAACACCAAGCAGCGACGCACGTTTTCGGTTCCTTTTTGGACGCCCCGCACTTCCCCCCCTTCTTTACACAAGATTTGAGTACGTGCGACCACAGAACCAGGGGAGATGGTTAACCCATCTTGTACCTCAAGTGTAGTCTCAGTGCTACCTTGGGTGGCATCGGCGGTAATGTCTCGACGAATTACCAAGGACTCCAAAATTACCAGTTGCAAGCGTTGAACTTCTGGGTTTTCAACATCCTGTACTAATTCAATATCTGCTGCTAAAGGCGAAGCATTGTGGTCTTGTTCCCCTTCTTGCTCAATTTCCAGCACTAGCTGAGTTCGCAGCAGTTCCACACCTTCAACAGACTTGACGCGTTCCGAATCTTTGTAAGGTAGTCGCTGCACAGCCCGCAATTGAATCGACCGCCCGGTTTGTTGACTTATCGATGTAGTTGATGGCACATCTGGATTATCCGGTACGGCAAACTCGACTACCGGACGACTCAACAGGGCGTGACCTTCTGGTGTCTCCACATACTGGATATAGCGCAATTCCGTGGCGACGCTGCCTTGGAATTCCTCACCTGGTTGGATGAAGGTGTTATCTCGCCCGATAACTGATTCTCGATCATCCACCATCAGCAGTTCCCCTGGCTTCACCACAACTTCCCGCAGGATGTCGTTTTTCTGGGTCACTTCTACCACACCGCTGTTTTGGCAGAAAATATCTTTTACTACCTCAGTGCCAGCTTCCACAAACTGACCGTCTTCTACCAACAGCAAGGAGATATCTTTATTGACTTCGTGACTTTCTTCGGGAATCCACAAAAGGGTACCGCCCTGCACGACTTCATAACCCAGCTTGGCTTTGCCTTTTTTCTGGACTTCTACGCCCGCGAATTTCAAAAATCCACCAGTGGTTGTGCGATAGTGGTCATCAATCAACTCAGCTACTACTTGACCATTTTGCACTTTTGTGCCTGGTGTAGCCCGGAGGTTAAATTCCTGGTTGTTGCCAGTGGAGACTAAGTAATTATTGCGACCTTGGGAACTTTGCACTGTTACTGTTGCCTGGTCTAAGACTACAGAAGCGGTGATAATCTCAATTTCTCTGGTACTCTTACCAGGGGTAGCTTCGGGCAAGCGCACCACACCGCCGTGCAAAGTGGTTAACTTGGTTTCTGCTAAAACTCCATTAGAGGCGATCGCATCACCATTTTTGACAATCAATTCTGCCCCAGGCGGCAAGTTGTAAACTTCCCCAGACAAAATCCAAATCAAGCCACCGCGTGCGGCTGTGGTTGTGGTATTACCCTGACGGTCGGTTTTTTGTTCTGGAACAACATCGGCAAATTGCACTTCCCCTGCCAAGTCAGAGGCTACATCTTTAACTGCTTTTTCTGTATTAGTCCGAGTTGTGCGTCCACCGAGGGCAACCTCTGCCAACAACTGACCTTGTTTTACCTGATTTCCATCAAATACATATAGTGTTGAACCTTGAGTCAGATGAACCTCTTGGTTGTCTGGGATAACATCACCTACTTTTTTTGGTTCCAAAAGCAGGATGCCATTAGCCTCAACATACAGGGCATCTTCTCCGTGGCGGGTACGATATGTTCTGGTCTTCAGTTTGCGGGGAAGCTTAACAGTTCCATCGATTTTAGAACGAACTTGTTGCGCCACTTCTCCAGTAAACACACCACCCGTGTGGAATGTCCGCATGGTTAACTGGGTGCCAGGTTCACCGATACTTTGGGCAGCAATAATCCCCACAGCTTCGCCCAAGTCCACCATCTTGGCGTGTGCCAAACTCCAGCCGTAGCAGTGTTGACAGACAGAACGTGCAGCTTCACAAGTTAGGGGACTTCGCAGCACAACTTCTGCCACCCCAGATTTTTCAATTTTCTTCGCCAAGTCCTCAGAAACTGGGGAATTGCGTGGTGCAATTACTTCTTTTGTGACCGGATGCACCACATCTTCGCCAATTACCCGTCCCATCAAGCGGGTTGCTAGAGGAATCAAGGTTTTGGCACCTTCTGTCATTGGCCCGACGGTAAGACCTCTAGTGGTGCCGCAGTCAAATTCTCGAATAATCACATCCTGGGATACATCCACCAAACGGCGGGTGAGATAACCAGAGTCAGCCGTCCGCAAGGCAGTATCCACCAAGCCTTTTCTGGCACCGTAAGACGAAATAATGTATTCCGTCACAGTTAGTCCTTCACGGAAGTTGGTTTTGATGGGCAAATCGATAATTTCCCCTTGGGGATCTGCCATCAGTCCCCGCATCCCTACTAATTGCCGGACTTGGGAGATATTACCCCGTGCCCCGGAGAATGCCATCATGTATACGGAGTTTAGGGGATTAGTCTTCTTGAAGTGGACGACTACTTCATCTTTGAGGGCTTCACTGGTACTGTTCCAGGTATCAATTACCTTTTGGAAGCGTTCTACTTCGGTGATTTCTCCCCGTTGGTAACGGATTTCGGTGGCGCGAATTTCTTCTTCGGCTGCCTCTAGGAGCGATCGCTTGCTTGGTGGGATCATCAAGTCATCTACACTGATGGAAACCCCTGCTTTGGTAGCGTAGCGAAATCCCAAATCTTTGAGTTTGTCCGCCATCACTGCGGTTCGCGCCGTACCAAAATTCGTAAAAGCCCAAGAAATTAAATTTCTCAGTTGACCTTTGTCAACCACACGATTGCGAAAAATCATTTTTTCGTTAGTCATTAGTCATTAGTCCTGAGTCTTGAATCAATAGTTAGGAGTTAAGAGTTAGGAGTTATTAATTCAAAACTCATCACTCATAACTCATCACTTATCACTAACTTGCTAGTGCTTCCTGAATGGCATTGTTGTAAATAACGCGGCCAGGAGTTGTGTATATATACTGGGAAATTACATTGCCCTTAGCGTCTTGTCTGACTCGGCGGAACTTATAGAGTAATGTCCGGCTACCATCGTCGTTTTCCGTTACTTTCACGGGTTCCGTATCCGGTTGGTCTGATTCTATTTCACCGTCAAATTGCACGTAAATATAGGCATGCAAGTCAACTTGCTCTTGCTGGTAAGCCATAATTACGTCATCAAGCGAATAGAAGTACTTTCCTGCGCCTTTTGTCGCACCGGGATTTTCTGCTGTTAAGTAATAGGCCCCCAATACCATGTCTTGGCTGGGTGTGATGATCGGTTTCCCTGTGGCTGGTGACAAAATATTGTTAGAAGCCAACATCAACAACCGCGCTTCCGCCTGACTTTCTAACGATAGAGGGACGTGTACCGCCATTTGGTCGCCATCAAAGTCGGCGTTAAACGCTGGACACACCAGAGGATGCAGTTGAATCGCTCTACCTTCTACTAAAATCGGTTCAAAAGACTGAATACCCAAGCGGTGCAATGTCGGTGCCCGATTTAGCATTACCGGGTGTCCTTCAATCACCTCTTCCAACACATCCCATACACTGGGGTCATTACGCGATATCAGCTTTTTCGCAGCTTTGATGTTATTCACCATACCGCTACGAATGAGACGGTTAATCACAAATGGTTGAAATAGCTCAATCGCCATTTCTCTAGGCAAACCGCACTGGTGAATTTTCAGCTTTGGTCCGACCACAATTACAGAACGTCCAGAGTAATCAACCCGTTTACCTAACAAGTTTTGTCGGAAACGTCCTTGCTTACCCTCAATAATGTCGGACAAAGATTTCAGGGGTCGGTTATTTGCCCCTACCACCGTGCGTCCCCGACGACCATTGTCAATCAAAGCATCCACTGCTTCTTGCAGCATCCGCTTTTCGTTCCGTACAATAATCTCTGGTGCCAAAATTTCTTGCAAGCGTGCCAAACGATTATTGCGGTTAATTACCCGCCGATACAAATCATTTAAATCGCTGGTGGCAAAGCGTCCGCCATCTAGTTGCACCATTGGGCGCAAGTCGGGGGGAATCACCGGAATAACTGCCATTACCATCCACTCTGGTTTGGAACCAGTGGCGATGAAGTTGTCAATCACCCGCAGTCGCTTAATTAGCTTGGCTCTCTTTTGTCCCTTGGCGTTGCCAATTTCTTCGCGTAGGCTTTCGGCTTCTTGCTCTAAATTAATATCGGCAAGCAAGCGCAACAGTGCTTCAGCACCAATACCTACCTCTACGCCTTGCAGCAGAGAATCTTCGCTATAAATTTGGTCTTCTATTTCCAACCACTGGTCTTCACTCAGTAGCTGTTTGTAACTTAAACTTTCGGCATTACCTGCACTCAAAACAACATAAGAGTTGAAATAGACAATCTGCTCAACATCCCGCAAGGGCATATCTAACAGGATGGAAATATAGCTAGGAATGCCTTTGAGATACCAGACGTGAGCTACTGGTGCTGCGAGTTTAATATAGCCCATGCGGTGGCGACGCACCCGTGACTCGGTAACTTCTACCCCACAGCGTTCACAGACTATACCTCTGTGACGAACTCTTTTATACTTCCCACAATGGCATTCCCAATCTTTCGCAGGGCCAAAGATGCGCTCACAAAATAAGCCATCCATCTCTGGCTTGAGAGTTCGGTAATTAATCGTTTCTGGCTTGGTAACTTCACCGACTACCTGACCATTGGGCAATGTTCTCTCGCCCCACTGTCGAATGCGTTCAGGGGAAGCCAAGCCGATTTTTACGTAGTCAAACTGATTAGTTTGGGCAGGTCTCATATTTAGTCATTAGTCATTGGTCATTGGTCATTAGTCGTTAGTCGTTAGTCCTTTGCTAATGACAAAGGACTAATGACTATTGACTACTCGTCTTCTTCCAACGATTCGCGGGAAAGAGATTCATAGGTGGGTCGAGGAGGTGTGCGACGGGCTGATTGGTCTGCCATCAAATCGACTTCCACATCTAGGGAACTGCCGTCGGCTTGGGTTTCTACTTTGTGTACGGCAATGTCTAACCCCAATGATTGCAACTCGCGCATTAGCACCTTAAAGGACTCTGGGGTTCCAGGTCGAGGAATTGCCTTACCTTTAACGATCGCATTTAACGCTTCATTCCTTCCTTGCATATCGTCAGATTTAACTGTGAGCAATTCCTGTAAGGTATAAGCCGCACCAAAGGCTTCCAATGCCCACACTTCCATTTCCCCGAACCTCTGACCACCTTGTTGGGCTTTACCACCCAAGGGTTGCTGAGTAACTAGTGAGTATGGGCCTGTGGAACGGGCGTGTATCTTATCGTCTACCAAATGCACCAGTTTCAGCATATAAGCCACACCGATAGTAATTGGTCGGTCAAAGGGTTCGCCTGTACGACCATCAAACACCATGATTTTGCCTGGATCATCTGGGTTATATACCCAGTCTTTCCCTGTTTCGTCTCGTGCTTCTTGCAATTTGCCATGCACGATTCGCCGGGATGACTCTTCACCGTACATTTCATCAAAGGGAGTAATCTTAAATCGCACTCCCAAGGTCTGACCAGCCCAACCCAAGAGGCACTCAAATACTTGTCCGACGTTCATCCGACTGGGTACGCCCAAGGGGTTAAGTACAATGTCCACTGGTGAACCATCGGGCAAATAAGGCATATCTTCTGCTGGCAATATCCGAGAAATAATCCCTTTATTACCGTGGCGTCCTGCCATTTTGTCACCAACTTGGATTTTGCGCTTTTGGGCAACATACACCCGGACTACCATATTGGCTCCTGGTGGCAGTTCATCGCCTTGTTCACGAGTAAACAAGCGCACATCAACTACACGACCTTTTTCACCATTTGGTACTCGCAGGGAATTGTCCCGCACATCCCGCGCTTTTTCACCGAAAATGGCACGCAACAGTTTTTCTTCTGGTGGTTGGTCAGATTCACCTTTGGGTGTAACTTTTCCTACCAAAATATCTCCAGCTTCTACCCATGCCCCAATGCGAATGATTCCCTGCTCATCCAACTGACGCAAAGCATCTTCCCCGACGTTGGGAATTTCTCTGGTGATTTCTTCTGGTCCCAGTTTCGTCTGTCTAGCTTCAATTTCATATTTTTCAATGTGAATTGAGGTGTAGACATCATCCTGCACCAGTCTTTCAGAAATTAAAATTGCATCTTCGTAGTTGTAGCCTTCCCAAGGCATATAAGCAACTACAATATTTTGTCCCAGCGCCAATTCACCGCCTTCGGTGGAGGAGCCATCAGCTAGCACCTGACCAGCAACAACACGCTCACCAATGCGAACGAGGGGTTTCTGATTTAAACAGGTGTCTTGGTTTGAGCGTTGGTACTTGGAAAGGGTGTATTTAATTTCGGAGGTGTTAGATTTAGGACGCACACGAATTTCTGTGGCATCTACGTATGTAACATCGCCATCTGTACGCGATACAACCACCATCCCAGAGTCTCTTGCTCCTTGCGCTTCCAAACCAGTACCCACCAGAGGGCGTTCTGGCTTGAGCAGAGGTACTGCTTGCCGTTGCATGTTCGACCCCATCAGCGCTCGGTTAGCGTCATCATGCTCCAAGAATGGAATCATGCTGGTCGCTACTGACACAATCTGTACGGGAGATACTGCTACGTAGTCAACTTGCTCTGGCGTTGTAGTAGCCCAATCTTGGCGATAGCGCACTGGCACTTGTGGGCCTTTAATATAGCCATTTTCATCTAAGGGAATATCACCAGTAGCAGTACGCAGGTCGTCTTCTTCGTCGGCGGTCATATACACCGGAGCCACGTCAAATCGCACTCGTCCATTTTCTACTGGTCTAAATGGCGTTTCTAAGAAGCCATACTGGTTGACGCGGGCATGGGTTGCCAAGGAGCCAATCAAACCGGCGTTAGGTCCTTCTGGTGTCTCAATGGGGCAAATACGTCCGTAATGAGAAGGATGAATATCCCGGACAGCGAACCCAGCGCGTTCACGGGTTAAACCACCGGGTCCAAGGGCGCTCAGGCGGCGTTTGTGGGTCAGTTCTGCTAGGGGATTGGTTTGATCCATGAACTGACTTAACTGGCTGGAACCAAAGAATTCTTTGATTGCTGCTACCAGTGGTTTGGGGTTCACCAAGGAAGCAGGAGTCAGCACTTCCGCATCGGATACCGTCATGCGTTCCCGAATAATTCTCTCTAGGCGATTTAAGCCCACTCGCACTTGGTTTTGCAGCAATTCCCCGACGCTTCTCACCCGACGGTTGCCCAAGTGGTCAATGTCATCGATATTACCAATATCATATTCTAGGTTGATCAGGTAATCCACGGCTGCCAAAATATCGCCAGCAGTCAGCACGCGCATTGTGTCGGGGGCAGAAAGGCGCAATTTTTTGTTGAGCTTGTACCGTCCAACGCGACCAAGATCATAACGTTTGGGGTCAAAGAAACGAGAGTCTAAGAGCTGTTGGCCGCCTAACACCGTAGGTGGTTCACCAGGACGCAGTTTGCGATATAACTCCATCAGGGCTTCTTCTTCAGAGAATTGCCCTTCTTTTTCGATGGTTTTTTGGAAATATTCTGGATGACGTAAGGCATCAAAGATTTCGTTATCTGATAAGCCTAAAGCTTTTAGGAGTACCTGCGCTGAGAGTTTGCGGGTTTTGTCAATGCGTACCCACACCAAATCGTTACGGTCTGTTTCAAATTTCAGCCATGCTCCCCGGTTGGGAATTAAGCTAGCTGAATAAGTGCGTCGCCCGTTTTTGTCTATTTCTGATTTGTAGTAAACCCCTGGCGATCGCACTATTTGGTTGACAATTACCCGCTCGGCTCCGTTAATAATAAATGTGCCGCGATCGGTCATCAAAGGCAAATCCCCAATAAATACCTCTTGCTCTTTGATTTCCCCTGTTTCTTTGTTAATCAAGCGTGTGGGAACATACATTTGCACGGCATAAGTACTATCCCGCCGTTTTGCCTCTTCGACGTTGTACTTTGGCTCCTTGAGTTTATAATTATGACCCAAAAAGTGCAGTTCTAGTTTGCCCGTATAATCTGTGATCGGACTAAAGGAGTTAAGTTCTTCTATCAGCCCTTCTTCCAAAAACCAGCGAAAGCTTGATCGCTGGATTTCAATCAAGTCGGGCAACAGAAAGGCGGGTTCCATATATGTTTCTTTAGTCATGCCTCTACCTTTGTCAACCTGGTTAAATTTTTCAAAAGGACACTGCTATTTGACGCTTCCCACTGCTAGCCAGTGTCCTTAGCTATTTGGGAACTTTTTCTTACACATTTGCTATTTACAGGTGTGGTCAAACGCAGCGATTAAAGCTGGCCCGAATGAGCAATTTTGACAAGGAGTTAATTGCCCCTAATCGGTGACTCAGAAGCCAAAAACCTACTATAGTCTTGATTCAAGAAGAATATACAGTTGAGATATTCCTGAGTTTGATCTACTTTCCTCACTTCCCCTCCAAAAAGCGCGTAATTTTCTGACGCAGCTCTACCGGGTGTGTCTAAATCCACCCCGCTGTTTATACTCTCAGTGATATCCTAGATATCCTCAGACTGAGGGAATGATCCGTACCTTGTCGGATTGGAATCAGAATCACTTCATTTTGTTGAATTGTACTCACAAGGCAATTTTGTTTAACGATTTTGAATAGGTTCAATACACACCAAGCTGATGTTGTGCAAAAGTCTAGCTCAATTTGGGTTGGCACGGTTAGTCATGTGTGGGGAGCATCCGCTTGTAGAGATTTGGAGGATGGCCAAGCCGATAACAGCACGGAAAATTCGGATGAGAAGTTTTAAGTTCCTTCCTTTATTATGGCGCAAGCAAAATGTTTTTGAGGGAATAATATTAGCATATTTTTGTCCCCTTAGAGGTTTATTTTTTTTTACACAACTTAACAAAACACACTACGACACAGTTGATATTGACAGACCGAATAATTCACACGCATTTTGGGTGGTTTGATGGGCGATTGCCTCTACCGTTTCCTGACGCAGTTTAGCTACTTGCTCGGCGACATAAAGCACGTAGGCAGGCTCGTTGCGCCTCTCGCCCCGTTTAGGAACTGGAGCCAAGAAAGGACAGTCTGTTTCAATTAG
>Ga0209512_1004645_pt1 | contig 11904 bp, 8 predicted proteins | sample frozenSSSSmetaG_FD_184142 | JGI IMG/M metagenome (GOLD analysis project Ga0209512, IMG submission 184142) | Glacier valley bacterial and archeal communities from Borup Fiord, Nunavut, Canada, to study Microbial Dark Matter (Phase II) -... | ecosystem: Environmental > Aquatic > Freshwater > Ice >... | reverse complement strand
TTGTTTCAGGAGCGATAGAAGTTTCATCAATCGCCAAAGGATTCATTGCTGCAATCTGCATGGCAACATCTTTACCCACTTCCACTGCATCTTTATTAAACCCCACTAATACTCCCATACGGTTTGCACCGTGTATGTAGGAAGCAACAAAAGGTGCTTCTACCCTCTCAAATTTAATGGCAATTTTTTCTCCAATGGCAGCCAATTTATCGTTGATCAGTTCAGATACTTTAGTGCCGTTGATAGCTACTTCATTTAATTCTTCTGCGCTTTTTACATTATTTGCAATGGCCGCATCCATAATACTTTGAGAGAAAGCAACAAATTCAGCATTCTTGCTTACAAAGTCAGTTTCGCAACTTATGCAAACAATAATGCCTGTTTTATTATCGGCAGTAGTTTTTGCCAATACCACCCCTTCTTTTGCTTCCCTGTCGCTGCGTTTGGCAGCCACTTTTTGTCCTTGTTTACGTAACCAGTCAATGGCAGCTTCAAAATCGCCATTGCTTTCAGTTAATGCTTTACGGCAATCTAACATGCCGGCTCCTGTTGATTGACGCAGTTTGTTGATATCGGCTGCGGTAATTGTTGAACTCATAATTATATTTTTTAACTTAAAAATTCACCTGCTGTTACACAAATGAATTTTTGTAAAATTGTAAGATTGTTAATTAAAGAACTGAATTTTTACCTTGGACCGCTACCACCGCCGGTTGATGGCCTTCTGCCGCCTGCTCCGGGACCTGGTACACGGCGCTTAGTTGGTGCAGCACCTCTTGCTCTCTTATTTCTTTCATCACTGCTGTCTGCCTTTTGTTCAAAACGGGCGGCTTTTGCTTCTGCAGTTTCATCACTGTCGCTGCTGTTATCATCGTCGTCTTTTTCTGCTAAACGTTCTGCTAAACCTTCTGCAATTGCTGCAACTATGTAGTTAACAATGATAGCAATAGATTTGGTTGCATCATCATTTGCAGGGATTGCAAACTCCACTTTATTTGGATCACAGTTGGTATCAACCATACCAAATGTTGTAATATTTAAACGCTTTGCTTCTGCTAATGCAATGTGTTCATGACCAATATCAACCAAAAATAATGCTGCAGGTACACGGCTGATTTGCGCAATACCACCCAACACTTTTTCCATTTTATCTTTATCACGGGTAAGTGTTAAACGTTCTTTTTTGGTAAGATTATCAATGCTACCGTCGTTCAACATTTTTTCGATGCTCTGCATTTTTTTAACGCTTTTACGAACGGTATTGAAATTGGTAAGCATACCACCTAACCAACGTTCTGTTACGTAAGGCATATTAATGCGTTTAGCGCAATCAGAAACAATTTCCTTGGCTTGCTTTTTAGTAGCAACAAACATTATTTTCTTACCGCTTTTTGCAATTGACTTTAATGCAGCAGCGGTTTCCTGTAAACCTTCTACGGTTTTATTGAGGTCAATAATGTGGATACCTTTTTTTTCAGCAAAAATATAAGGTAACATTTTAGGATTCCACTTCTTTTTTAAATGACCAAAGTGAACACCTGCTTCAAGAAGTTGCTGTTGTAAGGAAGTATTTTCCATTGTATATATTTAGTGTTTTGTGTTTGTTGTTTATTGTTTACCACCGGGTTTGAAGTTTGTTGATTGCGTTTTAACAACGAAAAACAATAAACACCAAACCAAAAACAGTTTAACGTTTGCTGAACTGGAAGCTTTTTCTTGCTTTTTTACGACCTGGTTTTTTACGCTCAACGGTACGTGGGTCACGTTTAAGCATACCTGCTGCTTTCAATACCGGGCGATAGTCCGCACTAACTTCCAGCAATGCACGGGCAATACCCAATTTAGCCGCTTCGGCCTGGCCCTTAATACCACCGCCTTGTGCGTTGATAACAATATCAAATTTGTCAGTAGATTCAACAACTTTAAGTGGAGATTCTACCTGATTCTGAAGGTAAACCAATGGAAAGTAATTTTTATAATCCTTACCATTGATTGTTATTTTACCATCTCCCTTGCTTAAGAAAACACGGGTTACAGCTTCTTTACGACGGCCAACTGCATTTTTTTGCTTTTCCATTTATTTTATCTTTTGGCTGATAGTTTCACTACCGGCTGTTGGTGATTTAGAATTTTAATTCGGCTGGTTTTTGAGCGCTGTGCTGATGCTCAGCACCTGCATATACAAATAATTTTTTGTACATTTTACGACCTAAGCGATTTTTTGGAAGCATCCCTTTGATAGCTCTTTCGATAATCACTTCTGGTCTGCGTTTCAATAAATCTTTAGCAACTTCTTCTTTACGGCCACCGGGGTAACCACTAAAGTTGTCATATACTTTTTCATCCATTTTATTGCCGGTCAGTTTAACCTTTTCGCAATTAATTACAATTACATAATCTCCGCAGTCTACGTGTGGAGTGTAATAAGCCTTGTTCTTGCCACGAAGAACTGCCGCAATTTTAGAACACATACGGCCAACGGTTTGATTAGTACCATCTATTACATACCAGTTGTGTGTAACGGTAGCCTCGTTCGCATGTTTGGTGGTGAAATGTAGTTTACTCATTATATTTATTTTTAAGTGATGCCTTCGCTATCCCGAAGGGCTTTTTTAATGGACGGCGAAGGTAGGCTGCTATAATTTAATTTCCTACAAAAGGAAGAAGTATTTTTATCGAGGCTCTGTAACAGGCTGATTTTCAATAAAAATTTTGACCATAAATATTTCTACTTCACAAAATTAAGCAGTTTTTAGGTTCAGAATTAATATGTTCAGGTATAAAGTATTTACAAATTGATTGGGTTAACCATATTTTCTAAAAGTCAATCCCCACCCACTTCTTCTGTTTTTTTTTGTATTTCTCGTAATTAAATGCATACAACTTACCAGGGCGGTGTGGGGCATCCTGTTCCATTTCATTGAGGTCGATCAATAAATCCATGGTGAAAAACTTTTTCCTGAAATTTCGCCTGTCCATTTTTATATCAAGAATGGCTTCATATAAATTCTGCAAATCTCTTAAAGAGAATTTTTTGGGCAGTAGGTTAAAACCCAATGGATGTTCCTGTACCCTCTTTTGCAATTGTTTTAAACAATTGTCGAATATTTGCTGGTGATCAAAGGCAAGATCATTAACCGTTTTAATATCATGCCAGTGTATCTCATTGTCTAAGATATTTATTTTGTGGTGCTGTACATTTATCAGGGAACAATACGTAACTGTAACTACCCTTCCTGCGGGATGGCGGTTAACGCTTCCAAAAGTGTGTACCTGCTCAAGGTATACATCACTTAAGCCAGTACGTTGTTTTAATATACGGTAGGCCGCAGCATCAAGATCTTCTTTTGGGAAAACAAGGTCGCCCAACAACGACCATTTGCCGGAGTATTTTTTAAAGTCGCTTCTTATCAGTAACACTTTTAATTTATTTTCATCAAACCCAAAAATCACGCAGTCAACAGAAAGAGCAATGCGGTTGGTATTTTCTACTTCAGACTGTATAGCATGTAATGTTTTTACATTTTTTGTAAGCATTACTTTATCCTCAGGTGACATTATTTCTTAAAAAATTTAATGATGAAATAGTGATTATTTTTTTATGAATTGCAAATAGTGCCCCTTGCCGTTTTGCTCAAGTTTTATAAAGTAGTTACCGGAAATTATTGCCTTTACTTGATTTGACAAAATTAACTGGTACTGGCCCTGGCTTTTATTTCCATTAAAAAGCGTTTGCAGGCGCTGTCCTGATGAATTTACCAAGATAAGATTGACAGTTCCGTTACCAGGCACCAGGTAATCAATTACAGCCACACTATTTACAGGATCTGGGGAGATTTTGAGGCCAAACCCATTCTTAATATTGCTAATGCTATTGTTTCTTGAAGAAGTTGTAAACTGTGCAGTAGCGGAATTATCTATAGATAATGCTGAACAATTCGCACTCACCCTCCAGTCGTAGGTAGATGCAGCCGTTAAGTTCTGTAATAAAAAACTATTGCTGTTGATATTAGCCGAAGCATTGATCCATGTGGAAGCTGACACAGATTTGTAATCAACCGTATAAAAAATTCCCGACACCAACTTCCAATTTAGTGTAGCCGAAGTAAGTGTGATCGCTGAGACTGCTAAATCTGTAGGAACAGCCGGGGTAGGTGATACTATTACTGTGGTCGTCGCCCTTTGACTTTCGCCACAATTATTAGCCTGGCTTACATAGTAGGAGAAAGAACCGGGGGTTAGGGTTGAAGGAGTAATTGCCACACTACTGCCTGAACCACCTGTTACAGTATTGTACCATACTAAATTGGTGCCGGTTGCAGCTAAAGGTACAGCTGTTGAATTTTGACAATAATTAACGGAAGAAGCTGCAACTGTTGGAGCTGTGGGGATTGCAGTTACGGTAACGATTATTGTTGCCCGCTGGCTTTCACAAGCATTGTTAGTTTGACTAACATAATAATTTATACTACCCCCTGCCACAGTAGACGGTACAGGCGAGATGGAATTTCCCAAACCACCAGTGGCTATGGTATACCAAAGCAAATTGATGCCGGTTGCACTCAATGCGGTTGCAGTGGTATTTTGACAATATTCAACAGGGCTGGTAACAACGGGTGCTGAAGGTTGTGCATTTATTGTTAGCGTTATCAATGCCCTAGAACTTTCGCAGCCATTGGAAGTTTGGCTTACATAAAAATATGTATTGCCTGTAGCAGATGTAACAGAAACAGGTGCATTGGAAGATCCTGCTCCACCAGTTAAAGTTGAATACCATAATAAATTGGTGCCAGTAGCAGTCAATGCAGTAGCTGTAGCATTCTTACAATATACTACCGGAGTAGTTACAACCGGAGCCATCGGTATAGCATTGATGGTTACAGTGATAGCAGCTCTCGGGCTCTCTCCACAACTTAACGTCTGGCTTACATAGTAATTGGTTGAACCAGCTGTACCAGTTCCAGGCACCGGCGCTGTAGTTGTTCCGGCTCCTCCGGTTGAAGTTGTGTACCACATCAAATTAATTCCGGTAGCTGTTAAAGCAACGGCTGTAACATTTTGACAATAACTTATTAGGGCAGTTACTGTTGGTGCTGGTGTAGATGCGGTAACTAAAACAACAATGGGTAAGCGGGCACTCTCACAACCTACGGTCTGACTTACATAATAAGTATTGTTGCCAATAGTTGTTGTTGAAGGAACAGGTGCTGTTGTGCTGCCTGTTCCACCGGTTGCAGTTGGGTACCACAACAAATTTGTGCCAGTAGCTGTCAATGCAGCAGCTGTTGCATTCTGGCAATAATTAACAGTGCTCGTTGCAGTTGGAAATGCGGTTGTACATGCAGGCTTACTAACATACACATGATATTCTCCCGGTTGTAAGGTAATACTTTGTGTAGCAGTAGTAATATTAAAAGCAGCATCGGTTGCGCCATTGATGCCAGCCCCTGTTCCATTTCCCAGGTAACTGTACCAATCGCCTGTTCCCTGAAAAGTGATGCTCCTTGTTTGCGGGGTTATATCCATATTGGCAACAACCGTAACTTTCATTCCGGTTGCTAGTGGGTCTGCAATTTGAAAACGCCTGAACAAACCACTGTTATCATTAAAATCATAGGTGAATGTGGTGTTGTTAAAAACAGCAGGATTATCCAATCGCAGCCTGATCAGTTTGGAATAAGCATTCCATAATTTCAACCGGTTAGCATCAGACATATATTCCCAGTGCGGAGGTTTATTGGCAACGTTCGATCCATTTAATCCAATAGAAACATCATAGCCCCTTTCACCAAACTGCCAGATAATTTTAGGACCGGGAACGGTAAAGAAAATCGCCGCAGCGGCAGCTTGTCTCTCCAGGGCGATAGCCAGGTTCTTTACATTGTAACTGCCTGCACTATTGCCATACTGCAGGTTTTTGTACATCAGCCTTTCTTCATCATGGCTTTCCATGTAGCCCATTTCAGAGGGAGTGGTTAAGGCTTCCTGGGTACTGTTATAAATTATTTTAGAGATGTCTGCATTGCTGCTATACCCCATCGTATTCTGATTGTAAGTGGCATTATTGTTTCCCCACAACATAAATCCTTTTGCAGCATACTCCTGTTCTTCCTGGCGTTGCTGGCCCAGAAATTCGAGTATCATGTAAGTGGTAGGAAACTTTGAAATGATATAGTCGTAGTAGCGATTAAGATTTGCCACCCTGCCTGCATCATAATTTTCTACAGTAGTAGTTGACGTTGTTGTTTGTGTAAATCCTTTGGCCAGGTCAAAACGAAATCCGTCTATTTTATATTCTCCCAGCCAATATTCCATCGATCTTTCAACCAGGTATTGCGTGGCGGTTGACGTATGGTTTAAATCTTCAAATACACTGTACGGATGAGGGGCAGTTTGGTTAAACCAGGGGCTGCTGGCAGCAGGTTTACCAGCAGCAGCATCCCAGTATAATTTTCCCTGCGGATTGCTGAATGCATCCATGTGATTGTACACGACATCTAAGATAACAGCAATACCATTCTGATGGCACAAATCAATGAATTCCTTGAACTTATTTTTTGTACCATAAGCTTTATCCAGGGCACAGTAAAAAGTAGGATTGTATCCCCAACTTTCGTTACCGCTGAACTCATTTACCGGCATCAATTCAATAGCATTAACACCCAGTCGTTTGAAATATCCAATTGTATCAATCAACATTTGATAATTACGGGCATCGCCAAAATCACGTACCAACAATTCGTAAGTTATAAGATTCCGCTTGTCTGGTTTTGTAAAATTAGTTACCTGCCACGTATAAGCAGTCGCACAGGGTTGCAGTACACTTACAATTCCGTTCTGTGCTGCAGATACATTGGCGTTTACTGGGTAATGTTTTAAACCAGGGTAAGTAGCAACCGGAATATATTGGTCGTTGTTGGGGTCCAGTATTTTTTCACTGTAGGGGTCTGCTATATAAATTGAATTATCTACGATGTACTCAAATGCATATTCAGTATTTGCAGTAAGACCGTTGATTGTGATCCAGTAATAATTGCCATCCGGTGTTATATTCAATTGGTATTGCGATTGGGCTGCCCAGTTACTTCCCGGAAAATCCCCTATCACTACCACATTGTTTTTGTTGGGAGCAAATAATACCAGTGTTACAGCGCTGCAATTGCCTCCGTAATTGATCCCCTCTATTGATCCTGTTGGTAAGGGTGCAACAACATTTACGGGAGTAACATAAAATTTTATAGTGTCATAATAACTTATTCCTCCTGCAATCAGCTCCGATACCAGTTGTTGATTACCCGTGTTGGTTATTATAGGGTTAGCTGTAATGGTGGCTGGGCCGGTTAAGGGCCCGGCAATTTTTGTTCCGTTAAAATATAAATTTAAAGTACCTGCTGTGGTAGAAGCTACAGCACTGGCAGCGATTGATTGATTGACGGTGGCGGTGACTGCCTCATGCGATAAAATACTGGTTGGCACAATCGGTGGATTTATAAATTGGATATGACTTCCTCCCGCAGCATAGACCGGCACATACATATCAGTTCCATCGGCATTTTTTTGTACTTTATTACCTGAAGCATCCCTGAAAAGAATGGCAATTTTTAAAATGGTTTCACCGGCTGGTACACCGCCTGCACCTGCATTAAAGTAAGCACGTGGGTTGGTAATGGTATACGACCATTTATCACCACCTAGTGCTGTTGCCACGGGCACACTGGTGGTTGCCCAGGTAGTTGATACATACTTCCAGTCTGTTGGGCTTGTACTAAGGTTTGTAATAACGCCGAGGTGCATATAAACAGTACCGGTATAACCCAATAGACCCTGGTTTCCCTTTGTTGCATCTACCGTAATTACTACTGTTGAATTATCAGTTGAAAACTGTGGTGCCCATGAAAGTAATTGAGCATGGGTAGAAATATATACGAACAGCATGGTAAGTCCAAGCAGGATTTTTCTCATATAGCAACATTTAATGTGTAAAATACACACATTATTGAAAGTGGCAAAAAAAGAAGTATGGCTGCTTATTGTATTTCCGGTTTAGCAAGAACAAAAACTTCTTAATGGTTCTTAAAGAAATTACACAGCTAGTTTTGTTATTTACATTACGCTATCGGCATTGAATGATTTAATTTTACCTCAGAAGTAATTTTATGTACGATAGAGAACAAACAAAAGCCTTACAGCAAAAAACAACTGATTGGTTGCTGACAATCAATAAAGAAAATGCTGCAACAGTTTCCCTACAGTCAATTGAAGATTTAAGAGCAATACTGCGTTTTCATGAATACCGGTACTATGTACAAAACGATCCACTCATTGGCGATACGGAATATGATGTATTATACAAATTGCTTGAAAAAATGGAGAAAGAAAATCCTTCTTTCACCACGGCAGATTCGCCTACGCAAAGAGTTGCTAAAGGATTGGTTCGCAGTTTCCCAAAAGTACAGCACCTGGTGCCGATGCTTTCCTTGGAAAACTCTTACAATGAAGCAGACCTGGTTGACTGGGACAGGAAGGCAAAAGAACTTTCAGGTCTGCCCGAGATTGAATATTGTATAGAACCAAAATTTGATGGCGCCAGCATTTCACTTATTTACGACAATGACCAGTTAAACCGCTCTGCCACAAGAGGAGATGGTGTTGTTGGTGATGAGATTACCCAAAACACCAGGCAGATAAAATCAGTTCCGCTTACTGCGGGGTTCAGCAATTATGGCATTGAACAAATAGAAATCCGCGGTGAGGTACTCATCAATAAAAGCAATTTTAAAAAGTACAATGATAAATTAATAGAAGAAGGCATTCCGCCTTTTGCCAACCCACGCAACTCGGCTGCGGGCTCCCTGCGTATAAAAGATACGGCGGAAGTAAGCCGTAGAAATTTAGAAGCTTTTTTATACCATGTAAGCTACATAACAACTACGGATAACCGCCAGCCCACCACACATTCCGGTATGCTGGACATGCTCTGGAACCTTGGTTTCAGAAGTCCAAAAAAAGAAATGATTGTTGTAAAAGGTATTGATAAAGTAATACAACATGTAGCGGAGTTTGAAAGTAAAAGAGATACACTGCCCTATGAGATTGATGGCATGGTAGTAAAAGTAAACGACCTGCAGTTGCAGGAGCGGCTCGGCATGACATCCCACCATCCACGCTGGGCCATCGCTTTTAAATTTAAAGCAAGGCAGGCTACCAGTAAATTATTGAATGTAGAATTCCAAGTGGGCAGAACGGGTGCTGTTACGCCTGTTGCCAAAATAGCCGCCGTGGCTGTTGGTGGTGTTACGGTCACAAGCATCTCCATTCACAATGAAGAATACATAAAAGAAAAAGACCTGATGCTGGGTGATACCATCCTGATAGAAAGAAGCGGTGATGTGATTCCGCAGATCGTAAAATCATTTCCTGAATTGCGCAATGGTGACGAGACTACCATACAGTTTCCTACCAAATGCCCCGTATGCAATCATCCATTGTTCAAACCGGAAGGCGAAGCCGTGTGGCGCTGCATCAATATCAATTGCGAAGCTCAGGTGGTAGAGCGCATCATACATTTTGTAAGTAAAGATGCCATGGACATTAAAAGTTTTGGCGAAGCCAACGTGCGCAAGTTTTATGAGCTGGGTTTATTAAAAGATGTACCCGGTATTTACAAAGTAGATTTTGAAGCCATTGGCAAATTAGAGGGCTTTGGAAAAAAATCAGTTGATAATTTGCAGGCAGCAATAGAAAATTCCAAAACACAACCTTTGCATCGCCTTATTTATGGGCTCGGTATCCGCTACGTAGGAGAAACCACCGCCAAAACACTGGCCAATGCTGTGGATCATTTACTGGAGTTTATGGGTTTTAGTGAAGAGCAATTGCAAAACATGGAGGATGTAGGCATTAAAGTGGCAGGAAGCATCTACCGCTTTTTTCATGATGCAGAAAACCTGCAATTGTTACAACAGCTTGAAACCTTGGGCATCTCTTTAAAAAATCAAAAAAAACAGGCGGCGTTAAATGATGCCCTGGCAGGACAAACCTTTTTATTTACCGGCACACTTGCACAGTTAAAAAGGAGCGATGCAGAAACTATGGTAGAGGAAAATGGTGGTAAAATTGTAAGTGGCGTTAGCAGTAAATTAAATTACCTGGTTGTAGGCGATGATGCAGGTAGCAAGCTGGAAAAAGCTAAAAAAATACAAACCATTAAAATTATCAGTGAAGAAGATTTTATAAAAATGCTGCCGACTTAGTAAAAAAATATTTTATATTTATAGTACCGATTTATTCAACCAATGTGCTTAACCAAACCATTGGCGTTTGCAATTGCAAAACAATTTAAATCATGCTATATGATTAAGAAAATCCCCGGAGAAACCTGGCATACCCTTCACTTTACCGGCTACAAAATACTGCGGAGAAGATATGCTGTTTCATCCTTTGGCCGTGCAGCAAGTTTTAGAGAAGATGTACATATGGATGGTAAATTGCTGAACGGATCTTTAACGTCTGGTTACCGCACTTTAAACCTGCACCTCGAAAAAAGAAACGGCACCATTTACCTACACCGGGAAATAGCAAAACTGTTTTGCCAGAAACCCTCAGGCAAATACAAATATGTAATACACATCAATCATAAAAAAGAAGACAACCATTTCAGCAATTTAAAATGGGCCACCCTGCAGGAAGTTGGTACCCACCAGCCAAGCAGTCCGCAAAAAATTGCTTACAAAAAAAGGCAGGCCAATAAAACAGAAGGGCTTAAACTGAATGTAACAAAAGTAAGAGCCATAAAGGAAGCTATAAAAAATCCAAAGCGCAAGCTTACGTACAAATTAATGGCAGCCAAATATGGGGTAAGTGAAATGACCTTGTATAGAATTAAAAGCGGGGAGAACTGGGGAAAGGTGTAAGATTTTTTTTAAAAAACATAACAGGAACCATCACCGGGTTCCTTTTTTATTGCGGTACATTTGCTGCCATAAATTATAATCTCAATATGCTACAAGGTACAACCATCAGGTTTTTAAAAGACCTTCAAAATAACAACAACAAACCCTGGTTTGATGAACACAGAAAAATATATGAAGCTGCAAAAGCAGACTTACAAACTATGGTTGGTCAGTTAATTCCTGCCATTGCTGCTTTTGATGAACCCATTGGCACACTGGAAATAAAAGACTGTACTTTTCGCATCAACCGTGATGTACGGTTTAGTAAAAATAAAAGTCCTTATAAAAATAACATGGCCGCTTATTTCAGCAGGGGTGGCAAAAAAGCAAGTGTGCCGGGTTACTATTTTCATTGCGAACCCGGTAAAAGCTATGCTGCCGGAGGCTTCTACTCACCAATGCCTGCTGAGCTGGCAAAAGTAAGACAGGAGATTGATTATAATTTTGAGGAGTGGAAAAATATCATTACCCATAAGACATTTAAAAAATATTTTTCGCAGGGTATTGAAGGGATAGAATCGCTGGTACGGCCACCCAAAGGATATGATGAAAATAACCCTGCTATCCATTACCTTAAAATGAAGCATTTTATTGTAAGTAAACCATTTACTGATGCAGAGCTGCAAAACAAAACATTGGTAAAGGATGTAGCGAAGGTTTATGAAACGATGAAACCCATGATTGATTTTTTAAACAGGGCGGTGGAGTAGTCAATGATAATGCTCACATGGATTTATCATTAAGCCAACACAAATTTTACCGCTTAATAATCGGGCAATCCAACTTACTCATTTTACCAAATTTAAATTCTAGTCCGATAGTATGCGATTGGTAGAAATCGTTTTTTGCAGGATTGGCCACACGGCTAAAACCGTCAAGGTAATCCGTAAAGGTGTACCTGAAATTTGTTTCGGCAGTTAAGGCTATTTTAGGTGTTAAATAATATTCTAAA
>Ga0209512_1004637_pt1 | contig 11917 bp, 14 predicted proteins | sample frozenSSSSmetaG_FD_184142 | JGI IMG/M metagenome (GOLD analysis project Ga0209512, IMG submission 184142) | Glacier valley bacterial and archeal communities from Borup Fiord, Nunavut, Canada, to study Microbial Dark Matter (Phase II) -... | ecosystem: Environmental > Aquatic > Freshwater > Ice >... | reverse complement strand
ATTTTTAAATGATTATTTGTTTTTGTGAATCAGGTAAACAAGGGTATTTTTTTTGATGGTGACCTTTTTCTGTTTGATCACCTGCAATACCGATCTGGCGGCACGATCAGCAGCCTGAACACCGGCATAGGCGAGCGGATTGCCTGTAAAACCAACCATCGATGAGGTGTTGGCACCACTTCCAACCTCTTTGGTTATTTTCCTTGATGCATTGTCAGGTACATAGAGTCCCGGCAATCCGTCCAGATCACAAACAGTAATCTTTACGGGTATAAACTGACCACCCACCTGGATTTGCTGCACTTCGATCTGCAACCGTTCATTGTCAGACCGACAGATACCATAAATGAATGTGTTACGTGGAATCATTCGTCCGTTAAGCCTGGTATCTTCGAGCAACCGTATCTTCACCCGGTTACCTGTTAGTACTGTGGCCGTCTCATAAATTTCCGCCGGTATAGCGCCTGTGGTTGGATCGGCTGAATCGCTTGTTTTTTTCGAAGCTAAACTGTTATTCTTTCCCCTATCAAGTGTAAAATGATGAGGTACTTCGGCGGCGGTTTGCTGCTCCTGTCTGGTGTTCGCTTCCTGAAGTTTGTAGTTCAGTGAATCGTTTTGCCTGGCAAGCGCAAGGCTTCGGTCAAAAAGTGCATCCACCTCCTCTATACCTGTTGTAGCATGATTGACTTTTGTTGTTGCAGATGTCGCTTCTCTTTGCTGATTGGGGTTGTCAATTGAACCGGTCTGATTCGCATTCTTTGCAACTTCTCCTTTTGCGCAGACGGTGGTATCACCGGCTGCTTGGCGCAATTCCAGTTTTACCTGTGCTTCCTGTTGACGGATATGAGCCATCAGTTGATCCGGAACACCTGGATTAGTTTGATCATTTCGATTGGATCTGCCTCCATTTGCTGCTTCCTGATTTTGCGCTTCAACCGGTTCAGAAGTGCTGTCTTTTTCTGACGTTACAATGGCGGAACCATCCTCAGCTCCGATATGGTAATCCTGCGTTCCGAAACTTTGGGTTTGTGCCTGCACCGCTTCCATCTTGTCAACAATACCAATAGTGCGATCTGCTTCAGGCAGACGATAGTTGATCGCCACTTTCCCTTTTGTTGGTTTTACCTCCTTTCTCTCGCTTGCAGGAGCGCTTCCGCCTCCCAAAATATAAAAGATCAGGATGATAAAGGGAATCACCATAAATGGGAAGAAAAGTAACGGCCAGTTTTTATTCAGGTAATTTTTCATGGAGCTCTTTTTTAAGGTATTGTTCAAATGAATCAACAGGCATATCAAATGTCATGGATCGCTCCTTTTTTATGGTATCTCCATTAAATGCATTGACTTCAGGCAATGCATTTACAGGCTGATGACTGATTTTAGGCGCCGGGAACAGGAAAAATGATGACACAAAAAGCAGAAATAGTATACTGATCAAAATCACCCATTTGTGCAGGCGTTTTTCGGGACTCATCCTTCTTTCTTTTTCTTCCATTTCGTTAAGCCACCTCGTATAGCGGCTGATATCGGGGAAATGTGGCGTTTCAGGTACATTAAAGTTGTTCATAATATGCGTTTTAGATTGTTAAAAAGATTTTCGTTTTACAGTCTCCAGGTCCGTGTTATCGTTGATCCGCCAACCCTCGATCAGAAAACCGTGCGGATTATTATCCGTTCGGGAGATGTTGCGCAGCCGTCCTGATGTCTCCAGGTTACGAATTGTGATATTGGACTTTCGCACGATCTTTTGTCTTCCGTAAAATGAGAATTCATAGGGGTAGGCAGAGAAGTCTACTTTTACAGAATCAGTCACAAGGGTCATGCTGATGTCCATCGCGATCACCTGGTTATAGAGGTTGTTCTCCTTGAAAGAGCGGTACTGATCCGTAGCGGATTGATCCGCCAGAAACAGTGCCTCTTTGACATTGTTTTCAATGTAGGTTTTGTCCGGCTCAAGGGTAAAGAATAGTTCATGAAACCGCTTGACATGGTCTTTAGCCTCTGCATTACGGTTCTCACTTATGTCCTCACGAAGCGCCAAAAGCAGTGATTTGCCATTGTCCAGCACATAAATCTTCTGCCTTGATTTTTCCACCATTCCGGCAGAGCGGAAAAATACCCATGCGCTTAATGCAATCAGCGAGATGCTGATTACCAACAGTACATAGACTGTAAACCGGAACTTTTGCTGAATATCAAATGTTTTTTTCATGGTCTGTTATACTTGAGGTTTATTTCATCATCCCTTTGGTAACTGCTATTGTGGCTGCTGTCCGGAACAGTCGTCCGCCACCCGAACCGGTACCGGAGGCCTGAACGATCCACGAGGCGATCTTCGGAACCATCAAAAGCCCGGCAATTCCGCAAAGCGGAACCACAAGGTTGGAGACAAAAAAGAGCGATGGCTGATAGATCAGGGAACTGTTGATCACTGCAATTTCACTTTCAAGAACATAGATCAGCACCTCCTGAACAAGCGAAAGAATCAGCATCGCGATGGGCAGGTAGAGGTTCACATTGACAAACCGCGCGATCCATTGCAGGTAGTTATCCTGGAAGCCGTCAAAAATTGAGATGGCAAACACAAGCGGTCCGAAGATGATCAGCAGCACACAAAAGATGGTTCTCAGAAATGCAATCAGGTAAACAATGGCCTCAAAGAACGATTCCAACAGTTGCCTGACACCATCCATCACGTAGAAGTGAATCTGGTTCGCCAGTGCCCTGCCCGAGATGATGTTATAGGTGGTCAGCAACATATTGATCCCTTTATCCCATAAAGCCGCCTCCTTTTCTTCATTCTCATAAAACGACGGGAGATCAGTCGAGAGTATCGCATTCTGCTTATCCTTCAGTCGCTGGGCCACAATGTGTTTTTTGTCCGCATAGACAGCTTCCGAAAGTTTGGTGAGTCCTTTAGTGGGAACCATTAAAAGATTCACAAACGGACCCCAGAAGGTGATAACCAGCACCAGTGCAAAAGGCCGGAGCAGGGGCAACATGGAGATCGGGTTATCGGCAATCAGCTGTTCATAAATCCGCTTGGAGATGTAGAAAAAAGTGGCAATGCCACCGACTGCCCTGGCCATATCCACCAGCACCCGGGCATTTTCGACACCTCCACGTACCAGTACATCGGTGAAGCGGAAGAAGCCATCGGTCGTCATAATCTGTAAAAGAGTAGTATTCATTTCCGGTTGTTTTTGGAATTGAAAATCGTATTGATTTAACGGGTTAAAAAAGCATAGGAATCGCTTGCATCCTGGCCATAGAAATTAAAGTGGTAAACCTTTCTGTTCACATAATCTGTCTCCCCAATCTGCCGGTTCAGCTCACTTCGGATCTGGAAAAAGGCTTCGAGTTTTTTGCCGTGATCGGTTTGTAAAAGATTCACCATGATAAAACGGACCACCAGTTCATCTGCCTCCCGGCGGCTGATCTGCGCTATTACCGCTGCATTCGCCTGTTTTCCCAGGCTATTGATGCTTTGGTAAAGCCGGATAAACTGATCTGAAATGCTATATACATCAGGCAGGTAGTCAGATCTGGAATTGAACAGCTTCAGTTCGATATCTCTTTGCTTCAAATTGTTCGCTTTGATTTGCGCTGTCTCTTCAGACCGTTTCTGCATTTGAGAGCGCTCCATTATTTTCTCCACAATTCTTAGAAAACCGGTTTTTATTGAACCGGTCAGATTTTCAGAATCTGTTACCGGCGCGGCACCGATTTTAATATAATAGTGCGACGGCCAGGTTCGGACAAAAAAGTGGGGTGTCGGTATTATAAATCCGCCTTTAAAGGCCATAAATGATAAAGGATAGCTTCCATTCATCTGTGGATACGTACCACGCCAGCGTTTGACAGCAAATGCCTGTGCATTAAGCTGAACGATACTTGTAAGTTCAATGATCAGTATCAATGGAACAATCATCCCGAGCCAACGGGTCGTTTTCATGGTTATTATTGTTTTAAACTTTTCCATGGTGTTTATTGATAAAGGGTATAGTAAAAGGCAAAGCTCTCCAGCTTATTGCTCTGAAAACTCTTCTGGTAGGAAGCATAGAGCAGCTTGTTATAGAGGTAACAGATTGTTCCGTAGTGCTTACGAACCTCATTGTAGATCCCGTTGATAGTGTCGTACCGCTGTTTATCATCCATCAGAAAAGATTTGTCTTTTGTGATGGCCCCCAGGATTGTAGTAACCAGTTGCCGGCTGTCATCAAGGATCAGGTCAAATGATTGTACTATCACAGCGGCCTGCTGTGGCGTGAAATTCTCATCCTGTATCAGCCTGGGCAGTTTACTGGTATAGATACCGGTAATTTTTCCAAGCATATCGCGTGTCTGTTGAATCCGTTTATAATCTTTGATCAGGGCGGAGACTTTTTCGAGACTCTCCATCATCTTCTGGTCGATGCCTAAAAGTTCGCCGGTCAATCCTTTAATATCTCCGTTAAGCGCTCTTATCAGGACATTGTACCAGTTGATGTTCGACAGGATATTCTTTTCCTCTGTCCAGAGAGCTTCCCTTTGGATACCTGCTCCTACATCAGTGACAGGTGCCTGACTGTAACCCTTCATGGTCAGAAGAATCACCAGGGCAGGAAGGATAACCAGGTGAATTTTAATACAGGAATAATTTGTTTTTTTATTGCTCCCGCACATGCGGGAAACTCGCATAAGATGATTCTCATCCATTTTTGAGTTTTGGAAATATGCTCGTTTCATAATCAAATGTTTTTAATGGTTTCAAAAAAAGAGGAATGGTTTTGCAGCTTTTTAAGGATCTGCCCCTTTTCGTTTTGTTCTGTCGTGTAACAGTTGTACTCTGCCCGGCTCACCTCAAGAGCAAAGACCTGCGAATAAGTGCCCAATCCGATAAAGACCTCTTTGAGTTTGCGATCATGAGGGAGGTTACGGTTGACCGATAGGATCTGCTCTTTCTGGAACTGTGAAAGGCCAAGGGTCTGGGAGATGTTGTCAAACTTATTCCGGAACTTACCCATGTCCAAAAGGATTCTCGTATCGGCATTGTTGATGATCGCATCACGGATCACAGGTGATGAGATTACATCGTCGATTTCCTGGGTAACCACCATTGCCTCCCCGAAAAACTTACGGATGGTCTTGAAAAAGTACTTGATGTACCCGGCCATCTGTGGGGTGGCGATTGCTTTCCAGGCTTCCTCTATACAGATCACCTTGCGAACCCCAACCAACCGGCGCATCTTTTGCATAAAAATGTCGATGATGATCAGTGTGGCTACCGGAAAAATGATGGGGTGATCCTTGATATTGTCCAGCTCGAAAACAATAAACGGACAACGGAAAAAATCATCAGTTTCCATCTCCCTGTTCAGCAAAAAGTCATACTCTCCGCCACGGTAATATTTGCCCAGGATAAAGAAAAACTCGGGGGCATTAAAGGAAAGTTTCTGTTCGCTAACCAGTTCAGGAATATAATCCCGGCAGAACTCGTAGAATCCATTGAAGGAGCGATCAGGTGTTTCAACGGCAAAGTAGGCACTGATAGCCCTGGCTATCACATCTTTTTCCATCTCCGAGAGGTTCTCCCGGTAGATCGTGCAGATCACCGATAGGATGGTCTGCCGACGCTCCGGACCGGGCTCACCCGAAATCACGAACGGGTTAAATGAGATAGGGTGTTCGGCTGTAAACTCCACCATCATCGCTCCTCCAAGATGTTTAAGCCTTTCATTCAGGTAACGGGTCAGCAGTTCGTAACTTCGTCCCACATCCAGAAGTACGATATGACAGTTTTCGCTTTCTGCGTATTGCCGAAGCAGGTGGTTGGTAAAAAAGGATTTGCCAGAGCCTGAACCTCCAATGATGATCTTGTTGCGGTTATGTATCAGGTGTTGCTTCACCGGTTCATCCGACAGGTCGATCCTGACAGGACAGCCACTCAACCTGTCCGAAAGCAGTAATGCGAAATCAGAATCACTGCTGCGTACGCCTCCTTCAAAGTTGGTCAGGCAGCAGGCCTGCGGAACCTGGGTGATGAACAATTCAGTTTCAGGTATCTGCGTGGAATAGGGAAGTGAAGCAAAGAACAGCAGCGGGAGATCAAAAGTATGCTGGTAAGGAAAACAATTCATCATGGAAAAAGCGGAACTGGTTTCGCTCTTGTTCTGTTTGAGTTGACGGATTGATTCATCGAATAATATTACATTGAAATGGGTCTTCACAATCTTTTCTCCCGATGTCTGAACCGTATCCAGAAACTGTTCAATCAGCATGGCGTTGATCCGGTTCTCCGATGAGAAACGCGACAGGCTGTAGATCTTTTTGTAGTTTTCCTCCAAGCTCGCTTTCACCTCCTGTTGCCCTGGCACGCTGATAAAATGGTTGGTCACATGCGAAAACGGCAGGTTCCAGGTGACGGGATAAACCAGCGAGACAGGAAGTCCGGTCTGCGGATGCGCGCTTGTTGGCCTGACCTCTCCGGGCACATGCGAATAATCACACAGACTTAGGATCTCAACAAACCGATCCATCACCTTTAGCCGGTCGCGAAAGTCAATTCCGCCAAGAATTGGTTCTCCACCCTGAAAGTTCAGCGTCATGAACCGTTCGATAAGTCCTGTTGTGTGATCATCTCCGGCAGCTTCTTCCCTGGTTATTGATGCGCAGCCAATGCCACTCTGTGTGAACAGAGAAATCAGGTTGGCCTCAAGTTCCCGAAGCTTGTCGTACTGAAGTTCAAGGCTGTTGCGATCCCTTTTTGAAAAGATTAGGGAGGATGAGAGGTAATTTTTCAGCTGACCCTTATTCAGAATGCTGATATAGAGGTAACATTCATGCCTGAGGTATGATCTCCCTTCAAAATGTTGCAGATATGAGTCCGTCAGGCTTTCTGTCTGGTTTCCATCTGATTTGAGGTTGCTACGGAACTTGTCTGCCAGAAAAAAGTCCTGTTTGTGCAGAAGGCTTCCCGCAGGAAGGAGGTTTACCACGCGGCGGAAGGTGTCGTGCAGCAAGGCAATCTTTTCACCGCTACAGGTGAGCACTTCGGGCAGGTGTAGTTTTAACCCGATGGTCAGGTTCAGGTTGTCTGAGACCAGTACATTTCCGTTGAAACCTAGAATGGGTAACACCTCTTCTATCGTTTTGATCTTCATGGATTGCTGAATTGACAGATTCGTCGTTTAATACTGATAAATTGAGGCAGAGAATGCGCTGTCCGTTTTTTGCTCCAACCTTCCGGCCCCAGTTTTTTCTGTATTGTGTTCAGCCTGTAGAGCCAGAAGAAAATAGCCGGAACACAAACCACCACCGAGGGGAAAACGCCGAGAAAGATGTACAGAAAGGTAAAAAGCAGAAAAGCTGCAATGATGCCGTAGAGTGCCCGGAAAACCAAAGGGCCGGATAGCCCTTTGATATAGAGCCGGGTATCCACTTTTAAAATGCGGTGGCTTTCCATTAGGTGAAAAATGCTTTGATGACCACACCCACCAGTACCAAAAAAAGACAGGCACCGAACCAGCCCATGAGCGATTTCTGGGTGTCCTGATCTCCACTTTGCCATTTGATGTAAACCCGTATTCCGCCGATCAGTCCGACAACGGCACCAACGGCAATAATGAGGTTTGACACGGGGTCGATGTAAGAGGTCACTTCAGCCGTGGCCTGGTCAATGCCTGCAGCTGACTGGGCAGCAGCCCGTTCAAGGGTTTGGATCAGCAAAAACAGACCAATACCTGTTTTTTTCAAAAAGTTCTTTGTTCTTTTCATTTTTAGATTGTTTTAAAAAGTGATTATTTATTGTTTAATCCGGATTTTTTTCAGGATCTCCGGAGACTTTGAGAGATCTTTTTCGGTAAACTGTTCCATCCGATATCCGTCATCAATTCCGTTTTCTTCGTTAAGTGTTGTGACCAGCGCCACATCTTCCGGTTTGCTATTCGGGATCATCTCCTTCGGAAAGTCGGAGGCAGAAACACTAAAGGGTACCAGCACCTCTTTTGGCAATTCGTCTAAATCATCATATTCAAAAAGGGTTTTCCTGAGGCTCTTTTTGCTTTTGATCCATGCCCAGGCAAACAGTCCTGCATACCACGCACTGGTAACATACAGGAGAAAGAGTGAAAACTGTGTCCAGCTGATTTTGTCCAATCCAAACATGGTGTACGGTTTTAAATGGTTTAACTTTTTTCCGGCGTTGACGGGCATTTTTGTCTGATCCCGTAAATGCACTTTGTTGTTGCAAATATAGTTCTCAGATTTTAAAAACAAGCATGTTTTATGATTTATCTATTTGAATATCATATAGTTGTATTTATATATTTTGATTGATATTGATGCCGGATGATACCAGATAAATTGTAAAAAGGGCTGTTCCCATTTAAAACAGGTCGGTTTGAGTTGATTTGGAAGGAGAAAAATATTTTCAAAAAAGATGAAAAAACCGAAAAAAAAGTTTGAAAGTGTGGTGATGAAGGCGAAAAAACAGACTCAGATTCTGAGAATATTGGATTGTTCATCGCATTTGAGCGCTTACAGCGCCAATCTTCCCATGGTGTGACGAGTGGGTTTGTGAAAAGCGACCGGTTTTGTAAGAAGCCACTGGGTTTGTGAAAAGCGACTGGGTTTGTGAAAAGCGAACGGTTATTTAAGAACCGAACGGTTTATTAAGAAGCCACTGGGTTTGTGAGGAGCGATCCGACCGGGGGAGCGGATGAGAAAAGTTAAGGCGAAAAGGCTTGAGGAACAAGAATTCATTCTGAAAAATGAACCATTGGATTGATTTTTCTTTCATTTGAATTGCCAAAATAATCTGAGAATGAGTTTGTTTTTCAGACTTATTTTGTAATTAACAGGCAGTAATACAGACTTAAACACGTTTATCTTTCGCATTTCTTTCAAATGCAACCAGGTTAAACATTTCGCGCATCCGGCTGCGGACACGACTGCCGTACATCGATTCGAGTTCTGGTGCTGAAAGATTGGTGGTGATATGGGTTAGTATCCCTTTTTGAATAAACAAGTCGTACCGGCTCAACAGTATCTCTGCCATCACATTGCATTCGTTCCCGAAATATTTGACAGGCTGTTCAATACCAAGATCATCGAAGCAGAAAGTCTTGTTTGTCCTGGAATATGGTGAATTGCAAAAGGCCAGGTTGCTGTAAAGGCTGATTACCCTAAAACCCTCTTTTTCAAATTCAAAAGTGATTTCCCTCACTGATTTCAACGTATATTGCTTCTCCTGAGGGAAAAACGCTTTGATCAGGGTCATCAGTGATGTCTTTCCACACCCGACTGTCCCGTTCATCAGAATCCCTTTTTTCAGACTCAAGTTGTGGCGTGCTGTATTTTCAAAATCACCGATGGCATAAACCAGCAATTTGTAAATCAGTTCGTGATCGTCTTCAAAAACAGTAAAGTGATCTCCAAATAAAATCCGTCCTTTTTTTTGCAACCAATCAAGACTTTCAGGAAAACTAAAATTGAAAAAACCATTCTGCTTTTCTGCAATTTCTTTATAGGGGTTCTGAATAATCTTTGTCATTTCCAAAGCGGATTTGTTGAATTCCGAATGGCTTTTTTCCTCTTCCATTATTCAAATTTTTAATGGTGTCCTGTTTATTAAAGTTTGTATTGTTTGTATTGTTTATATAATAGGAAGGCGTATCACTTGCGGTATCACTTGCAGTATTCCTTCCGGTATCACTTGCAGTATTCCTTGCGGTATCACTTGCAGTATCAAAACTGATACAGGTAACACGGCTTCCTACATACATATTTGAAGAGGGGACATACCGGATATATCCCCACTCCTGAAGTTGTTTTATGCAACGGGCATATGTATTCACCGAACCGATCCGCGATAACTGCATCATCTCGTCGCGTACGATTGTAAAAGGATTCTGAAACCTGTTCAGGTTCCAGACCTGAAACAATGCCATATACAAACTGATGTGAAGTGGGGTCATCTGCTGGTCATCTGACATTCGCATGAAAAAACCATTCAAGTGCCTGATATAATTCATCTTCGCTTGTCTATGCCAAACTGGTTTTTAGGCTGCGGTGGCTCCAGCATCTTGCGGACATCCTCAAAATCATAAAACAAAACCCCGCCGATTTTGGTAAAGGGGAGAGTGCCATTTACCCGGAGATTTTGCAGGGTCCCCGGTGAAATCCCCAATAGCTTCCGGATTTCATAGGATTTAAGCCACTTTTTGGCTGGCTGGCCATGGTGCTCCAGGAGCATTTTTCTTAACTCACGGAATAATTCAACTTTGAATTCCCTGAGATCATCTGTTGTAATAATTTCAGTTGGCATAACTTTTTAATTTAAAATGGTTCATTTTGATTATGCCAAATATGAAAACTTTCAAAAAAAGTTTTTCACAAGGTGTACCCAAGTTGGGTGTTTTATATCGTTAAATATCAGATTGGCAGTTCCATACAATTTGATGCCGAATAATTTAAGATGACGTCTGATTCTTCAGAAAACAGATAAAGCCTGTCCCAAACAAGACTTTTTTAATCCATTTAAAAGGTGAAAAAAAGTTTCAAAATAGTAGAAAATACTTAAAAAAAAAGTCTTCCTGTCCGGCGGGAGGGGATCATAAAAGAGATTTCTGCAAACGATTTAAATCAAAAATATAAATATGAAAATCTTTTGATCGATTTAAACTTACATAACGAATACGAATGAAATGACTCATTTTGAGTAAGCCCGAAAGCCCTGATTTCAAGGGCAAGTTTTTACCAGTTATACCCAGGTTGGTTGTTTTATATCGTTAAACAAAAAAAAGGATAACCAATCTGGCTATCCCTCTTCATGTTTCTAATATTGCTTTTGACTATGTTGGTTCACTTTGGTCTGCATCGTCCATCCTGTCAAGCAGCCGATTTTTAAGATAATCAATAAACTTGGTCCTGTCTTTTTTACGCAATCGCATCTCTACGAAGGCCCGGTAAGGATCTCCTAAGTCAATGTGAAATAGCTCTTCAAAAACTTTTACCAGTTCATTGAGTTCTATAGCTCCCTTATTGATGGCTCCGGTACTGTGAATAGCATATATAAACTCTAACAATGCAATTTTGGTTTCTGTCCATAATAATTTGGAGCCAGCAAGATTTTCATCCTCTTTATCCCGGTTCTCATTTTCACTGCATTTTGAATCCAGTTTTTCGATTTCTGTTTTTAGGTAAACCGATAACATGTCATAAGCCATTATGACAGATACTGTATGATCATGACTCGTGGAAAAATTTGGATCTATTAAAAAATGAAGACTGCCAATACAAAGTCGGATATCAGCTTTCCCGCGAACGAAAAAACGGTCATCGAGATTAGTCGTATTACATCGGTAATACTGATAAAATTCCAGGTTATCGCTCTGAAAAGCTGTAATCTTATCCTGTTCCAGGAGCAGAAATTTCCCCTGAACCTTGTTCCTGCTGTTCGGACGTTTAGTCTCAATTCTAAAAATCTTGGCATAATAGAGCAATTTACCATAGACTTTAGGCTTGAGATTCTTGAAAAACTCAATTTCATCCTGTTCATCAGTGAACCCTTTCCGAAGGACGACATTCTGCATTTCAAGTAGAGCTGATTTGCAGTTCAGAACAGCCTTTTCCGAAAAAACCAAAATATGATCATTTTCGGATTTTAAATCAACTAATTTTTCTTCCAGATCTTCAATGATCTTAACACATTCATTACATGCCATAGCTTTAAGTATTTAGTGAATTAATAAAAGTTTAGGACGAATGTCCTCATTCAGTAAAAATAAATATATGTTTTGTAATTAACAGAAATTGACTAAAATAATTTACCCAATGAAAATATAATTTTTAATGAAAAAGAAAGAGACTAAACTTGTGTGATTGATAAGAGGTTATTGAGATAAACGGCCTTAGAATTACAGCCTATTGTTCGAGC
>Ga0209512_1004636_pt1 | contig 11920 bp, 10 predicted proteins | sample frozenSSSSmetaG_FD_184142 | JGI IMG/M metagenome (GOLD analysis project Ga0209512, IMG submission 184142) | Glacier valley bacterial and archeal communities from Borup Fiord, Nunavut, Canada, to study Microbial Dark Matter (Phase II) -... | ecosystem: Environmental > Aquatic > Freshwater > Ice >... | reverse complement strand
ACGGCACACCGACAGTCGGGGTCGAGGCCTGCGCGGCGGCGCGCTCGGGCATCGGCGTTGATTCGTAGGCGGCGCGGCCAGCCGCCACGCCATCGGCAAAGGCGCGCGCCATGCGCACCGGGTCACCGGCCTGCGCCACGGCGGTGTTGAGCAGCACGGCGTCAAAGCCCAGCTCCATCACCTGCGCGGCATGCGATGGCCGGCCCAGGCCGGCATCGACGATCAGCACCGCATCGGGCAGGCGGCGGCGCATGATTTCCAGCGCATACGGGTTCAGCGGCCCGCGCCCGGTGCCAATCGGCGCGGCCCACGGCATCACGGCCGCGCAGCCGGCCGCGTGCAGGCGCTGCGCCATCACCAGGTCGTCGGTGGTGTAGGCAAACACCGCAAAGCCGTCTTTCGCCAGCGCCGTGGCGGCCTCCAGCGTGGCCACGGTGTCGGGCTGCAGCGTGTAGTCGTCGCCAATCACTTCGAGCTTGATCCAGGTGGTGCCGAAAATCTCGCGCGCCATCTGCGCCAGCGTGATCGCCTCTACAGCGCTGTGGCAGCCGGCCGTGTTCGGCAAAATGTGGCAGCCCAGCGCCTGGATGCGCTGCCAAAAACTGCTGCCGCCGCCCGTTTCGGGCTGCAAGCGGCGCAGGCCCACGGTGAGCACTTCAGTGCCGCTGGCGCGCACCGCATCGCCCAGCACCTGCGGCGACGGGTAATGCGAGGTGCCGAGGAAAAAGCGGCTCGACAGCGTGGTGCCCGCGACGCTCCACGGGCTGCAGTGGGCGATGGAACTGTTCATGGAATTGCTCATGGCTAGCCTCCTGTGATCGGTGTCACGACATCGATGCGGTCGCCGCCCTGCAAGCTGCGTTCGGGCCACTGCGGCCGCGGCACAAAGCCGCTGTTGATGGCGCAGGCAAAGGCGCTTTTCAGGTCATAGCCGCGCTCCAGCAGCAGCGCCTGCAGCGTGGGTGCCCCGGTGGCGATGCGCTCGCCATTCAGTGAAATTTCAAAATTCGTCATGTCACATCCTCGTCAATTCCCAGCAGTTTATGGGCCAGCGCATCGACCAGCGCTGGCGCGCACAAATAGCCGTGCCGGTACAGGCCGTTGAGATGCCAGACGCCAGCCTGAAGCGCCACCGCTGGCCGGTGGTTGTCCAGCGCCGGGCGCAGCGCGGCAGACAGCCGCAGCACGCGCGCCTCGCCAAACGCCGGGTGCAGGCTGTGCAGCGCGCTGCCCAGCTCCAGCGTGGAGCGCAGCGTGACCGGCCCGGTGTCTTCCGATTCGAGCTCGGTCGCGCCGACGACGAACTGGTGGTCCGGCCGGGGCGCCACATAGAGCTGGTAGCGCGGATGCATCAGCCGCACCGGGCGCAGCAGCGTCACGCCCGGGCATTCCACGCGCAGCACCTCGCCGCGCACGCCGCGCAAAGGGTTGCCTGCGGGCCACTGCGCCTTGCTGCCCACGCCGCGCGCATCGACCGCGATATCCACCGCGTAGGACGCGCTGGCGCAGACGATGCGGCCTTCTTCCACTTTGTCAACCGCCTGGCTTTCGTGCCACTGCACACCGAGCCGGTCAATCTCAAGCGCCAGCGCCGCCATCCACTGGTCGTTGGCGAGCTGGCCCTCTCCCTCCAGCAGCAGGCCGCCGCCAAAGCGTCCTGCCAGCGTGGGCTCCAGGGTTCCGACCGCAGCGGCATCGAGCGTGCGCACCTGGGCGCGGCAGGCCTCGGGCAGCTTGTGGTGCAGCAGGCGCGTGAAGTGTTCGAGCGAGGTCTGGTCGGGCGCATGGGCCACCACCAGCGTGCCTTGCTGGCGAAAGTACACCGGCGCGCCGCCGCCTTCTGCCAGTTCGGCGATCCAGCGCGGCCACAGTTGCATCGAGCGCTGGCCCAGCGCAAACACGGCGTCGTCCGACACCGCCAGTTCGGCCAGCGGCGACAGCATGGCCGCCGCCGTCATGCTGGCCGTGTCCAGCGCGTCGCGCTGGCGCGAATCAAACAGGCTGACGCGGCAGCCCGCGCGCAGCAGCCGCCAGGCCAGCGTGCGCCCGGCCAGGCCGGCGCCGGCAATGCCGATGTGCAAGGTGTTCATGATGGTGTGTTCAGGAATAAATCTCGTGGCCGCCCTTGCGGAACTCTTCGGCCTTTTCCTCGAAGCCGCTGCTGATCTGCTGAATCGGAATCACGCCCGGCGCCTTGGCCAGCGTGGTCGTGGAAGGGTTGAGCCGCGCAAACGCGCGCACCTCCTGCGATATTTTCATCGAACAAAACTTGGGCCCGCACATCGAGCAGAAATGCGCCACCTTGGCGTTTTCCTTCGGCAGCGTTTCGTCGTGGTAGGACATCGCCGTGTCGGGGTCGATCGCCAGGCGGAACTGGTCTTCCCAGCGGAATTCAAAACGCGCTTTCGACACCGCGTTGTCCCACATCTGCGCGCCCGGGTAGCCCTTGGCCAGATCGCCCGCATGCGCGGCAATCTTGTAGGCAATCAGGCCCTGCTTGACGTCGTCGCGGTTGGGCAAACCCAGGTGTTCCTTGGGCGTCACGTAGCAGAGCATCGCCGTGCCATACCAGCCAATGTTGGCCGCGCCCATGGCCGACGAAATATGGTCGTAGCCGGGCGAGATGTCGGTGATCAGCGGGCCCAGCGTGTAGAACGGCGCCTCAAAGCAGGCTTCCAATTGCTTGTCGACGTTTTCCTTGACCAGCTGCAGCGGCACATGGCCCGGGCCTTCGATCATCACCTGCACATCGTGCTTCCAGGCGATCTGCGTGAGTTCGCCCAGCGTGTGCAACTCGGCAAACTGCGCTTCGTCATTGGCGTCGGCAATCGAGCCGGGACGCAGGCCGTCGCCGAGCGAAAAGCAGACATCGTAGGCCTTCATGATGTCGCAGATGTCCTCGAAATGCTCGTACAAAAAGCTCTCTTTGTGGTGCGACAAACACCATTTCGCCATGATGGAGCCGCCGCGCGAGACGATGCCGGTCAGCCGGTTGGCGGTCAGCGGGACATAGGCCAGGCGCACGCCGGCATGGATGGTGAAGTAATCCACGCCCTGCTCGGCCTGCTCGATCAGCGTGTCGCGGAAGATTTCCCACGTTAAATCTTCGGCCTTGCCGTTGACTTTTTCCAGCGCCTGGTAAATCGGTACCGTGCCAATCGGCACCGGCGAGTTGCGCAAAATCCATTCGCGGGTTTCGTGGATGTTCTCGCCGGTGGACAAGTCCATCACGGTGTCGGCGCCCCAGCGGATCGACCAGACCAGCTTGTCCACTTCCTCTTCAATGCTCGACGTGACGGCCGAGTTGCCGATGTTGGCATTGACCTTGATCAGGAAATTGCGGCCAATGATCATGGGCTCGCTTTCGGGGTGGTTGATGTTGTTCGGAATCACGGCGCGGCCGCGCGCCACTTCGTCGCGCACGAATTCGGCGGTGATGTCCTTCTGAATCGATGCATTGAATGAGTGGCCCGCCTTCGGAATGCGCTCGGTCGCCAGGCGTTCGGCCAACTGGGCGCGCACGAGGTTTTCGCGGATCGCGATGTATTCCATCTCGGGCGTGATGATGCCTTGGCGCGCATAGTGCATCTGCGACACATTGGCGCCCTGCTTGGCGCGGCGCGGCAGCGGCGCGCGGGCCATGCGCAGCGCGCTCAGCGCTGCATCGTTCAGGCGTTCGCGGCCGTAGGCGCTGCTGATGCCGGGCAAGACGTCGGTGTCGGCGCGCTCGGCAATCCAGACGGCGCGCAAGGGTGCAAGGCCGCGCGTGATGTCAATGGCCGCCAGCGGGTCGGTGTACACGCCCGAGGCGTCGTACAGGCGCAGCGGCGGGTTGGCTTCGCGGCGCGTCTGCTCTCCTTCGGCCACCAGCGTGTCGGTCAGCGTGACCTCGCGAAACGGCACGCGAATGTCGGGCCGTGCGCCATCGATGTAGATTTTTGCGGAACCGGGGAAAGGCGCGCGCGTGATGCGGCTGGTGAGGTCGACGGTATCAACGCTAAGACGGGACTTGGCCATGGCTATCTCCAGAAAAGGTGGGTGCCTGCCTGGGGAGCCGGAGTTGTGAATGACGGTGGGGCTGGCGGGGCGCCCGGAAGGCCTCCGGGGGGTGTCACTGCCAGCGCCGCCCATTCTGCCGGAGCCAAGTGCCTTGTTCCCTACGCGGGGATGATCCCGATCAGGTTCAGCGGGTCTCGCATCTGCGATCTCAGCCTCGGACGAATCTTTTCAGACACATCTTGGGCACCCCGACAAGCTGGTGGCATTGTAAGCACAAGGGCGGCTAGCCGAAGCGGCTGGGCAGGCCGGCGCGCCGACCAGGCTGCAGGCGCTCCCTGGGGGCATGGTCAACGCGGCTTTCACCCAACTTTACAAAGCGTCACCGCCGCGCCATGCGGCCTATACACGCGCGCCGCACACTTGCTTTCAACCTGTCGCCAATTCCTGGTAGCAGGCATCGCCCACCCACCTCCCCGAAAGGAAGTTTCCATGAAATTCACGCTCAAACCCCTCGCCTCCCTGAACGGTTTCGTCCTGGCCGGTTTGCTGGCCGCAGCTGGCGCCACCGCCGTGGCGCAGACCGCGCCTGTCACCCCGGTGCCCGCGTCGGCGGCCATGGGCAAGGCCGACGGTCATCACGGCGAGCGCATGGGCCGCCACGATCCCGCCAAAAGGCAGGCCATGATGGCCAAGCGCCAGGCCGAGATGAAAGCCAAGCTCAAGATCACGCCAGCCCAGGAAGGCGCCTGGACGGCGTTTACCGCCGCCATGCAGCCGTCCGTTCACGGTGCCCGCCCCACGACCGAGCAGCGCGCCGAAATCGACAAGCTGACCACGCCCGAGCGCATTGACAAGATGCGCGCGATGCGGACCCAGCGCATGGCTGAAATGACCACCACCATGGACCAGCGCGGCGCGGCCACCAAGACGTTCTACGCCGCCCTGAACGCCGAGCAGCAAAAAACCTTTGACGCCGAGCACCAAAAAATGGGCAAGCGCGAAGGCCGCGGCCATCATGGCGGTGGCATGCACCACAAAGGCTGAGCCTGACGCTGCGGTGGCCTGAGCGCGCGGCACGCCTGCACCGGCACCCCTCCAAGAGGGGTGCCGGTGCAGGTTTTTTTTTTGTGGGAGAACGCCGCAAATTGCTATTAAATAAATAGCTATTTATGCCCGTGAGTATTGCGAAAAAGGCATTTTTATCCTGAATTTTCACCCGGCTTCTGGCCTCGCCCAGGCGCTTGTGGTGTAGGGTGCGCAGAGAACGTATCGGTGGCGGGCGCGCCAAGTTCCGCCTGGCGATTCGCCCCAAATAAGTTGCTGTCCTACAGCCGTCCCCAGCCCGGAGATCAACAATCAACCGTCAGGTATTTCTTGCCTGCACCTCATTTCCTATGCAGCCTCCTCTCACAGACCTTTCTCCCCGCGGCCTACCTGTCGATCTGTCGGTCGACGCACCTGACGCACTGCCCGAATTCGCCGCCTCCATCGACATGGCGGCGGTCGAAGCCGACACCCAGACCGCGCTGGCCGCCATCAGCTTGGACACGTCGTTTTCGTTCAAGGTTCTCACGGTCAACATCCACAAGGGGTTCACCTTTTTCAACCGCAAGTTCATCCTGCCTGAATTGCGTGAGGCCGTGCGCAGCGTGGGCGCCGACGTGGTGTTTCTGCAGGAGGTGACCGGCAACCACCTCAAGCACGGCGACAAGTTCGACAACTTTCCCGACGCGCCGCACTACGAGTTCCTGGCCGACACGATCTGGCCGGAGTTTGCCTATGGCCGCAACGCGGTCTACACCAACGGTCACCACGGCAATGCGCTGCTGTCCAAATTTCCGATTGTGCGTTTTGAAAACCACGACGTCTCCATCAGCGGCCCCGAGCGGCGCGGCCTGCTGCACTGCGAGCTGCATATTCCGGGCCGCAGCGTGAACGTGCACGCCATCTGCGTGCACCTGGGGCTGATGGAAACCCACCGCACCCAGCAGATGGACATGCTGTGCAACCTGGTGCGCAAACACATTCCGGCCCACGCCCCGGTGGTGGTGGCCGGCGACTTCAACGACTGGCGTCACCAGGCGCACGCCCAGCTGGCGCGCAGGGCCGGGCTGTACGAGGTCTTTGTGCAGGCCCATGGCCGGGCCGCTCGCACCTTTCCCGCGCGCTTTCCCGTGCTGCGGCTGGACCGCATTTATGTGCGCAACGCCGTGGCCCACGCCCCGGTGGTGCTGCCCGGCAAGCCGTGGTCGCACCTGTCGGACCACGCACCGCTGGCGGCGGAGATTGAACTCTAGAAATATATGGCCCCCACGCTCGCCACTGCGTGTGCTTCGCTGCCCCCCAAGGGGGCTGCGTTTGTTTGGGGCGGCCCGGCGCTGCACGCATGGGCCCCCACGCTCGCCACTGCGTGTGCTTCGCTGCCCCCCGAGGGGGCTGCGTTTGTTTGGGGCGGCCCGGCGCTGCACGCATGGGCCCCCACGCTCGCCGCTGCGCGTGCTTCGCTGCCCCCCAAGGGCGCTGAGCTTTGGGGCGGCCTGATGATGCACGCATGGGCCTCCACGCTCGCCGCTGCTTGTGCTTTGCTGCTGCTCAGGGGGGCTGAGCTTGCTGGGGGCGGCCGGGCGCTACGGCTGTTGGCCCACGCCCTTGTTGCAAAACGTCCGGCGGTGGCTCCTCGGGACGGTGTATGACCCGATGGATCAGCGGCAACCAGTTCCGTTTGCTTGAAAACGGCGAGGAGTTTTTCCCGCGCGTTTTTGACTGCATTGCCGCTGCCCGCTACGAGGTCGTGCTCGAAACCTTCATCCTGTTTGAAGACAAGGTCGGTCTGGCGCTGCATGCGGTGTTGCTCGCGGCAGCCGGGCGCGGCGTGCAGATTGACATCACGATCGATGGCTACGGTTCACCCGACCTGTCGCCCGGCTTTATTTCGGCGCTGACGCAGGCGGGCGTGCGGGTGCATGTGTTTGACCCCAGCCCCAAACTCTGGGGCTACCGCACCAACCTGTTTCGCCGCATGCACCGCAAAATTGTGGTGGTGGACGGCGAGCGGGCCTTTGTCGGCGGCATCAACTACTCGGCCGACCACCTGGCCGACTTTGGGCCGACCGCCAAGCAGGACTATGCCGTCGAGATAGAAGGCACCATCGTCGCCGATATTCACGCGTTTGTGCACCAGGCGCTGCAGGCGGGCCAGCGCGAGGCCACCACCAGCTTGACTGGCCGGTTGCGCGAGGGCATTTCGGCCCAGGCGCAAAAACTGGCCCAGCCCTGGCGACGCGCCGCGCCGGCTCCGGTGGGCGAAGCGGCCGCCATCTTTGTGACGCGCGACAACCACCGGCACACCAAGGACATCGAGCAGCACTACCGGATCGCCATTCGGGCCGCGCGCCACCGCATCGTGATCGCCAACGCCTACTTTTTTCCGGGCTACCGCTTGCTCAGGGAGTTGCGCCGGGCTGCGCAGCGCGGTGTTGATGTGCAGTTGATCCTGCAGGGTGAGCCCGACATGGCCATCGTCAAAACCGCCGCCAGCATGCTTTACCACCACCTGATGCACGCTGGCGTGCGGATTTTTGAATATGACACGCGGCCCATGCACGGCAAGGTGGCGGTGGCCGACGGCGCATGGGCCACGGTGGGTTCCAGCAACCTCGACCCGCTCAGCCTGTCGCTGAACCTCGAAGCCAACGTCATCATCAAGGACCGGGCCTTCAACCAGCATTTGAGTGCGCGGCTCGACGAGCTGATCGCGCACGACTGCCGGCAGATTTTGCCCGCCGACCTGGTGGAGCCGACCTGGTGGCGCACGGTACGCAGCTTTTTTGTGTTTCACCTGCTGCGCCGCTACCCGGCCTGGGCCGGCTGGCTGCCGGCACACACGCCGCGCCTCACGCTCGCCATGCCGCCCGCCAGCCCGGACGCGGCGGTCGCCGACGCGGCCAGCCAGGCCGGTCCCGTTTAGCCCCGGATGAGCAACAAGCGCGCCCTTGACCGTTCCGGGCCGCCGACCCGGAGGCCCGGTGGCCGGCAGGCCCTCACCGGCAAAGCCTGGTGGCCGTGGCTCAAGCGCGGCGCCGTCGCCGTGTTTTTTGTGCTGGTGGCCAGCTTGCTGGTGTCGCGCGCGCGCACCATCGACTGGGGCCAGGTGTTCGCTTCGCTGCAGCAATACCCCCTGACGGCCACAGGGAGCGCCGTGGGCCTGGCCGTGGCCAGCCTGCTGCTGTACAGCTGCTTTGACCTGCTCGGGCGCCGCTACACCGGCCACACGCTGAGCGCGCCCACCGTGATGATGGTTACCTTTGTCAGCTACGCCTTCAACCTCAACCTCGGATCGCTGGTCGGCGGGGTCGCTTTTCGCTACCGCCTGTATTCGCGCCTGGGCCTGCACACCGGTGTCATCGCGCGCATCATGTCGCTGAGCATGCTGGCCAACTGGATGGGCTATGTGGCGCTGGCCGGGCTGGTGTTCAGCCTGCAGCCGCTGCGCCTGCCCGCCAGCTGGCCCATCGATTCCATCCATCTGCGGCTGATCGGCCTGGCCTTGCTGGCGGCCGCCGCCGCTTACCTGGGCGTGTGCGCTTTTTCGCGCCAGCGCACGCTGCAGGTACGCGGCCACGCCATTGAACTGCCCACGCTGGGAATGGGCGGACTGCAGCTGCTGATGGGCGCCGGCAACTGGCTGCTGATGTCGGGCATTATTTTCGTCCTGTTGCAGCAACGCATCGCGTTTTCAGCCGTGCTCAGCGCCCTGCTGCTGGCCGCCGTGGCCGGCGTCATCACCCGCATACCGGCCGGCCTGGGGGTGCTCGAAGCCGTGTTTGTCGCCCTGTTGTCGCCGCAGATGCCCCGGCATGAACTGCTGGCCGCGCTGGTGGCTTACCGGCTGGTTTACTTCATTGCCCCGCTGGGCGTGGCAAGCCTGGTCTATCTCGCCATGGAAGCGAAAGCCAGGCAGCGAGGCACGCCTAAAGTTCCGGGATAATGATTCTTTTGTTGTCTGTTTTTACATGGGCACCCTCCGCATGCATTCAATGCCTGACGCCTCTCCGGCCGGAAGCAGCGCCCCGAGCGACACCGGGTGCGTAGCAGCGGCGCGTTTCATCCACTCACAAATGGCGCCGGCCTGGCGCGCCCATCCAGCCGTTCTTGCGCTACCCTCGGCGATTCTGGGTCGTGGCCTTGCCGCCATGTCCTGCCCGCACCACGCTGCCCATAACGCCTTGTATTGCCCATGACCGCTGCCACACAGGCCACCACACCCGCCACTTTTGAGATTAAAAGTGCCAACCTGCCGCTGGTCGCGTTGTTGCTCAAGTCCACCGACCTGGCGGCCGTGTCGCGCGAACTGACCCAGCGCTATGGCGACGTTCCGGATTTTTTCGACCAGGACCCGCTGATGATTGACCTGTCGCCGCTTGAAACGGCGGCCAGAGGCAGCGCGACGCCCACTGGCGAGATCGATTTTTCAACCCTGATCGCCCTGCTGGGCAGCTACCAGCTGGTGCCGGTGGCCGTCAAAGGCGGCAACCCCGCGCAAATGGCCGCTGCGCTGCAAGCCGGTCTGCTGCCAGTGCCCGACGCGCATCTGGTCAGCGCCCGGCCCACCGCAGCACCCGCAGCCCCTTCCCCACAGCTGGCCGCTGCACCGTTGGGCGCGCTGGTCATCGACAAGCCGTTGCGCTCGGGCCAGCAGGTGTATGCGCGCGGCCGCGACCTGGTGGTGCTGGCGATGGTCAATGCGGGCGCTGAAGTCATTGCCGACGGCCACATCCATGTCTATGCGCCGCTGCGCGGCAAGGCCATGGCGGGGGCCCGCGGCAACACCGATGCGCGCATTTTTGCGCTGGCCCTGGAAGCCGAACTGCTGTCGATTGCCGGCGTCTACCGCACCAGCGAGCACCCGCTGCCGCCCGGCGTGGCAGGCCACCCGGTGCAGGTGCAACTGGTGCCCGGCCCAGACGGCGACAAGCTCGTCATGAACGTGATGGCATGATGCCCCTGCACCCTGATGCAGGCGATGGCGCTTTCGCCTGCTTGGCACGGACCTGACGGCTCCCCCTACCGATTTCAAAAGGACTTTTCTCAGATGGCAAAAATCATTGTGGTCACCTCCGGCAAGGGTGGCGTGGGTAAAACCACCACCAGTGCCAGTTTTTCAACCGGCCTGGCGCTGCGCGGCCATAAAACTGCAGTCATCGACTTCGACGTCGGCCTGCGCAACCTGGACCTGATCATGGGCTGCGAGCGCCGCGTGGTCTATGACCTGATCAACGTCATCCAGGGCGAAGCCACGCTGAACCAGGCGCTGATCAAGGACAAGCAGTGCCAGAACCTGTATGTGCTGGCCGCCTCGCAAACGCGCGACAAGGACGCGCTGACCAAGGACGGCGTCGAAAAAGTCCTCAAGGACCTGGCCGCCATGGACTTTGAATACATCGTCTGCGACTCGCCCGCCGGCATTGAAACCGGCGCGCTGATGGCCATGCACTTCGCCGACGAGGCGCTGGTCGTGACCAACCCGGAAGTCTCTTCGGTGCGCGACTCCGACCGCATCCTGGGCATGCTGTCGAGCAAGACCCAGCGCGCCATCGACGGCAGCGACCCGATCAAGGAGCACCTGCTGATCACCCGCTACAACCCGAGCCGGGTCGACCAGGGCCAGATGCTCTCGCTCGAGGACATCCAGGACATCCTGCGCATCAAGCTGATCGGCGTGATCCCCGAATCCGAAGCGGTGCTGCAGGCGTCCAACCAGGGCGTGCCTGCTGTCCACATGGAAGGCAGCGACGTGTCCGAAGCCTACAAGGATGTCATCGACCGCTTTCTGGGCGAAGACAAGCCGATGCGTTTCATTGACGCGCAAAAGCCCGGCTTTTTCAAACGCCTGTTCGGGGGGAAATAAAGCGCCATGGCTTCATTCCTGTCCTTCCTGCTCGGCGAAAAGAAAAAAACCGCCAGCGTCGCCAAAGAGCGGCTGCAAATCATCCTGGCGCACGAGCGCTCGGGCCGCAGCAGCCACGAGCCCGACTACCTTCCGGCGCTGCAGCGCGACCTGATTGCGGTGATTTCCAAGTACATCAACATCAATCCCAACGACATCAAGGTCAACCTGGAGCGCCAGGAAAACCTGGACGTGCTTGAAGTCAAGATCGAGCTGCCCGAGCCGAAATAAGGCCGCCAGTACGCCCGGCCCAGGTCGGGCGCCATCGCGTCGGCACGCCGCAGCGCTGAAACCCACGTTTGCACATCGGGTGTGGTGCTGCAAGCCGCTCCCACTTCCCCATCAACCGCCCCCGGCCGCGAGACTGCGGGAGTCAGGGTCTGGCGGGCGTCATGCAGCGATGAAGCGCTATTCGCACTTCTTACTTCTGCTTGCAATCTCACGGGCTTTTATCCTACACGGCGTAAGGGGTCAACCGCGCACACGCGAAACGCGAAAAACCGCAATTCCTGGTCGCCACTGTTCCAGGATCGGACTTGCGACTCACAGGAAAAAACATGAAAAAATTCAATGGCCATTCGAAAACCCTGGGTTGGTCTGTAGCCGTGCTTCTGAGTGTGCTGGCTGCGGGCTGCGGCGGTGGCGATGGTGGACGCGATCCCGTGCTGGGCGCAGACGTTTCCAACATGGTCCTGGTGCCGCCACCGGGCGCCATCGCCCCCGGCGCGGTGTGTCCGGTCGCTGGGCCATCTGTCACCGTCACCAACCCCGCGAACGGCAGCCTGACGGCGTCGACCAGCACGAGCGGCGTGGCCAACGGCGGCAAACAGGTCACGGCTACCTTCAGCGAATCCATGAACGCAGCAACGATCAATGCCGCCACCTTCAAGCTCGCCCCTACCGGAGGCGTCGCGCTTATACCGGCCTCGGTGGTATACAACGATGTCAACAAGGTCGCCACCTTGACCACTGCAT
>Ga0209512_1004634_pt1 | contig 11922 bp, 14 predicted proteins | sample frozenSSSSmetaG_FD_184142 | JGI IMG/M metagenome (GOLD analysis project Ga0209512, IMG submission 184142) | Glacier valley bacterial and archeal communities from Borup Fiord, Nunavut, Canada, to study Microbial Dark Matter (Phase II) -... | ecosystem: Environmental > Aquatic > Freshwater > Ice >... | reverse complement strand
TACTCAGGCGATTGAAGATGTGGAAGGCGGATCGGGAATATTATAGATCCAAGATTTTAGATTCAAGAATCAAGAGCCTAGACTCCTGAGCCAACTACAAATTTCAAATCTCTTATTTTCTCTAGCGTAGCTGCTACTCCATCTTCTTTGTTGTGATGGGTAATTTCGTTGGCTACAGCCTTGACCTCCATTCGTGCATTTTCCACAGCGACTCCCCAGCCTACAGATTGTAACAGGTCGATGTCATTATAATTATCTCCAAAGGCGACCACGGAGTCCATCCCAAAGTCATAAGCATGTTCTAGGATCTTTTTTAAACCTGTGGCTTTGGAAATAGCTTTTGGAGCAATCTCAAGATACGTGTCGCTGGATCTATACAAATGCAAGTCAAGCGAATGCTCAAAATGTAACTCTCCGAAAAGCCAGGCTATTTCTTCATTTGTGCCCATGCACATAACTTTGTGAGCGCCGGAATTATCCTTTGACCAAAGATCCAACACGTCCTGGCCAGGAAGCCAAGTACAAGCTACTTTCGTGTTCCTCACTTCCCGCTGAGACCAGTAATCATCTTTTTCCTCGTACCAATTTTCTCCCTGATACAAGCTCACGTGGATATCCGTTTTATGTGTGAGTTGAAGGATTTTAGCCACCAATTCCACTGAAATACTCACGTCTTCGAGCACTTCTCCATCCGCACTGAGTACATACCCCCCATTGTAGCTGATCAAAGGCTGTGGAAAGCGATTCATGTCATGGAGCAAATGCCGCATCGCATCAGGCATGCGAGAACTTGCTAGTATCACTGGGAAATCTACGGGTAAATCTGCCACCACGGCTTTGAGGCGAGGCGATAAATCACGCAATGAATTGAGGAGTGTGCCGTCAATGTCAGAGCAAAAAGCTTTTATTTCCATTAATCGAAGTCGGACCAGTTCACATCATCAGCAAAGTTGGCGAAGACACCAAATCCAATGACGGCGATAAAAATTAATACTGCGGCGAAGATTATAAGTTTGACTATCAATTCAGCCTTGGCCCATTTTGCCTTTTCTGGATCAGTCTCTTTGTCCGTCGCCCATATGATGAGCATGATGAGACCGATCAGAGGAATGCGCTTTATCAGAACGGCTATTATCCAATCTCCCAAAGAGGTAGGTGGTTTTTTGTATTCGTTTGGTAATTCCATGGATTAAATAGGTTTAGTTAAAAATCTTTCGTGTCAAACATATATTCCTGCATGGCTACGTTTTCGGGATTGTTGGGGTCCGTCTGAATAAACTGTACCGTAATTTGCTGATATTCTGTCGCTTTTTCAAAATCTCGGAGATAAAGTTCTGCACACTTTCGGGCAAGAATTTCCGGCTGATTTCCTAAAACCAGCGGATCGCCATTTTCCAGTTTAAGGTAAATGGTAGAAATGGTAGTATCATTTGAGGTTGATTTGCTGAGGTTCACATTCATGCCTTGGAACTTACCCAACATTCGAATTTCCTCAGAAGGCATAAATCCTTCTCCCATCATTGCTTCCATCCCTTTAAAAGCAAACCTTGCAATGTTTTCAGGATTACAGGAGCAGGAAGACAATATAAACAAACTATAAACTAGGAGTTTTTTAATCATATTAGAAATTGATCTGCACACAAAAATAACAGAAGTTCTATATACGGGCAATGCGATGTGGAGCTTACCCGCTTAAAAGCTAGATTTGAAATAGTTAATTTGCCCCAATCAGTTTAAGCGTTTCTATTTTAGCACCCCATTCTATTTTCAAAATAGATAATCCTTTTGGGATTGATCCAAACACAGCGTTTAAGTCAATAACACCTGAATCATCCAAAATTAGATCTTTTGTTTGTAAGATTTGGTATGAATTTAACAATTCAAGACGAACTATACTGGGATTTTCATTTTCTATTTTTGTTAAAAATATTTTGCACTCTGAGCAGGGGTTTGGAAATACCTGCCAAGAGCCTTGGGGTTTTAAAAAATCTTGTTTTTCAACCATTTTTACGGGGCTGTAACTGACTCCTAAAGATAATTTTTGGGTAATTCTATAGTAAAATTTGTCCTCATAGAGAGGATAAGATTGATCAACAAAGGAATAGTTTGATGGGGTTGATTTTGCCCCATCACCTCTTACAGTGCCTATTATTGAAAATGCCTTTGCATTGCCATTACTTCTTTCAATTTCATAGACACAATTCTCTTTTTCATTGGTTACTTCCCAATTGATCAAGATTTTAGATTTTTCGGATAATAATTGAAATTTTGCCAAGTTAAATCCGAGAATGGTAGCTATATCAAGAGTGTATTCTTCTGTTTGTTGACAACCATTTGAATCTGTAACCACTAAGGTATAAGTCCCATCTCTCAAGTTAAATATATCTTTTGAAGTACTAGTGTATCCATCGGGCCCTGTCCACGAATACGAGTAGGGCTCAGTGCCGCCACTTACATTCGTGTAAATCATGCCGGATGAGTCATCTTTTTTGGTAGGAAAAATATCCACTACAATTCCAAAATTTGGGTCTATAAAGATATCCTTTTCTATGGTAGTTGTTGAAACTCCATCATTGACAGTCATGCCAATGGTATAAATTCCAGTTCCAGGGAAGTTAAATATTGGAGTTGGTCCTGTAGCAGTACCTAAGCCACCAAAATTCCATTCAAAAGTATAATTATAAGGAGGCGATCCCCCTATGGTCTCACTGTTAAATTGAATGGTAGTATTGCAGATTCCGTTATTAATAAAATCAAACTTTGGAAACAAGGGGACTGCTGCGGTAAACCCAGTTGGATTGGTGTAGCATTGGGACGTTTTTTGGGGATCCTGCGATAAATTGAAATTACATGTAGTTCCTGATTTTGGAGTGCCTGTAGTCCAGTCTATGAAAATATTTTTGATTTCGATAACGTCCCCCCAATTCCAAGTAATAGCCCTGACTTTAATCCATGTATTTGCTAGTATAACAGTTCCCGGAAAAAGGCAGTCTTGTTGACTGGCTGCTACTAGAGCGCCATTACTATAACGGTCATAAAACATGCGTAGGTTAGAGCCCCCTCCCGTATTGTTTGTTAAAGTCACCCACAATTCTCCTGTAACTGGGTCTCCCAACTCATAATTATCGGTTACACTAAAAGGCTGCCCTGATGAATTTCTTAGTTGGTAATTCGTTGCAACGATGTTGTTTTGGGTACATGAATTTTGAGCATAAAGCATATAAGAATTTGTAATTGCTATTGTTATAAATGCAATTACTAGTATTATTTTATGCTTTATTGTTATCTCCATTTATTTTAAAATTCATTAAATCAATATTGAAAAACAATTTTATATACTTATAATTATTTTAATATTAAGGCTATTTTTGAAATAGAGGCTAGTACTACTACTGAAATTGTATTAGTACTTAAATCAAATGTAATATTTTATTTTAAATAAATTTAATACTGATTATATAATATATAACGTGCAAGTAAGCAATATGGTTCTACCACGAATTTAATGGAGATCTGACAAGATTGCGACACCTAGCCATTAGATTAATTTCTTAAAACGCTAGTTTTCAGTCTAAAAAAGCCTTTTGAAAGCTTATTGATTTGTATATTATATTCCTATAAATATATATTCCACTAACTTAAGTGGTAGAACCATAAAAAAATAGTAGGTTGAACATTAGATTGCGCAGGCTTATTTCCAGGTAGATTTTGGGCAAGCGGAGTTAGCAATCTTAGGTAGAACTTTTGGAAATAAGCAAAATGGCACGCTTATCTTCAGGTTTGTGCGGATTATTTAGATCGGAATAGGGAATGGCATCTATCAGCTTCACAGTATATTCTGAGGTGGAAAACTCATCAGCAAAGCCACTTGCATTTTTATTTGTGCTTAGCTGCAAGTCAATATCCTTCCCCTCGATTTTGAGCTGTGCTTCCACTACAATCATCCCTTCCCAAATACATACTGCCCCAGTTGGGCATCGCGAATCCTGAATATCTAAAAGTGTAATGGATATATTTTTAGGACAGTTTTCAAGAGTTTCATTGATGGCTATTTCGAATTCTTTCCCTACATCAAATCCCTCACAATCATTTTTATCATCACATGAGTAGAATAGCGACATAGACAAGAATAGAATCAATAGGTTGCGCATGGCGATTGGATTTAGAGATAACTCAAAAGTATAACTTATACGGATTTGAGGAAGGAAGTGCTACAAATCACATTCGGTTTAAAAAACAAAAAGCTCCACATTTCTGTGAAGCTTCTTAAAAGTGGAGAATAACGGATTCGAACCGTTGACCCCTTCACTGCCAGCGAAGTGCTCTAGCCAACTGAGCTAATCCCCCTTTTTTTTGTCCTATAGCGAAATACTCTAACCTCCCGATAGCTATCGGGATGAGCTAATCCCCCTTTTGGTTTGCAAATATAGACGTAGGTTTTTGCTGTGCAAAGGAAATCTTACTCGGTGGAGTAATTAATTCGAGTCATGATGCTTCGACCAAGTGTGACTTCATCTGTGAATTCCAATTCTCCGCCCACAGGGATTCCGCGTGCGATTGAACTTACCTGGACACCTTTTTCTTTTAGCTTTTTTGCCAGATAAAATGAAGTGGTATCGCCTTCCATCGTGGCGCTAAGTGCCAAAATTACTTCTTGGATAGGTTCGTTTTGTGCAGCGATCTCAACCCGTTCAAGCAAAGATTCTATCTTCAATTCCTCTGGTCCTATGCCTTGTATAGGAGAAATCACACCTCCCAGCACATGGTATTTTCCCTGAAACTGATTTGTGTTCTCTATCGCCAGCACATCACGAATGTCCTCTACCACGCAAAGAATGGAACCGTCCCGGCGATGGCTGATGCAGATACTGCATTCTTCAGCATCAGAAATATTATGGCAGGTTTTGCAATACTGGATCTCGGAACGCATGCGAGTGATTGCCAAAGCCAAAGCTTCGGTATTTGCCTCGTGCTGCTTGAGAAGATGAAGTGCTAGGCGAAGTGCAGTCTTCTTACCGATTCCTGGAAGTCGGGAGATTTCGGTGACAGCATCTTCTATCAGTTTGGAAGGGAAGTTCAATTGTGGGTGGATTTAAACGATTTCGGCTTGGATTCCAGCATCTAATATAGCTTCACACATAGGTTTTAGCTCTGTAATACTGCCTTTTTTTACCGCACATTTTCCCCTGTAGTGAATAGTGATAGCACATTGTTCTGCTTGTTCATTAGTATGCTTGCAGACTTTCATGAGAATCTTGATCACATGATCGAATGTGTTGAATTCGTCATTGTACACAATCAGGTCGTTGGATTCAATATCTATCAAATCCTCCACCAGAACTTCTGATTCTTCGATATATGGAAATGGGTCGTTTGAATGATTCATTTTGCAAAATTAAGAATATTGAACAACTTAGCGAACCCACTTCAATACGATTTATGAATTCCCAACTAGTCTTACTGGTAATCTGTTGTTATTTTTTACTGTTATTCCTTATTTCCTGGTTTACTTCCCGCAAAGTTTCCGCTGATACCTTCTTCACTGGAGATCGTCAGTCTCCTTGGTTTTTGGTAGCATTTGGGATGATAGGAGCCTCACTTTCAGGAGTTACGTTTATTTCGGTTCCTGGTGAAGTTGGTAATTCTAACTTCTTTTACTTCCAAGTTGTTTTAGGATATACACTGGGATATTTTACGATTGCGAAAGTGCTACTTCCGCTTTATTACAGGCTGAATTTAGTGTCGATCTATTCTTATCTAGAGGATAGATTTGGCTTTTGGTCATACAAAACTGGTGCTTTTTTCTTTATTCTTTCGAGAACTTTAGGCTCATCCATTCGCGTGTTCTTAGTTGCGACCGTACTTCAGTTGATCCTTTTTGATTCCTTAGGTATTCCTTTTTGGGTTTCTGTATTGATTACGGTTGGCTTGATCTGGCTTTATACGCACCGTGGCGGCATCAAAACAGTCGTTTGGACAGATACTCTACAGACATTCTTTATGCTCGCAGCAGTGGTAGTATGCGTGATTATGGTGGGAAATGAATTGAACTTCGACGGAGTGAGTGATTATGTCAAGGCAGTTTCGAATGACCCACGTTCACAGATCTTCAATTGGGACTGGAAATCCAGTACCAATTTCTTCAAGCAATTTATCTCTGGCGCATTTATCACCATTGTGATGACAGGTTTGGATCAGGACATGATGCAAAAGAATCTGACCTGTAAAAACATTGGCGATGCTCAGAAGAACATGTTCTGGTTTACGACGATTTTGGTCTTCGTGAACTTGCTTTTCCTGGCTTTGGGCGTCTTGCTTTTTCTATATGCTGAGACTCAGGGAGTACAGATTCCTAACAAAACTGATGAGCTTTTCCCATTGCTGGCAACAGAATATTTCTCGCCTTTTGCAGGAATTGTGTTTGTACTTGGTATTACCGCCGCAGCTTATTCCAGCGCTGATTCCACGCTGACGGCTTTGACCACCTCATTTTGTATAGATTTTCTTGAGATTGACAAAAGATATCCTGCGGAGAAGCGCGTGCCAGTGCGCAAGAAAGTCCACATCGTATTCACTTTTGTAATGTTTTTGGTGATTATGGCTTTTTACTGGATCAATAACCAGAGTGTAATTAATTCAGTCTTTATAATTGCCGGGTATACCTATGGCCCTCTGCTTGGACTTTATTCCTTTGGCCTTTTTACTAAATGGAAAGTGAAGGATAAATTCGTGCCTTATCTCGCTGTCTTTGCTCCATCTCTGACTTTTGCGATTGCATCCAATTCAGAAGAACTATTCTGGGGTTACAAGTTCGGCTTCGAAGCGCTGATCTTGAATGGACTAATTATGTTTATTGGGTTGTATTTGCTTCGCAAAAAAAAATCATAGCATCAACTACATTTCAGGCTGTTAGAAAAAATTTGAGATTTCAAGACCAAGAGTACTGTCCAAAGAAAATCAGCTTTCTTAAAAGAAAATAAAAGTGGCCTACATAAGAAATAGTGAAAATCTTATGTAGGCCACTTTTGGTTAGCCCTCTTCATTCATCTAGCCCATCCTCTACCTCTTTTCCTCCCAAGGAATATAAATCACTTTTTTGGTCTCAAAATAGTCTTCTTTGAAGTAATCCTGCATGTGATAAACCACGTATGACTTGTCCAATTCCTCCATTTCCTCATCTACCTCTCCGCCTTTCAGATAGAGAATGCCATTGGCAAATTCGCTTACATCTTCCTTACGGATTTTATTTTTCACCCAAGGATAAAAATTAGCCATTCGAGTCACTGCCCGACTGATCACAAAGTCATATTTTCTGACCAATTCCTCAGCTCTAGCTTGCTGCGCTTCTACATTGGTAAGTCCTAACTGCTTCACCACGTCCTTTACTACCGTGATCTTTTTACCAATAGAATCAACCAAATGGAAATGCGTCTCAGGAAACATGATAGCAAGTGGAATTCCTGGAAAACCGCCTCCAGTACCAATATCAAGTATTTTGGTATCCGGCTCGAAAGGCATCACTTTCACTATCCCTAAGGAATGCAGTACATGGTGCACATAGAAATGCTCCATATCCTTGCGGGAGATCACGTTGATTTTCGAGTTCCAATCTTCGTATAGCTCCTGAAGCTTGTCGAATTGCGCTAGCTGAACCTCAGTAAGGTCTGGGAAATAAGACTGGATAAGTTGAGTACCGGAGTTCATTAAATGTGTTTTTCTTTGCCTGCGGCAATTTCGTATAGTAATTCTCTGGAGCGGTGAAGTTGTGCTTTCACTGTTCCTAGTGGTTTTTCCAATTCTTGTGCTATCTCTTCATAAGACAGCTCGTCAAAGTATCGTAGTTGTACGAGTTTTCTATATTTAGCAGGAAGTTTATCTACAAAGATCCTCACCATCTCGATACGCTGCGTACGGATGAATTCATCCTGCGGATTGTTATCATCATCTTCCACATCGATAGTCACGGAGTTCCCTCCGTCATCCGACATGGTTGTGTTCAAGCTCATCGTTTTGAGCTTCTTCTTTCGGATAAAGTCAATGGTGTTATTCGTGGCAATTCTAAAAAGCCAGGTAGAAAATGTATAGTCTTTTTTGAAGCGATGCAGATTTTTGAAAGCTTTGGCGAAAGCCTCCATCGTCAGATCCTCAGCATCATCAGCATCTCGGATCATTTTCAAGATCATGTAATAAACGGCCTTTTTGTAGCGCTTCATCAAAGAAGCGTATGCTTGCTGATCCTGGTGCTGTACTGCCTGATCGATTAGCTCAAAATCTTCGAGTGCTTTCTTAGAAAAACCGCGTTCGTTTATTTCCATTGGATGTCTTTTGCCTGGTGGGATATAGTCCCTAAAATCCAAAAGTAACCTAAATACAAGAAATCAAGCATCCAGATGTTTTTCGGTGGTTTAGTTCCTTGGATCTTCTTTTCTGCCGCTTTGAAGATTCGAACAACAAGAATAGATCTCAATAGGATAATACCGAAAACAACGGAAAAATGTTCCCAGCTTTCCGCTAAACCGAAATAAATAAGCAATCCTACCCCTCCAATCCAGAATAATGCATGAGAAAAGGTATATAATCCAATCTTTCTCTTGTCTTCACTCCGGTAATACTTTCCAGCATTCATATGCCTTTTCTTTTGAATCAAGTATTCCTTACTGGTCTCTTTTGGCTTGGAAATCGTATTTGCTTCAGGATCTAAAACAATCGTAGTATTTCGCCCACTGGCATACTGATTAATAAAAAGATCATCGTCCCCACCTTCTATATGCCAAAGTCCTTTGAATGCTTTTACCTCCATAAAGAACTCTTTGCGGTAGCATAAATTCCTTCCAATTCCCATGAAAGGTCTTCTCCATAGTCCAAAGGACATGTAATAAAGTGCTGTAAGTAAGGTTTCGAATTGAATCCAGTTATTCAAAAAGCCAGGTTTTTGTTCATATCCTGAGAAACCAACTGCAAAGGTTTTGTTGTGATTTCTAACAGGCGCAGTCATTTTCCGAATCCATTGATCAGTTTGCGGCAGACAATCTGCATCAGTCAACAGAATAATATCGTTTTTGGCGACTTTGATACCAAGGGTGAGTGCGTACTTCTTTGCGGTCACGTGCGCCGGTGTGTATTTGACCGTGACAGATCGGAGCTTTGGATAGATCTCCATCATTTTCTCCAGCAATCTCTTGGTACTATCGGAGGAGCGATCGTTGACTACCATTACATCAAAAACAGGGTAATCTTGTTCGAATATCTTGGGAATGAGTGTCTTAAGATTAGAAAACTCATTGTGAGCACAAATGACCACGGTCACCCCTTCTTCATTTGGCGAAGTAGATTGAGATTTATTGCCCGGGTAAAAGGCAGTCTTACCAAAAATAAATAACAGGTAAACTACCTGAACAAGTATTCCGATACCGAATAATAACCAAAGTAAAAATAGGCCCATAGGTCAATTTTGCTGCGCAAATATAAAATCAAAATCAGCAAACCATTTAAGAATAAGCGTATATTTTTGTGGGCTGAACGGGACAGTCTGTAGAATGTCTCTCCAGCAACCATTTATAGATATGAAGTTTACCTTAGAATATAGTGATACCAAAAGCAAAGCCAGAGCAGGTGTAGTAAGAACCGATCATGGTGATATTCAAACACCTATTTTTATGCCCGTGGGCACTGCCGGTTCTGTGAAGGCCGTTCATCAGCGGGAATTGGATCAGGATATCAAGGCACAAATCATCCTTGGAAACACCTATCATTTATATTTGAGACCAGGACTTGACGTGCTGGAGAAAGCTGGAGGACTCCATAAATTCAATGGCTGGGAGAAGCCAATCTTGACAGATAGCGGTGGATACCAGGTTTTTTCTCTTTCTGGAACGCGCAAAATCAAGGAAGACGGCGTGATGTTCAAGTCACACATCGATGGCTCCAAACATCATTTCACTCCAGAGAATGTCATGGATATTCAGCGCACAATCGGTGCTGATATCATTATGGCCTTTGATGAATGTACTCCTTATCCATGCGAGTATGGCTATGCGAGAAATTCCATGGAGATGACTCATCGCTGGTTGACGCGCTGTATTGGCAGATTTGATGAGACGGAAGGAAAGTATGGCTACAATCAAACGCTCTTCCCTATAGTACAGGGATCTGTTTATAAGGATTTGCGTAAGCAAAGTGCAGAATTCATCGCATCAACCAACCAACAGGGAAATGCAATCGGCGGACTATCTGTAGGCGAGCCAGCCGAAATGATGTACGAGATGACGGAATTAGTCACTGATATTTTACCTAAGGACAAGCCACGCTATTTGATGGGTGTGGGTACTCCAGCGAATATTCTGGAATGCATCGCACTCGGTGTAGATATGTTTGACTGCGTAATGCCGACTCGTAATGCCCGAAACGGCATGCTTTTCACTTCTGAAGGATTTATCAATATTCGGAACGAAAAGTGGAAAGATGACTTTACCGGTATCGATCCAGCAATCGGTGGCTACGTGAGCACCTTTTATTCCAAAGCATATTTGAGGCATTTAACGATAAGCAAGGAGATATTGGCAGCGCAAATTGCCAGTATTCATAACCTGAGTTTTTACCTTTGGCTCGTTGGCCAAGCTAGAGAACATATCCTAGCAGGCGATTTTGCCGTTTGGAAGGATCAAATGGTAAAGAAAGTGAGCACCAGACTCTAATATGAAGATACTCGACAAACTGATCATCAAGGATTTTCTCAAGACCTACTTCTTCGTAGTGGTCATGCTGATTCTGGTGGTTTTGGTTTTGGATTTCACAGAGAAGAATGATTCCTACATCCGAAACGATGTTCCTTCTGGAGAGATATTCAAGTACATGATTAATTATGGATTGTATTTGAATAACCTATTGACTCCTATCACGGTCTTTATCTCTGTTATTTTTATCACTTCCAAAATGGCTGGAAGAACTGAGATCATTGCCATTCTGAGCAGCGGAGTAAGTTTCATGAGAATGCTAAGGCCCTTTCTTTTTGCTGCAAGCATGATCGGTGGCGTGAGTTTTCTATTGAATGGTTGGGTCCTGCCTGGAGCAACAGAAGGAGTAACAAAGTTCCGAATCACCTATTTAGATAAAGAAAAAACATCTTCTGAATCCAATCTTCATATCAAAGTAGGCACAGATTCTTATGCATACATCAGCCGATTTTATAACACTTCAAATACTGCTTACACTTTCACTCTAGAGACAATAAAAGATGGTGAATTATTGGCGAAGCTTTCTGCAGACCGAATTGAATGGGACACAGCCAAGCACGTATGGACACTTCACAATTGGAGACTTAGAGAACTACAGGAGCGCGAAGAAATTTACACAGTAGGCGAAGAACTCGATACTACTCTATCCATTACACCAGCAGATTTCGATGTTCCGCCCAATCATCACGAAACCTTAAAACTTCCGGAACTTGGTAAACAGATAAAGATCTTGGAAGAGCGGGGAGCAGACAATGTTGGTTTTTATAAAATTGAACGCTATGTGCGCTTCATGTCTCCTTTTGCCGCAATCATTTTAACTTTTATAGGCGTAATCATGTCCGCCAGAAAAACCCGAGGAGGGTCTGGTTTCCAAATTGCGATGGGCTTTTTGCTTGCATTTGTATACATCATCTTATTTATCCTGTCAAGAACTTTTGCTGAAAATGGTGCCGCATATCCCATCTTCGCAGTCTGGCTACCTAATATTATTTTTGGTTTAACAGGTCTTCTACTCTACAAAACAGTTCCACGCTAAATGAACCCTACGATCAAGGATTACTTGATGCTTCATTTGATTGTTCTCATTTGGGGTTTCACCGCTATTCTGGGTTTGCTGATCAGCCTGCCTGCTATAGAATTGGTGTTTTACAGAACCTTGATTGCAGCCATTGGAGTTGCAGGTCTTTTT
>Ga0209512_1004633_pt1 | contig 11923 bp, 11 predicted proteins | sample frozenSSSSmetaG_FD_184142 | JGI IMG/M metagenome (GOLD analysis project Ga0209512, IMG submission 184142) | Glacier valley bacterial and archeal communities from Borup Fiord, Nunavut, Canada, to study Microbial Dark Matter (Phase II) -... | ecosystem: Environmental > Aquatic > Freshwater > Ice >... | reverse complement strand
GTGAGCCAAGACGATCGGACTCCAGACCCGACGACAGGCAATCGGATAGACCTGCAAAATGGTCTTCCTATGGGGCGGCAAAACCAGCCTCGTATGGCGGCGAAGTCAAGCGATCGTTCTATGGAGCCGATCAATTTGACCCTCAGGTTCCCGACGACGAAGAAGATAGCACTGATCTGATCTACGGGCGGCACACTGTTCTGGCAGCACTTCAGGGCGATCGCTCCCTCAACCGCGTTTGGATCACGTCTCGTCTCCGATACGATCCTCGCTTTCACACGCTGCTTACCGAGGCAAAAGCAAACGGCACCGTCATCGATGAAGTCGAACCCAACCGCCTCGACCAAATCACCAGTCGCGGAAATCATCAAGGGGTTGCCGCTCAAACCGCGCCTTATAAATATGTTGAGATGGGCGAACTGATTGAGAAAGCAAAAGCCGCCTCCGAGCATCCCGTGATTGTGGTTGCAGACAGCATCACCGATCCTCACAATTTAGGAGCCATCATCCGCACGGCTGAAGCCTTGGGTGCACAAGGGCTAGTGATTCCTCAGCGCCGAGCCGTCGGAGTCACCTCGACTGTGATGAAAGTGGCAGCAGGCGCGATCGAAAACTTCACCGTGGCACGAGTGGTTAACTTAACTCGCGCTCTAGAAGAGCTAAAAGAAGCGGGCTTTTGGATTTATGGCACGGCGGCTGAGTCGAGCCAACCCATTCACACTGTTGATTTTGCGAAAGCATCTGTTTTGGTCATTGGGGCAGAGGGCGAAGGACTCAGCCTAACGATGCAGAAAAGCTGTGATGTCTTGGTGTCCATTCCTCTTCAAGGCAACACGCCGAGCTTAAACGCATCGGTAGCGGCGGGAATGGCACTCTACGAGATTTATCGACAGCGCTGGGCAAGCACCATTAATATGAGTGCTTTAAAGAAAACGATGTGATTGAAAAACAAGAGGGAACCAATTTAACGATCTACGACGAAGAAATGGGTGAAGGTGCCTGCAAGATCTAGAACTCAAGGATTCTGAGTAGTCGGCTTTAAAGTGAGAAGGGATGAGTTGATTAAACTTGTCCCTCTTTTTTTATAGCGTTTGAACGACTTCGGGATGGTTGACTAACCAGCGATCGATATCTCCCAAAATCTGATCAGGAATCTCCCACGGCAGCAAATGAGCCGTATCTGGGTAGCAGTGGAATTCGCAATTTTGCAGCGATCGCACCATTTCTCGACTTGATGCAGCCGTGATGTGCCGATCTTTTTCTCCCGCTAACACTAGAGAAGGACACTGAATTCTATCGAGAGCGGACAGACGGTTATAGCCTTGCTGAAGGGCGACGTTCAGTGATCGGGTGGCAAATCCCGATGTTTTTAAGTAGGCAATCATCGCCTCGTTTGCCAGATATTCGTAAGTCGCAGGCGTGTGAGTTTGCACTAAATGGCGAAACAGCGATCGCTTCCCAAACGTGTCAATATTCCACTGCCAGCCCGGTTGCAGTCGATTCAAAATTGCGGCAACCCCTGTATAAATATTGTCCTGCAAGCTAATCGGTGGATGATCGCCCCACGGACGCGCTGAAGTCGCCACCAAGATTAGTCCGCTCACCCGTTCTGGGAATTTCAACGCTAACTCGACGGCTAAAATTCCGCCCAGCGACCATCCTAGAACGAGACAGCGATAGACATCGTAGCGATCGAGCACCGCTTCTAAATCAGTCAAGTGATCGATCATCAAAAAATCCTGCTGCGTCCGGCTGTCTCCATAGCCGCGCAGGTCAGGCGCGATCGTATGAAATCGCTGAGACAAGTGGCGCGTAAACACCGACAAACTTCGTCCTGCTCCAGGGTGCCCGTGCAGACACAAAATCGGGAATCCATTTCCTTCAGCCAGAACGTTGAGTTTGACGGCTGGCGATCGCTGATCCATGTTGAGGTGCCTCAAAGCGCTAACGGTGTTTATCAATGGTTTCTAATCTCAATTTTGATGCACAATTTATGCCAAATGCCATAGTCTGTCTGGCATTCATCGTTTATTATGAACTCAGAGATTGAACCCCAGTCTCATTTGCGATCGACCTACTAACAAAAGGAGTCACTTGAGCTATGGCAGACCCAACCAACCATAACGACGCTGGCGAAGTCGCTCCCAGCACGGTTGAAAAGCAAGCTCCCGATGTGGCAGAAGACAACGCACCCAGCACCTCGTCTCCCGAAACGACCAGCATTCCGACTGCCAACGCGCCTGACCCAACTGCTGTCAACGCCGAAGACAATCCGAATGCGGTGAAGCCGAAGGCAGGAACCAACGAAGAAACGACTCTTAGTGAAGAAGCGGTCAAGCCAGCCAAAGCCAAGAAAGAAAAAGCGCCTGCTCTAGAAGATAAGCCCTTTACTGAGTTTGTCCAACAAGACTATCTGCCTGCTCTCAAACAGGGACTTGCGAAGATGGGCGTGACCGACCTCGACCTCGCGTTTGCGAAAAAGAAAATTCCCCTCAAGGGATACGAGTCGAATGAGTCTTGGCAAATCGTCGGTCAGTGGAAAACGTCTAGACAGCCTCGACAGTTCAATATCTATTTCTTCGATGAGAATATTAATGGTTTAAAAGGGTTCTCGTGTGACGAAAGCACTGGCAAACCCAGCACGTTGGAATCTTTTTTGATCGACGAACGTAAAGTCACCCTAGATCTTTTGGTCTTTGGTGCCGTTCAACGTCTGGATGGTCAAAAGTGGCTGGCGAGAAATTAGCCGTCTTATTCGGATGATGTGAAGGGACGTTCTGTGAAATGTCCTTTTCCTATTCTCACAGGTCTACATCTCTTTAAAGTCATACACGACAACGCCTGTTTCTGGATCGTTGCCAATTTCCGCATAGCCAGTTCTCAGCATTTCTTGCAGCATTTTCTCAACCTGGAAGAAGCTCAGACCTGTGGCGATCACTCCTTGCGTTACCGAAAGTTTACCGCCTCTTGCTTCTGCGGCTTTTAGCAGGTCAACGATCGCCTGATTTCGATAAGTCTGCAAGCTCAGTGGCTCGACTACACGATGAATTTCAATCTCGTTGGGTGTTATCCCTGACGTTGAGGCATTTAGACGGTTAGAAAGCTTGACATTGTGCGCCTCAACCATTTTGGGAATAAGAACTAGGTCAATCAAATGCCCCACTCCGAACAATCCACCGCTACACAGCCAAAGCAAACCCGTCCAGATCTTGCCGTTGTAGAGGCGATGAAGCCCTGACAGTCCGACTAATCCGCCCAACCAGAGAACGTAAGCGGTGCCAACTTTGTTCATATCTTCACGCGTTTTTAGAAGGCTCTCGTTCCTCATCATAGAAACTTTGCTCTTAATATAGGAGCCGATGAGACAAATTTTTGGCATTTTGCGATCGCAGACTGCCCAAATCTGTCTCCTTGTTGCAACTCTTAACAAAAAGCGCTTTTTTGCTTACCTCCTAGCTTGGTAGACTAGGAAGCGTATCCAGACTGCATTCCTGTATCCGCGTGACGCGATCGGCGTATTGAGATGTTGCATCAACGCCCACCCTGTAGCCGCAGAAGTTAGACCAAGAGCAATTATCATCATGGTAGATTCCCTTAAGAGACCTGGCTTTGAAGAACTCCGCCCTGGAATTAAAGTTCCAGCCAAGGAAACCATCCTCTCGCCAAAGTTCTACACCACAGACTTTGACGCGATGGCGAAGATGGATATCTCGCCCAACGAAGATGAACTGAGAGCGATTCTCGAAGAGTTTCGGGCTGACTACAATCGCCATCACTTTGTGCGCGATGCCGAGTTTGACCAATCGTGGGACAACATGGATTGGGACACTCGTAAGCAGTTTGTAGAATTTTTAGAGCGGTCTTGCACCTCCGAGTTTTCTGGCTTTCTGCTCTATAAAGAACTCAGCCGTAAGCTAAAAGATAAAAGCCCGTTGCTGGCAGAATGCTTTGGGCTGATGGCTCGTGACGAAGCCCGTCATGCTGGCTTTCTCAACAAAGCGATGTCAGACTTTAATCTGTCGCTCGATTTAGGGTTCTTGACCAAGAGCCGCAAATATACCTTCTTTAAGCCAGAATTTATTTTCTACGCGACTTATCTCTCCGAGAAAATCGGCTACTGGCGCTACATTAGGATTTATCGTCATCTTCAAGCCAATCCTGACAAGCGGATCTATCCGATCTTCCGCTTTTTTGAAAACTGGTGTCAGGATGAGAATCGCCACGGCGACTTTTTCGACGCGATCATGAAGGCGCAACCGCAATATCTCAACACCTGGAAAGCACGGCTTTGGTGTCGGTTCTTCCTATTGGCGGTCTTTGGCACGATGTATATCCGAGACACTCAAGAACCTGGCTTCTATGAAGTGTTGGGGATTGATGCTCGTGAATATGAGACTTACGTGATTCAGAAGACGAATGAAACCGCAGGGCGAGTGTTTCCGGTGATGTTGAACGTAGACAGCCCAGAGTTTTATCAACGCCTGGATGTCTGTGTGCAAAACAACCGCGACTTGGCGACGATCGCTACGTCTAAAACGCCTAAAGTGCTGCAAATCTTTCAGAAGCTGCCTCTTTATGTCTCAAACGCGTGGCAACTGCTGCGGTTGTATTTGATGAAGCCGATTAACTCTGCTGTGGCTCAAGGTGTTGTGCGCTAGAAGATTCGTTGATTTTTGCTTGAAGGCGGCTCTGATGAATCGGAGCCGCTTTTTTGTGTGGATTTAACTGTTGTGCCAATTTCACTTTTGAATGGGGCAGATTTTATGTCATGGCAAAATCGGCAAGACGTTTCGGTGAAACGTCTCTACAGCGTCGGGTGAATTCATTATCTGTTGCATTCATTGGTCGATTTGGGGTCAGACCATTCATCGAGCAGCGCTTCTAGAGCCGCTTTCATCTCGTTAGGGTTAGTCGTGGTTGTGCCAAATTGACGAACGACGATGCTGGCGGCGAGATTACCTAAAACGGCGGCTTCCCAGAAAGTTGCTCCGGCAGCGAGACCGAGGGTGAGGGCAGCGACGACGGTATCGCCTGCACCTGTGACATCATAGACATCGGTGCGGTTGAATGCGGGAATGTGCTGTTCGGTGCCGTCGCGATCGAACAACGTCATTCCCTGATCGCCTCGCGTAATCAAAAATTGCTGTGCCTGGGTGATGTTTAATAAGTCTCGTCCCGCCTGAGAGAGGGTGACTGCATTTGTGATCTTGTAGCCCACTGCGAGTTCTGCTTCGGGCAAATTGGGCGTAAAGAGCGTCGCTTTTTGGTAGCGATCGAGTCCAACCTGAGCGTCAACGATGGCGAGAGGATGAGTCAGCACTGCATCAATCACAGGCTGCGTAAGAGTGCCATCGCCATAGTCAGAACAGACGATCGCATCCACCGTTTTAACCTGCTGATAAATGTAGTCTGCAAGCTGCTGCTGAAGGTCGATCGACGGCAGATCATCAGACTTGCGATCGATTCTCACAATCTGTTGCGTAACAGACTGACGAGCGTGTCCAGAAATGCGAGTTTTGGTGATAGTGGGACGATCGGGATCAAGAAAAACGCCCTGCGTGTCAATTCCTGCGTCTAGAAAGATCTGCTGGATGGATTGCCCCTGCTGATCTTTGCCCAACAGACCGACTGCTTTCACCGTGGCTCCCAGTTGAGCAAAATTGTAGACCGCATTGGCTCCACCTCCTGGAACCTGCCGCGTCGTTTCGTGCCGCAAAATCAATACCGGAGCTTCACGAGACACCCGCTCAACCTGTCCCGTCATGAATTCGTCTAGGGTCAAATCGCCGACAATCAGAATTTTTGCCTGAGAAAACTGATCGATCAGGTGAAATAAGCGATCGACAGATTGCCGAAGTTGAGCGGTGAAAACAGCATCTAGGGACATAGGAAGTGATTCGTAGCGATCGACGTTCCATTGTCGCTCACCTGGGAACGTTTTTAACGTCACTCTTGGGTCAGGATGAGCGCCCCAAAACTGAAAAGGTCGATCGCTAACTGATGATCTTTTGCTTCAAATTGCTCACCCATCCACGATCGCCAATTGCCATCTGCCGGAAACGAAGAAATCGAGTAGTTCTCGTAGGGCTGCTCTGAGAAATTAAGAGTGACCATTCGATCGCCCGTTTCAGCCCAGCGCACAAAAGTCAGCACTTTGTGATCATCGAGCGCAAGACTGTTTGACTGCACCCGAAACTTATCGTGATAGCTGCCATCATCTAGGTCAATCTACGTGCGAAAATAACCATCCTTTCGTTTCTGCATCGGCACCTCTTGCCAGTCAGAAAAAGAGCTAATCAGAGAGACCGATTGATTGTTAGGAGCAAAAAGTTTGAACTAGATCGGACTTGTCATAGCTGCTTGCTGTGATTAAAAAATGGAAAACATAGGCGATGTGCAATTTTTTCTTGACCCTTTTTTAAGGCAGAGCTAATCTGTTGCAGAAAGAAAAATAGTGCAGCCCTTATTCCTACATTTCACCTTAGCTAGGTCGCCATTGGAGTCAGACGAGAAGACAGGGTTTCAAGATTTTTATTTTTCGGATAGATCAGCCCTGCGTTATTGTAGGGGGCAAACAAGTCAAATTCGATAGAACTTGTCATACAACTCTCAAGAGTAAAGACTCAATTACGCTCAGAGCGGAGTTGATGTGTTATCTAATGATCGTTTCAATTAAGACATCTTGCCCTTGTGGTATAGTTTTCTTCCAATCTCTTGCGCTCTATATCTTGCGAAGTAGGTCTTCAGTTAAAGTCGCCAAAAGATAAGGTTGCGATGTTGATGTGAGGTGACGATCGCCCCAACATAGTCTTCTGCAAGATCTAATTCTCGAAGGTTCCAATCTGCAATGTTTCCCTGAGGAATCTTTTTTAGACACGCTTGTTTTGAACTCAAAGAAATTTCTAATTCTTGTAGTTTTGCGAGTCCGTCGCCTGTCGCTTTGAGATAGGCTTCTTTGCAAGCCCAGTAGCGAAAAAAGGTGCGAGACTGTTGATTTATCGGTAAAGCCGCGATCGCGGCATGTTCGTTCGATGTGAAAAACCGCTGAGTTAAAGAGTCTAAATCTGCGATCGCTCTAATGTGTTCTAAATCAACGCCAACTGAGTGATCGAGCGCGATCGCATAGAGCGCTAATCCTTGAGAATGGGCGACGTTGAACTGCAAAGATTGATCTGCTAGAAACGGTTTACCTTTTTCGCTGTAGAGAAACTGCACTCGATCGGGTTCGATTTGCAGATATTGACCGAGAATCGATCGCAGAACGCCGCGTCCGGCAACAAATCGCTGACGATGTTGGACAAACCGAAAGCGATCGGCGCGAATTTGCTCATCTGATGACAGCAGTTTTGCAAAACATTCGATAGATTCAGTTGGTAAATCAAGGGTCGATCGCCACACATGAACCTCGTCATTTTGCAGCCTCAGATTAGTTGGGGGACGCATCCAATCGCTTTGGTTCTTCATCTTCAAACCGATGCGGGTTGTTGACGAATGGCTTCTGTTCTCAACTGCTCAATCACGGGAGGACGCAGTGTGAGATAGGCGATCGCCCCAAACAACGGCACCAAAGAAACCGCCCAAAAAATTCGTCGATCGGTCAATCCTCTCCGCGCCATGTCATCTCCCAGCAGCGTCGGAAATAGAGCACACAATAGACAGAAATCTAAACTCATCACATGAATAAATCGGCTAGTTTGCCACTGCTGCACAAAGTCATTCCAATCGCCTTGAGTCACGCCGTAAACGACTAACGCGATCGCTCCGAGTGCAATAATCGCCCCAGTCCAGCGAGAGTCTAACAGTTTGAGAAACCAGTTTTTTTGTCCTAGAAACGTCGGATTAGGTTTGCGAAAAATCAGGTAGGGCAGAATCGCAAACGCCCCTACTGCAAACGATGCTGTCGAAAATAGCCACGCAGGAAGTTTTTGTCCTTTGCCGTCGAGATACATCACGCAACTGTAAATCATAGGAAACACACCCATAATGTTAAACAGCGCCACGATTAGAGGATTAACGCCTTGAACTTGCCCAGTAGACAGATTTTTAATCAGGTCGATCGTGTTGGGACTGTCAGGCGGCGCAAGCAAAAAAGCATAGCTAACAAATCCGACCCAGATTAGGGTGAGAGCAACTTTTTTGAACATGAGGCTTGAAAATAGTAGAGAGTGATTCTAGTTTAAGCCTTATGACCAAAGAGACCGAACGTTATGGAATCGTGTTGGTGACGACGGGTTCGCGGCAAGAGGCAGACGCGATCGCAGAGTCCCTCATTCAGGCAAAACTCGCAGCTTGTGTAAATCTGCTGCCAGTGTTTTCAATTTACACCTGGCAAGGGGCGATTCATCGAGACGAAGAGTGGCAACTGCTGATCAAATCTGAGCGATCGCGATTTGACGAACTAGAAGCCAAGATTCGAGAACTCCACTCTTATGATGTGCCAGAGATTATCGCACTGCCGATCGTCGCCGGATCTCAGCCCTATTTGCAGTGGATTTCTAGTCAAGTCCAGGAGTAACCTTGAGAGCTGCAATTCTGGATTAAGCTGATTCGCAATTGATTCTTCAAAATCATCATGATTCGCGACGCTGTTGAAGCTGATTTGCCCTCGATCGTCACCATTTACAACGCAGCAATTCCCTGCCAAGTGGTCACCGCAGATTTTGCGCCTGTGACGATCGAGAGTCGTCTCGCTTGGTTTCAGGCTCACACCTCAAATCACCATCCGCTCTGGGTAATCGATATCAACGGCACGGTCGCTGGATGGCTCGGATTTCAGCCGTTTTACGGCAGACCTGCCTATCAAAGCACGGCTGAGTTGAGTCTTTACGTTCACCCAAATTATCAGCGCATGGGCATTGGGCGAAAACTTTTGGAGCGATCGATCGAGACGGCTCCAGCTCTCAAATTAGCTACTTTGTTAGGATTCATCTTTGCCGACAATCATCCTAGCCTGAAGCTATTTCAGCAGTTTGACTTTGAGCGGTGGGGGTATTTGCCCAGAGTCGCCAAGTTTGATAAAGGAGACCAAGATTTAGTGATTCTCGGTAGACGAATTTAGGCGTGTTTTAACTTGAGCGACTGCAAACCCCGCAGGTGGACAGATTCCATAAACCTGAAATCCTAGAACGATCGGCGCGAGATCTTAGGCATGTGATAAGCCGTAATTGCGATCGCTCCATCTGGGCTATAAACAGCTTCGGCTCTGGCAACGATCGGATAACTCCACCAAGCTTTGATGCGATTGCTGTAGCCTGCCCCACTGAGGAGCGCGTCAAAATCTTAAGTAGGCAATACTTCCATTGCGATAGGTGGAATTTTATCTATCAGACGCTAATCGAGGGTCACAAGAGCCGCGATCAGTGCTTTAGGACGACCTCCGGCAGCAAGCTTCAGTGAAACGTCAAGAATCACCATCGTTTTAGCGCGGTGAGTATGTCAATCTAGATAGGTGAACTTTCTCACTGTCTACAAACTTTCTGCATGAAGCGTTCTAAAAACCTCTTTCGCACCCTGATAATCTTCGGCGCACTAGGTCTCACAGCTTTAGCAGCCGGAGGTTATTGGTATGTCTTTGTAGAAGGGGCACCGCAAATCGACCCTCCTCAAGCCGAACCGGAAACCGGACTTGTTTTTCGAGTGCAGAATTTTAACAGTAACGCGATGGGTCAGAGACGCTATGGGGTCGTCTTGCCTCCTGGTTATAACAAAAACCCAAATCAGCGCTATCCCGTGATTGTGCTGCTGCACGGTGGACACGGCAGTGAGCGAGACTTTGAAGACAAAGCGGCTCTGACTTCAGTTCTGCATGACCTCTACAAAGCGCACACGCTTCCCCCTGCGATCGTCATCACGCCAGACGGCAACGACAGTCGGGGCACAAGTCCCTTCTGGGACCCTCAATATTACGATGGAGACAATGGCAGAGTCGCCACCTTGATTGGCTCAGATCTGGTCAACGAGATCAAAACTCGCTATCGATCGCTCAGTGAACCCCAATTTTGGGCGATCGGAGGGTCATCTTCGGGCGGGTGGGGTGCGTTAAATATCGGGTTGCGCTATCTCGATCAATTTCACATCTTCTTCAGCCACACGGGCTATTTTATTGACAACAGTGGTGCAGCAAACAGCCCACAACTCTTCGTTCAGCAAGTTCCCCTGGAGACTCGCCCTCAGTTGCGGGTGTACTTAGATGCCGGAAAAGAGGATGCTAAATACCTACAAGCTACTCAGCAATTTCATCAAACTCTTGATCGCCTGAAGATTCCAAACGAGTTTCACGTCTTTCCGGGAGGACATGGGATCGTCGGCAAAAACGTAGGTTGGAATTACTGGCATAAACATTTAACAAACTCGCTGAGCTTTGTAGGGAAACAGTTTAAAGCCGCTCTTCCTGACGCTAAGTCTGATGCCACACCCTTAGAAAAAACAGACCCAAAAATGCAGAAAACCAATCAGTCCAAGACAGTAGAATCCCTGCCTACATCTTCTCCGGGAGACTTTAAACCATGAGTGCTAAGGGTCAGCGCAAGATACAGCCCCTCGCGATCGGGCTAACCCATCGCACGCGCATCGCCCTATGGACGGTCTCAATCTGGACAGGCTTAGTCGGTTTAGTTAACGTAGTGTCTGCGGTCTCACCCAGCTTACCCGGACGAGTCAGATGGTTGATGCCTCTGTTCCCGTTTCCAATTCGAGCGGGTGGACACGTCTTTGCAGCGTTGACGGGCTTTTTGCTCCTGACGTTGGCAGCCAATCTTCTGCGCCGTAAGCGGGTGGCTTGGCTGCTCACAGTCGCATTGTTGGGCATCTCGATCGTCAGCCACCTCGTCAAAGGGCTGGACTATGAAGAGAGTTTGCTGGCGATCGTGCTTCTGATCCAACTAATCGTGATGCGGAAGACCTTTACGGCTCGCTCCGATCGCCCGTCTATCTTTCAAGGCATTCGCGTTCTGATTGAAGCGTTAATCTTCACCGTGGCTTATGGAACGGTTGGTTTTTACATTCTCGACGGCAGGTTTAATGTTAATGGTGAGCCTGTTAACTTTGGTTTGCTTGCGTCGATTGAGCAAACGCTGGCAATCTTCTTTACTGAAGATAACGCGGGGTTAGAACCCACAACTCGGTATAGTGCATTCTTCATCAACTCTATTTACATCGTGGGAGCCGCTACGTTAGCCTATGCGTTGTTCATGCTATTGCGTCCAGTGTTGCTAAGAGGCGATCCAGCAACGATCGCTGAGCGTAGACGAGCCAGAGATTTGATTGACCGATATGGACAGACTTCTCTAGCGCGGTTATCGTTACTGAAAGACAAATCTTACTATTTCAGCCCGTCAGGACAAAGTGTAATCGCCTATGTTGCTAAAGGTCGAGCGGCGATCGCGCTAGGTGATCCTATCGGTGCTTCTGACGATCGAGTCGAAGCCATTCTCTCCTTCAGTCAATTTTGTGATCTCAACGACTGGTTTCCTGCATTTTATGAAACCTCAGCCGATCAGTTAGAGCGCTACTGCGCGTTAGGATTTCAGCAGATTCAAATTGGCGAAGAAGCGATCGTCGATCTGACCACGTTTACGCTCAAAGGAAAAGCCGCGCAAAATCTCCGCACCGCGCTGAATCGATCCGCCAAAGCAGGCTATCGTTTCAACCTTTATGAATCGCCTATTCAGCCAGAATTATTTCAGCAGTTAAAACCTGTCAGCGATGAATGGCTCAAAGACAAGCAAGGGTCAGAAAAACAGTTCTCGATCGGCTGGTTTGATGAAAACTATCTGCGAGATTGCTTGATCGCGGTCGTCTACGACGCAGATAATCGGGTTGTCGCCTTTGCAAACTTATTGTCTGGCTATAATCGCCGCGAAGTCACGATCGATTTGATGCGTCACCGATTAGATGCCGAAAAAGGCACAATGGATTTTCTGTT
>Ga0209512_1004623_pt1 | contig 11932 bp, 9 predicted proteins | sample frozenSSSSmetaG_FD_184142 | JGI IMG/M metagenome (GOLD analysis project Ga0209512, IMG submission 184142) | Glacier valley bacterial and archeal communities from Borup Fiord, Nunavut, Canada, to study Microbial Dark Matter (Phase II) -... | ecosystem: Environmental > Aquatic > Freshwater > Ice >... | reverse complement strand
TTTGGATTTCGGTTTGGACATAATTGGTCATCAAAACGTGGTTTTGTGATTTTGGAAGGACGCAATCCGGAATGAATGATACGGTTTGGATTTACTTCTTTTTCGTTTTCGCCTTTAGCAGGTTCTCATTCACCCTGAACTTTACAATTTCAGAAATCAGTTTCAATGGCATTGGTTTGTCGATCGGAAATTGCACGGAACCTTTTGCCCCTTTATAAACAGAAAGTTCTTTTTTAAATGCTTCGATTCCTGATGGGACAGGATAGAAGCCAATATGATTTTTAAAGGCCGCAAAGTGAACCAGATTTCCATTCAGTACAAATGTTGGCATTGCATATTTAATGGCTTCCTCTGACTCCGGAGCTGCTTGTTTGATTGTTGCGCGGATTTGTTCAAGCAGTATCTGAATCTCCTGCGGGAAATTACCTATGTATTCATCGATGTTATTCGCCATTGTGCTCATCGCGTTTTGAATTATTGGTTGATTTAAATTAATCCGGTCATTAGATTCCTTTTAGATATTGAACATTCGTTGAGGGATGAATAACTTGCCGGAGTTCCTTTTCTGAATCCGTATTTCCATTCAGAAGATTTTCAAAAAGCTTTATGACACCCGGTTTATCTATGTCTGTTTTCGTCTCTGTTTTCAGATCGCTTAAATCAATAAAGAAACCTGCAAAAAGATCGGGCAGATCTGTCACAATTGCAGTATTCAGAAAGTTAATCTCATTCATAATACGGTGATGATTCCCTTTTGTTTTCTCAACTAAGAATGTTTCCTTTTTTAAATTTGTAATTGATGATGATTTTTCACATTGTTGAATACAGGTATCATCCATCCGCTCTTTTTCGCATCCCGTCACCTGCTGAAACAAACATTGCCGGCTTGTCATTAAAACGATCGGATGATAAATACTATAAAACAGACTGAAATCCGCTGGTATTTTAATTTGCTTCATCTGAACCTTGCTGATTTCATTCGAAATAAATGCACCGCAACAGTTCAGATTTTCTTTCAGACAGAGCAGGCTAAACGAATTTACAATATTCAGATATGGTCCTGCAATCCAATTGATCCCTTTTTTAAATGCTTCGTACGCAATTCCTGTATTGTTTGTTACAATCAGTTTCGGTTGCACCTGCTGCAGAAATTCAATGGCAGCAAAATAATCTTCACCTATCAATACCGATGGGAACCATGGAATTAATTGTTTGTTTTTTCTGAAAAGTTCGGTAAGCTCCGCTATTTCGCTTTGAAGATGATCCGGCAATTGAAAATAGATAGCTGCAGTTGTTTCATTACAAAGATGCACATCCTTTGCCGAGGATATGATGACAGAAAGTGTTGGTTTATTGTTCGCGATCTTTTGTTTTTTCAGGATTGGAACTTCAATAGGGTCAACATATTCTTTTGAACCATTCAGGGTGAATAATATTCTTTTCTTAATTGATGTTAGTGCTTTAAACGGTATGTAAACATCGCCTTGAAGATCTTCAAGTGATAATATATCGATGTAATATTCGGTATCATTGAGAACCTTTAGTCTCTTTAATATCATCTCCTTATTGATTGCCTCTGTGCCGGTATTTACAAGATTCATTTCTGAAAGTACATCAAACGAGGTTTCCGGTGTTTTTACAGATACTCTTAATGACGTGCCACATTTCCCCGAGATACGAATGATTAAAGGTGCTTTCGCAATACTCAGCTGGCTGATTTCGTTTTCAATAGATAATTTAACCGCTTCTTTTTCATCATATAGTTCAGCCTGATCTTTTTCAAGTTCATCCACCGTAGAATAATTATTTATTTCTGAAAGATGCTGAATTGAATGATCACGGGGATTGTCAATAAACATATCTTTATGAAGATCTCCCTTTAGAAATGCATTTGAAAAGTCGCGGTTAAATACCTTATAAAGATCGCGATTATCATTTTTTAATCTGTTTTGAATATAAAAGCCAAGAAGCTGTTTCCTCCAGCTGTTTACAACTGTATAAACATAGTCAGACTTTTTTATTCGTCCCTCAATCTTAAATGAATCAACCCCTGCATCCGAAAATTCCCTGAGATCGAACAAGGCAGAATTATCTTTCAAATTTAATGGATAATCTTTACCCGCACTCGTTGTTAAGTACTGATCCCTGCATGGCTGACTGCATCTTCCGCGATTTCCTGAGTTTCCTCCGTGAACAGAACTCATGTAACAAATACCCGAAAATGATAGGCAGTAAGAGCCATGAACAAATACTTCCGTTAAGATATTGTTTTGATGTGCGACAGTTGTGAGTGCTTTTATCTCCCCTATATTTAATTCTCTTGACAGGTTGATCCTGTTTGCATTCAGTTTACTTAAAAACAGTATTTGTCCTTTATTGTGCGTTGTTAATTGGGTTGATGCATGTATTTTAAGACCTTTGAAATAGTGGGAGAGGAGATAAAACATTCCAAAGTCCTGAACGATTACTCCGTCGATACTTGTATTGATTAACTTATTCAGCAGACTTATAATGGCAGGTATTTCCTGATCAACGATAATGATATTAAGCGTCAGAAATACTTCGCATTTATGCTGATGTGCAATTCTTAAAATTCCCTGCATATCATCAAAACTGATATTTACTGCACTGTTTCTTGCATTAAACCGGTCAAGACCACAATACACAGCATCAGCACCCGCAAGAATTGCAGCTTTTATAGAGTCAATATCTCCGCCCGGTGCCAGTAGTTCAATTTTCCTTTTCATAGAATTCAAATATACACTTTCCTTTCTTTCGCGCAATAAATTCCACTCTCAGATGGAGTTGAAATTTCGTTATTAATTGATAATATATGCGAATCAAGGGTTGGATTTTTAAACCCGAAGGGTTGGAATGATTTTAGAAAATATTGGGAAAAGCTGCTTTAAACCACGAAGTGGTGATATAAATCTATCATGCCTTCGGCATTTTAATGCTTTTTCATCCCACTTAGCTATAATCCTAACATGCCTTCGGCATTATCATCTTAATTATTTTTCAACTCTTGATTCGCATAATATAGATATGACTATCAATTCACGAATTGCTTTAAGCGCATTTATATCAATACCCGGAGTTATAACGCAAAAAAAGAGGATGTCTCACCTATTGAGACATCCTCTTTGATTATTTGAAAAAGGAAAAAACTATACCAGTTTCCAGCCTTTGCGGTATTCGTAATGCATTTTCTTTGTTGCAGCGCCATCTGTATCGCCGATAAATGTCTCTGTCTTCGGATCCCATTTGATCGTCCGTTTCAGATCGCAGGCAATGTTGCCCAATGTGCAAACACAACAGCTGCTATGTCCGATTTCGACTGTAACTGCAGGATCTTTGTGTGCCCTTACAGCTTCGATGAAATTGATCTGGTGAGGAATCTTTGTTTCGTAAGGACCATCGCTGGATACTTTTTCCTTCGAATCGAATTTAGGATCAGAACCTTTGAAATAACCACGCGAAACTTCAATCCATCCGTTTTCGCCGATGAATTTAACCCCTTTTGTTTTCTTTTCGTCGAATGGTTCAGATGTCATTACGACGCCATTGGCATAGGTGAATGACATATATTCAGAACCATCGCCGATCGGAGATATTTCAACAGGACCATTTTTGTCCATGCCAAGTCCCCATTGTGCAATGTCGAACATATGAGCGCCCCAGTCGGTTGTGAAACCTCCGCCCATTTCGGTATACCAACGCCATGCACCCCAGATCTTCTCATTTACATCGGGATCGACCGTGATAATTGGATCCAACGCATTGTTATAGTGAATTGTTGAAGGAAGTGGCCCTAACCATAGATCCCAGTTCAAATCTGCAGGAATTGGTTCTTTAGGAAGATCATAAGGTTTAGGTGGTGCTCCAACATAGGCATTTACCTTTGTGATTTTTCCCAGTGCGCCTGTTTGTACAAGATTAACTGCGTGCTGGAAGTTTGGATCCGAACGTTGTTGGCTTCCAAGACCGAAGATGCGGCCATTTTCGCGAACGGCTTTCTTCAATTCCTGACCTTCTTTGATCGTAAAGGTCATTGGTTTTTCGAGGTAGACATCTTTGCCTGCTTTTAATGCTGCAATGGCAATATAAGCATGTGAATGATCAGGAACAGCTATGACAACTGCATTGATGTCTTTCCGTTTCAGTATTTCACCATACTTTTCGTAAGTTTCAACTTTAAGGGTTTTGCCTTTCTTTGTATTGGAAGCGTCCACCTTTTTTTGAAATCTTCTGCGTTTGATGCCATATACATCGCATCCTGCAACGACATTAACTCCCGGAATTTCGAGGAATCCGTTCAACAGGAAATTAGCCTGCTGACCTAATCCGATAAATCCCAATGTAATTTCTTTTTCAGCTGCTGCTGTTGATGCAAAACCTGTCATGCCTGGCAATACGGCAAGTCCGGCTACTCCAAGTGCCGATGCTCCAAGAAACTGGCGCCTTGATAATCCTTTTTTCTGTTCTTCCATTACTTTTACTTTAATAGTTCGTTGATATGATTTAATTAATCCTTTAACTTGTTGTGTTTTACTCGTTAATCAGGTTCTTTAATAAGTTTCGCAATTTATAAATATTTTTGGTTCGGTAAATGAATTTAACACGAATTTTGACCGTGATATGTAGGGGAGTCCCTATGTGGCCGCCCCTATGAAAAGATCACGCACATCTGGCATCCGATTGTACAGAGTATTGGACACCCACTGAACATCCACATAGGAGTGTCCCTACCTATTAATTAATGGTTTTAAAAATCAACTCTCCCCCTTCAACTATCTGCTGATGCTGAATAATATTCCCATTAACAGGAAGACCATTCAGTGTGATATTCTTAAAATCCTGTTGTTTTGTATTATTACGGATTGCTTTAATTACAAAAGGTTTTGCTTTACTACCTGATTTGATCTGCACTTCGTCAAATGCCGTTGTGCCAATCACATATTCGGGTTTCCCCGGGCAGACGGGGTAAAAGCCAATCATTGAGCAGACCAGCCACGCCGACATTTGGCCTGCATCTTCGTTTCCGCTCAATCCGCCTGGTCCGGTTCCATACTCTTCATCAACAATTTTCCGGATAAGTTCTGCTGTCTTTGCCGGTTCTCCAGCCAGTGCGAAAAGGTAAGGCGCCTGCTGATCGGTTTCATTCCCATGCCAGTAGTATCCGCCATCGAAGAACTCGTTGAGCCTTTTGATAAATGCTTTCTGTCCGCCAAGTTGCATGATTAATCCTGGCACATCCTGCGGAACATACCATGTGTATTGAAATGGTGTTCCTTCCGTAATGTAGTTTGTTTTGATCAACGGATTGAAAGGGTCGACCCACTTTCCATTTGCATGACGTCCGCGTGCATAGCCTGTTGAGGGATCAATTACATTCACATAATTCTTCGATCGTTTCATCAGCACAGTCGCGTCATCCTTATTCCCCAGCTTTTCGGCCAATTGCGAAAGTGCATAATCGTCAAGCGCATATTCCAGTGTCCGTGAAACTTGCTCCCGTTTGTGAAATGCTTCCCATACACTATCCTGAAGCGGAATATATCCGTACTGCAGATAACTTGGCAGGGCCCTTCTTCCTTTTCCATCTTTGTATTCTTCAATGGTCGGCTGATCGAAAGCATTCTGACGCATATACTTATAAGCTGCTTTGGTATCAAAGCCGGTGATTCCTTTTAAGTAGGCATCCGATATCATTGTGCTTACATGGTCGCCGATCATTGCTGCTGTATAACTTCCCCATGCCGGGAAAATGGGCATCCATCCCCCTTGCTGAGCTTTAGCTACGAGTGATTTAACCATGTCGAGACTTCGTATGGGTTCTATAATGGTCATCAGCGGATGCAATGCGCGATAAGTGTCCCACATTGAGAAGTCGTCGTAGTAATCGAAGCCAACTGCTTTGTGAATGGTGGTATCCTGCGCAAAACCCTGGTAACTTCCGTCAACATCACTTGCGATGCGTGGAAGCTGATAGCAATGATAAAGCGCTGTATAAAACTTGACCAGGTCGTCGTGCGAACTGTTCTTTACCTTAATCTTTCCAAGGGTTTGGTTCCATTCTTTCTCCCCTGCCTTTACGAGATTATCAAAATTCCAGTCAGTGATCTCACTCTTTAGATTCTTCCGGGCAGCATCTAAACTTGTAAATGAGGTTCCGATCCTTATTTTAATATTTTTCTCTTTCCCGAAACTTACAACCAGTTGCTGATCATTTCTGATTTGAGCAACTTCTTTAAAAGGCCGGTCACATTGAATCACAAAATAGCCGCTGAACCCTGCTGATTTTCCCATTCCCTGGTAAATCCGGAAAACAGGGTTGTATCCTGTTATTTCATTTTTTTGTTTGTCAACAATTATCTTCCCTTGCTTTTCGTCGCTGTTGACGCGGAGGTAGAGGTAACTTTCTTTATCAGCAGGAAAATTGAATCGCATCATTCCCGAACGGACTGAACCCGCCAACTCAGCGTTAATTCCAAAATCTTCAAGTTGAACACTATAATGAACAGGTGAAGAGGTTTCATTCTGATGATTAAAGCGGGAGGATGGCCGGCTTTTTAGCGTGTCAATTGCTTCCGCAACAAAGGGCATCAACGTAACGCTTCCATAGTCCTGCGTACAGCTTCCGCTCATCCAATGTGTCCCCCTGAAACCGGTAACGAGCTTGTCGTTGTAATAATAGGGCGAAATGCATTTGTCTTCTGTAGTTCGCGTTTCGGGTGTCCATTGGGTCATTCCGAAAGGTCTGCCAACAGCAGGGAATGTCTGGCCCTTCAATTCAGAACCAGCTTCACTATGTTTCTTTGCACTTTCAGTTGTTGCCGGAGCCGTTCCGATCAGCGGATCAACATATTGCACGAGAGATTGTGCACAGATTGTTGATGGTAAAAGCAGCAGTCCAATAAGGAAATTAATAGTTGATTGTCTCATTCGTGATCAATTTGATTATTTCAGTCATCTTTTCAAAAGTACTATTTGTTATTCTTCTTTATGTATTTTTTGACCCGTTTGTTAAACGTTGATGCTTTTCGCAGAAATTTTGCGTATTCCAAGTACAATTAAAAGCGTTATTAAAATACTAAAGTAGGTGACAGCGAATGAGGTTTTTAAGACCGAAAATATGCTTGTAGCCTGGGACAATAAATCTGAATTATTGGGATAGTTATTTAGCATGGTAATTATTCCAATGTTTTCGCAATAATCAAATGCACCAGCGAAAAGCGGTATGAAACAAAGATAAAACAGCTTTCCTTCTAATTTTGTGAGTTTATTCAAAAAATAGGCCAGTACTAAGCAAGAACTAACGGCAAAAAGAAATGGGTAAATCATATCTACTGGAAGTTGTATGAATAAATACGCGTTGCGTCCATTTTCACCTAATGTATTTAAAAGGGTGTTGACATATTCCGCATTGTAACCCCCTGGCATCATATCCAATAACTTTATGCCGCCCGAAAAACTCATCACTTTAGGTATTGTAAATGTCACCATAATGGCATATACCATATTGGTTAAAATGAAGAGAAGTAAAACTTCCCGGCCATTTATGTTTCTTTTAATGATATCTCTTATGGACATATAATTTGTTTTTTAATTTCCGGATGGAATGACCTCTTTATCTTTGATTTGTGTTAACAAGGTGCAGAATCATGGGCGTTTCATTGATCCAGCTCCCTTTTGACTGATCACTTCCCGATAGGTTACAGGTGAAATTCTCAATGCTTTTAGTCTTGTCGTGAAGTCTTTTGCCGATAACGTTTTGGCAACGAGGGCACGATCTTTTCCGATTGATTTTCCATCGCCACCTTCGACAAAAAGGGCATTCATTTCCGGAGAATCCATTCCCGGGTGACTAATCATTAGTGTTAAACGGTTAGATGGCAGTTTTCCAAGATTGGTCCACAATTCGTTGAGGTTATTTTCGTTGTAGCCATCAACTCCTTTTGCACGACCTTCTTCAAAATAGCCTGAGATTCCTAATTTGTAATCAGATGCCAGCTTTTCGAGGAGTTTCCGTTGTGCATCGGTCATCGTGCATGCTCCCATATGATTGTCGAGATAATCGATTTTGAGTCCCGAAGCGAGCCCACGTTCGATCTGTGAGCGTAACTCTTTCTCTATCTCTGCAATTGAAAAAATGTCTTTGTAAACCCATGTCCCTTTTGCATGAAAATAGCCGAAACTATCTACCAGCGTTGGTACTTCCCGGCCAAGGATTGGACCCCACTTGAGGTTTTTCCATTCGGCATTCAGCGTAAGGTGAATCCCTACAGCAATATTGGGATATTTTTTCAGGATTTCAACTCCCTCTTTCCACCAGGGTGCTGCAAACATTACAGAAGCTGATACTGGTAATTCCGATTTAAAGATCATTTCGGCCCCTTCGTTAGCTGCATGACACATTCCGATATCGTCGAGTCTCAAAATCAATTGTTTATTCGCTGTGGTGCTTTGCGACCTGACAGTGATTGAAAAGCAAAGTGTGAAAAGTGCAATCAGTAAATAAGATGGTTTTGCCATGAAGTGAATATTTAGTAATTCAAATAAGTGATTAATTTCGGAATGTACTTACGATTCTCCTTTTTTCTTCCTTGTGACAATCAGCACATGCCACGAAATGAATGTTGTTCGGACTTGTGGCGTCCGCGTAACTCGTGTTCATTTTCGTAACGTCGATTTTACAATTTGATATTGCAGGATGGCAGGAAGCGCAGCTGTTTTTGGCATCGTTGCTGTGAGGATCGTGACAGGCTGTACAGCTTAATCCTTCGTGAACACCACGTGGTGTACGGTCGTCAGAAGTTCCTGCCTGGTGATGGGCGTTGGGTGCATGACACTGAACACAATTGCGCATAATGGGATCATCCGATACCTTTATTTTCCGTTCGCCTTCCCATAGATTTAACTGAGGTAATTCGGTGGCGGGAAAATAGACTTTCTCATGACGGTCGTAGAAACCCAGTTTTGAAATCACGTTTTTCTTTTGATAAAAGATCGTTTTAGGATCAGCGTAATCAGGTCTTGATTTGGGCGTTCCGTCCTGGTGGATCTGATGGCAGGCCATGCAAGGAATAGCCGGGTTTGTTGCTATCTTCCTGTCTTTCAATTTCCATGGCCCTTTTATATTCATTGGTTCAACCACATCACTTACATTGCCGGCAAAAAACATTCCATGACAACGCAGGCAATCGTAGTTGATTTGTTCGGTTGAATTGTGCTTCGTGTTTAAAAATATGTGCTCATAATCTACGGAATGGCCACCAGATGTCCACTTTGCATATTCGGAAGAATGGCATCGTTTACAATTAATAAGTACTTCAAGCAATTGCTCCTCATCCAGTTTAATGTTCTCAACCTTTTTTTCTTTGATATGATTCACAACCATCATCCCTTTCTCTTTCATGCTGTGAAGTCCATTACTCAACGCTGTTCCGTGACACTCTTTGCAATGAAAGTTCCGATGCGAAGATTTTGCCTGCGAGTTGACCGATTTCCCGATCTCGTGGCATGAAGAACATGTCTTGTCGGGTGAGGCGGTGTTCCAATAAGTATAAAACGAGACAAATGTGATGGTGCAGACGATTAGAATTACCGGAATCGTCAGCAGTGCTATTTTAAGTTTTCTGTTCATTGTTGCTGGGTTATTTAAATCGGTTTCCTTTTGACCATTCACTTGCAATGTATCCACCTACGCGGAAGCCTAATGCCATGATTGTCAATGCGGGATTGAATCCTCCGTTGTTGACATTCAGGCTGCCATCGGCCACGAAGAGATTTGGAACCGCATGAATTCTTCCGTATTTGTCAGTTACCGAAGTTTTAGGGTCATTCCCCATTCTGCAGGTGCCCGCCTGATGCTGACCGCCGCTGATCCCTTTCCCGCCACCAACTGATTGCCAGGTTTGAATGGCCCCGGCTTCTTTGAGCCATAATTCGGCTTTCTCGGACATTAAACGGCATCCTTCGATGTCTTTTTCATGTCGTGATCCTGATAACCTGACCACAGGAATTCCCCAGAAATCCTTTACAACCGGATCGACTTCTACCCTGGCATCAAAGCTTGGGATCTCCTGGTAAGGTCCAACTGCTTGCGCTATCCGCTTGTAATTAAGTCGCTGAAATGTTTTATGCTCTTTGCCCCAACTGGCAGATCCCGGAGGACGGATACCAGTAAATGAATAAGGCATCCGTATAAATTCGTTACAAAGTACGCCACCGCCCATGATTCCCGGGTTATGGTGATTGAAATCGCTGATGGCTACCGAAGCACCCGGTCCGAGGTCATCGTAAACTTCATTTTCAAAGATTCCATACGCACCTGTATAAGCGTGTCCCTGGAGGTTGCGCCCCACCCAGTCGTTTTCGTTTCCAATTCCTTTTGGAAAGAATTTCGACTTTGAATTAAGAAGTAACCGTGCTGTTTCTGTTGCTGAACCTGAGACTACAACAATATCAGCTGTTTGGGTTTGCCTCCTGTTTTTCTCATCGAAATAGGTGACTCCGGTGATCTTGCCCTGTTCGTTTACAAGTATTTCACTTACCACAGAGTTGATTCTCAACTCGCAATTACCGGTTGCGATTGCGACTGGAATCACCGTATTTTGTGTGCCGCACTTGGCATTTACCGGGCAGGCATAACCACAGCAGGTGCGCATCCGGATACATGCCGGACGGCCACCATACGGAATCGAATTACGCAGCATTGGAATAGGGAAGGGATGATATCCCAATCGCTTGGCTGCATCATATAATAACTGTGCCTCTTTATTATGCGAAAAAGGTGGCATCGGATACGGCTTGTTACGTGGTGCACCAAATGGATTCTGAGTCGCATCGCCTGCCACGCCAATCTCCCATTCTGCCTTTTCATAACAAGGTTCCAGATCTTCGTAGGTGAAAGGCCAATCGGCGAGGGTTGACCCTTCAATGGCTCCGTAAGTAGTCTTCAGTTTAAAATCTTCCTGCATAAAGCGCCAGGCCATCGCTCCGTAACTAACGGTGCCTGACCCAACACATGCTGCGTTGTTGTTGTACCCACCTTCACTTGGTAAAACGGTATATGTGCTTCCATCTGCATTTGCTATAACACGTTTATAGCGTTCATCATCCGGTCCATAGGCATTACCAAGAACGGTAGTCCGTTGAGACTTCAGTTCGTCTGTATCGGTATCATCGTAAGTGGCCCATCCTCCGCGTTCGAAGAAAACCACTGAAAGTCCGGCAACACTTAACTCTTTGGCGACTATTCCACCTCCGGCTCCTGCACCGACAACGATGGCATTTACATGTTTATTTCCCATAAGTTTAGTTGTTGTAGCGGTTTTGTCCAATGATTACCGGGTAATCGAGTCTCATCATTTTATAACTGACATTGTTTTTGTTTCCTCCATGCCGTGGACTACCGTAAAAACCTTGCAGTGAATGATCTCTGATCAATCTGAAAAACTGTCTGTCAAGCCCTTTCTCCCAGAGTTTCCCTTCCATCTTTCCAGCTTCCATGCTTTCAAGAAATAGGGTCTGCTTTTCGAATGTAAGCTCTTCAAATCTCTTTTGAAATTTAGTCTTACAGGTTTCCTGAATTGCCTGTAATCCTCTCCGGTAGGTTTCCTGGTACCGGGTGTAAGGTCCTGTTAATTGCATGTCGATGAAATTGGTAACACCTGCATCGCGTCCTCCGGGCCATTCATCCGTAGGAACGATTTGTTCCACCAATGCGTCGAGTAGTTCTGATTCCTGTGTGGTAATAAACCGCCAGGGCGAAAGGGGCGGATTGGAGCACCGGCTCAGCAGGCACATTCCACCTGCTCCCAAAACGGAAAGGGTGATGAAGTTGCGTCGTGTTAGTTTAGTTTGCTTTTCCATTCGAAAAAGAATATTTAGTTATTTATTTTCCATCATCAGGAAATCCCTGATATAG
>Ga0209512_1004621_pt1 | contig 11936 bp, 8 predicted proteins | sample frozenSSSSmetaG_FD_184142 | JGI IMG/M metagenome (GOLD analysis project Ga0209512, IMG submission 184142) | Glacier valley bacterial and archeal communities from Borup Fiord, Nunavut, Canada, to study Microbial Dark Matter (Phase II) -... | ecosystem: Environmental > Aquatic > Freshwater > Ice >... | reverse complement strand
GGTAATCGCATCCTCGCTCGCCTCGATCAATCCTCTTCTGGCGACACCGCTCCCTTCGACTTGTTCTCACGACAAGCACGAACGGCCGAAGTGCAGGTCAATAACCCCTGACCGCCTGGGGCGAAATAGGGGACGTGGCAATCTCCCAGAAAAATAACGGTTCGATAACTAGCGTTTCGTTACCGGTCTGTTATACAGTTCAAGAGCAGAAGTTGTTTGCTGTGGCAGCTTCTGTGGAATGTGATTGCAGGACACTCTTGGTGCAAGGGAGAGGGTCGGTTTCTTGCCTCTGAAACCGACCCTCAATCCTGTTTAACGGGTGACGCCCCCTCCCTTTCCGTAGGATTGCAACCGGGTTGAGGGGAGGCCCGTGAGCGACAAGGCGACAGCGGTCACCGCATGGGAAGCTCTGTTCCGCGCCCAGGTTTCGGTGATGCGCCACCTGAGCGCCGAGTTTCCCACGGATGAGCTCTCACTCAACGAGTACGACGTGCTGTTCAACCTGTCCCGCCAGCCCAGGCGGCAGTTGCGCATGAAGAATCTCAATCGGCACCTGCTTCTCACCCAGCCAAGCGTGAGCCGGCTGGTCGATCGCCTCACCACGCGTGGGCTGCTCACGAAGTCCCACGACCAGGATGACGCACGAGGGGTGAACGTGACTCTGACGCCGGCCGGATTCGAGCTCTTCCGCCGCGTGGCTCGCAGCCATATAAAGTCGATCGCCGAGCGGGTGGGCGACACCCTCAGCACGACCGAACTCGAGACGCTCATCGAGCTCTGCGACCGGCTGAGGCTCGCAGGACCGCAGTAGCCGAGGCATCCGCCCGTCTATGCAGGTGCGGGTCGTGACTCCCGCTGGCGTCACGACCCGCACCGGCAACGATTACCGTCGAGCGGGATGCCGCGAGCAGCGCTCTCATCATCCGGCCCGGATGCCGACCCGGGATGCTCAGGAGGACGCTTCCCCTGACGCGATACACGACCGCTACGACCGCATCCTGTTCCCGGGTCGTCAGGCTCTTGCGAAACAGCGAAACAGCGAAACAGCGAGACGAAGTGATCGATGTGTGATCCCGCATGCCGATCGCGGGCGAGCGCGCCGGGTTGGTCGTGTCCTGCCACGAGCAGGGTGCTCACGCGATCGAGTGCTGGAAGGGCGAGACCCCGCCGATAGGAAGCTCAACCCGCCGCTGCCAGAGCTGCTCGACGAGGCCGGCGACGCGCAGCTTGTCGCTGCGGAGACGCGCCTGGTCAGACGCGCTTGTCAACCCACCGAGCCATCGCGGTGCACAACCCGTCTCCATGACCCGTTGTGATCACCGTACTGGAACGGCTTCTTTCAGGCGGGACCTCGTACTGTGGACGCTGTGATCATCGCCGACAAGCCCGCCGACCACCCGACAATCGTCTGGCTGCGAGACGACCTGCGGATCGCAGACAATCCCGCCCTGACCGCCGCCGCCGAGCGCGGTGCGCCGGTCGTGGTGCTCTATCTGCTGGATGAGGAGAGCCGCGGCATCCGCCCCCTTGGCGCCGCAAGCCGCTGGTGGCTGCACCACAGTCTCGAGGCACTCGCGGCCGCCGTGCACCGAATCGGGGCCACCTTCGTGCTGCGCCGGGGCGCCGCAGGTACCGAGCTGCCGCGCTTGGTGTCAGACATCGATGCGGGGGCTGTTCTCTGGAACCGCCGCTACGGCGGACCGCAGAGAGAAGTGGATACCGTACTCAAGACCAGCCTGCGCAACGCGGGCCTCACGGTGCAGAGCTTCCAGGCCAACCTGCTGCACGAGCCCTGGACGGTGACCAGCGGATCGGGTACACCGTTTCGCGTGTTCACCCCGTTCTGGAGGGCCTGCCTGGCAGCAGCCCCTCCCCGCGAGCCGTTGCCCGCGCCCACCGCGCTTTCCGGGGTGTCCGGCGTCGCCGGTGACGAACTCGCCGACTGGATGCTGCTGCCCACGCGCCTGGACTGGGCGAGTGGCCTCCGCGAGGCGTGGACTCCCGGCGAGGAGGAGGCAGGGGCGCAACTCGAGCACTTCGTCGCCAACGATCTAGCCCACTACGACACCGCCCGGGATGCGCCTGGCGGAAAACCCACCTCTCGACTGTCCCCGTACCTGCGGTTCGGCGAGATCAGTCCGTTCCAGATCTGGCAGCGCACCCAGCGGGGCGAGCTCGACGCCGATGCCCGGCGCAACGCCCCGAAATTCCTCAGCGAGATCGGCTGGCGCGAGTTCAACTGGAACATCCTGTTTCATGCGCCTGACCTACACGAGAAGAACTTCCGCGCCGACTTCGATGCCTTCCCCTGGCAGACACCCGAGCCGCGTGACCTCACCGCCTGGCAGCAGGGCCGAACCGGAATACCTCTCGTCGACGCGGGCATGCGCGAGCTCTGGCAGACCGGCTACATGCACAACCGAGTGCGGATGGTGGTGGCATCCTTTTTGATCAAGAACATGCTCGTGGACTGGCGCATCGGTGAACAGTGGTTCTGGGACACCCTCGTCGATGCCGACGAAGCGAGCAACCCGGGCAACTGGCAGTGGGTGGCAGGATCGGGAGCGGATGCCGCGCCGTACTTCCGCATCTTCAATCCACTCCTGCAGGCGGAGAAATTCGACGGGGATGGCGTCTACCAGCGTCGGTACCTGCCGGAGCTGGGCACGGATGCCTACCCGGAGCCGATCGTGGACCTCAAGAAGTCCCGGGGTGACGCGCTCGCCGCCTACGAACTGGTGAAGCGGGCGGGCGACTCTGCTAGACCCGCGGACGACCGCCGATAGTCGAGACGGCGAGGGAACCCGCGCGGGCACCGGCCGCAGCTGCTGCCATCGTCCCTGCCCCGGACACCCACGCCGCGAGGAAACCTGCTGCGAAGGCATCCCCTGCCCCGGTCGGATCGACGACGGCCACCGGAACGGCAGCGACTATCGTCGTCGGCATGCCGCGCTCGACCACCACGACACCCGCGGTATCGAGAGTGAGTGCCACGACCTCGAAGCGCTCGCCCAGGCGCTCTGCGATCCCAATCGGATCGGAGAGGCCGGTGAGCACCCGACCCTCCTCGAGGTTGGGGAAGAACAGGTGGGCGCCGTCGATGGTGTCGAGGAATCGCTCGACACCGAAGTCTGAGATGAAACCCGCGGAGGCGGGGTCGACCGAGACCCGCACGCCCAGTGCACTCGCACGCTGCAGAAGGCCGCGAAGGGCGGCTTGGTCTGCCTGGGAGAACACGCTGTACCCGGTGAAATGCAGCACGGCGGCTCCGGCGAGCAACCGGTTGGGCACGGCATCCGGGGTCAGCTTCGCGTTGGCACCCTTCTCGGTCAGCATGGTGCGGCGCTCACCCGAGACGATCACGATGATCGCGCCGGTTGGCAACTCATCGTGCCCCGAGAGGTGAGGGGTGACACCACTGTCCGCGAGGAGGGCGCTGTGCCGCACGACATCCTCCGCAGCGACCAGGCCGATGAAGTCGACGGACGCCCCGAGAGAGCCCATCCACGCCGCCGCGTTCGCCGCCGAGCCACCGGCTCGATTGCGGATCGAGGAGGGCGTGTCGGTGTCCTCGCGGATGGCTCCGTCAGGCACCACGACAACGTCGTCCACCACGTCACCAAAGACGACGATTCGGCGGGAATTAGCCAGGGGATCAGGCAAGCGCAGACCATTCGATCGCGATCTGCGCGGCCAGCCGCACGTTGTTGCGGGCGAGATCGAGGTTGACCTCGAGGCTGCGGCCCTCGGATGCGGTGACGATGAAACCGAGGAGGAAGGGCGTGACGGCCTTGCCGTGAATTCCCGCAGCGTCGGCGGCGGCGAGCGCCTCGAGCAACACGCGGTCGTGCTCGATCGGATCCCACTGCTGGTCGCGCGGGATCGGATTGGCCACCACGATCCCCTGGCCATGGCCGAGAGCATCCTGGCTGCGCATGATCGCGGCCACCTGGGCGGGCGAGTCGACCGACCAGTCGATGGTGTAGGCCGACTCGGTGAGCCAGAAGCTCGGGAAGACGGTGGTGCGGTAGCCGACGACCGGCACGCTGAGGGTTTCGAGCCGCTCGAGGGTTGCGGCGATATCGAGTACCGACTTGACTCCGGCACTCACCACCGTGACCGGGGTGACCGCGAGCGTCGAGAGATCGGCGGACTCGTCGAAGGTGCCGCTCGCGCCGCGGTGAACGCCGCCAAGGCCGCCGGTGGCGAAGACTCGCACCCCGGCGAGGGAGGCGAGGTGTGCGGTCGCTGCGACCGTTGTGGCCCCGGATGCTCCGGCCGCCGCGAGAACCGGCAGGTCCCGCACGCTCGCCTTCGCAAGATCCTCCTCGGCGATTCGACGCACACCCTCGGCGTCCAGTCCGATCTGCGGCACCCCGTCGAGCACGGCGACGGTTGCCGGGGTCACGCCGGCATCGCGCAGGATCTGCTCGAACTCCTTCGCCGCTACGTGGTTGCGCGGGCGGGGGAGACCGTGGGAGATGATCGTGGACTCGAGCGCGACAACGGGTCGCCGGTTCTCGAGGGCCTCGGCGACTTCGGCAGAGACCATGAACGCGGGGTGGGATGCGGTTGCCATAGGTGCTCAGACTATCCGCGGCCGTATCGTGCGACATCCCTCACTCGCCCCTCGTGTCATACGTCGACATGCCGCCTTCGGTTGCTCCACCCGCGGAGACGGACGGGAATAGGCATGTCGATGGACCGAAGGCCGCCAAGAAGGGAGATATCTGAGCCCGGGCGACAGCATCCGTCCTCTGCCTCTCGGCCCCGAAATCCCTGATCGAAGGCCCGGAGAATGCGCGTGAAATGTGCGCTCCGGCTGGGCGCGGCCGGGTGCGCTGATCGTCCGCGCGACCAATGGAAATCCGGCACTCCACGACACACTTATGCTTGATCGGTGCTCACTGTCCTGATCCCCTGGCGCCCCCAGCCCTCCCGGCTGGCTGCGATCGATGCGGTCGTGGACTGGTACGTGCAAAACCTCGGGGATGTCGACATCCGCACCGTTGATTCCACAGACGAAGTTTTTAACCTGGCGCGCTGCCGCAACCTCGGAATCGACTCGATCGAGGATGCCGGCGAGGTTGTCGTGATCAATGACGCGGACACGATTCCCCAGCTCGATCCCCTGCTCGCGGCGATTGCGGCGGCCGCCACATCCGGCCTGGTGCACCTGCCCTACACGCGCTACCACTGGCTCGGGACGCCCGGTACGGCCCAGTTCACAGCCGGCACCGCGCTCGACCGGTGCGACTTCGAACTCGTGAACGGCGCATGCTCCGGGGTCTACGTCACCACTCCGCAGAGCTGGTGGAGCCACGGTGGCCAGGACGAGCGTTTCCGCGGGTGGGGTTTCGAAGATGCGGCCTGGTACGTGGCGCACGAGACCCTCCTCGACGAGGTGCCGCGCCGCCACGAAGGAGTCGTGTATGCGCTCCACCACGCGGCGCAAGCCCGCGAAGGCGACCAATACGATGCGAATGCCGCTCTCATGGAGCAGTATCGCGAGGCCAGATCGAGCCGCGATGCGATGCGTCAGCTCGTGGAAGCCGACGCCACCGCCGAAAAAGCTCGGCGGCTTCCCGCCTCCTGACGCAGACCCGCGGACAGCCTCGCGAGCGCCGACCGCGCCGGGCCCGGCAGATCGAGTGCCCGCAGCACGGCATCCGATAACTCGGCCACCGTCGCGGTGTTCGGTGCGAGAGCGATACCGAAACCTGCATCGTCGAGAGCGGCAGCCCCGGCGAACTGGTCGGTGGAGAACGGCAACACCACCAGGGGCACTCCGAAGGTCATCGCTTCGGTGACGCTGTTATTGCCTCCGTGGGTCACCGCTGCGGCGGCTCGCTCGAGCAACGTCACCTGCGGGAGGAACTCCCGCACGAGCCACTCCGGCGGCAGTTCGCCGACTTCGGCGCGATCCGCCGATCCGATGGCGATCGCGCCGCGGATTCCCACCCGCCGCAGCGCCGCACAGACACGCGCGAGAACATCCGCTCGCACCGAGAGGAAGCTGCCGAAGCTCACGTAGACGAAGGGTTCATTGCTCGCGGCGAGCCAGTCGTCCACCTGGGCGTCGCGCGCTTCTTCGCGCACCGCCGAGCCGAGGAAGCGATGCGGCGGGAGCAGGGCGGTGCGGGCGGGCGGGGAAAGCTCGGCCGGGTAGTTGAGCAGGAGTAGCTGGCCGTGTTCGCCGAAGGCGCGCGCAGACGGTGGCGCATTCGGCGCGAGCTCGGCAAGCGCCGCGTTCCACTCGGCGGTGAAGGACTCGCTCACCCGGTCACAGAGTTCGCGCAGCATCCGCAATTCTTGGGCCGTCGGTTCGAACGCCGCGGGCCAGGCCGGCGGAAAACCGTATACCTCGTCGCCAACGGGAAGGGCGGACGGATGCCCGAGCACGACATCCGCGTACGGCACGCCCGCGGCGACCAGGGCCAGCCGTGCGCTGAATGCCAGGTGGTCCACGATGATCGCGGCCGGCTGGATCTCGGCGACGACCGCCTGCACCTCGCGGGCGACACGCACCGGCTCCCACATGAGGTCGCTGAGTCGCGCCTCGGCCTGGAAGGCGAGAGTCTCGACCATGCCGCGCCGGGTCGCGTCGAAGAAGCCGCGCAGGGCGTCGTCTTCACCGGTGGGCTGTTGTTCTGCACGGATCACACCCGGGTTCGATCCTTTACCGAGCGGCAAATTGACCCGTTCGAAGCCGAAGGATTCGACGATGTCGGCTGTCGCAGGTCCCGTCGCCACGACAACGCGCTCGCCGGCGTCACGCCACGCGGTGCCGAGGGTCGCGAGTGGCAGCAGGTGCGAGGCGTAGTCGGGACTGATGATGAGGAGTGTCACAGTGCTGTCTCACTCACAGTGCTGTCTCACTCACAGTGCCGTCTCACTCACAGTGCCGTCTCACTCACAGTGCCGCGAACGACCAGCCCCGCGATTCACTCTCCTCGTCCTGTACTCCCTGGTAGACGTTCGACAGGGAGCGAGCCATCGCCTGGATCGTGAAGCTCTCTTCGACAGTGGCCCGCGAGGCCGCGGCCCGATCGGCCGTGTCTTCGGCGATGGAGGCATCGAGAGCCACCACCATCGCAGCGCGGAGCAGCGCGACATCCCAGGTCGGCGCCAGGAAGCCGGTGATCCCCTGGTCGACGTAGGTGGCCGGTCCGCCGCCGTCGGGGGCGACCACCATCAGGCCGGAACCCATGGCCTCGAGGAGTGCGATGCCGAACTCCTCCTTGAGGCTCCCGCAGACGTAGATGCCGCGCGGGGCCGCGAGCCCGGGCAGGCCGAAGCGGGCGGCCGCCACCCAGCGGGCGACCGTGTCGTTGCGGCGATGACCCGAGAGCACAAGACCTGCGGCGAAGCGATCCGTCGGGGCGACGATGGCGTTCATCAGGTCGAGCTGCTCACGTTCGTCGGCGGAGGGATCCACGAGGTTTCCACCGATCAGCAGCAGGTTAGCCCGTTCGGCGAGCGGGCCATTCGCCCACGCTTCCACGATCGTCGCCATACCCTTCACCCGATGGAAACGGCCGACGCTCACGAGCAGCGGCAGGTCACGGCGGTGTTCGGGCAGGTGAGCCAGCAGGGCGCGCAGCTCCTCGAGTGGCGGCGTGGCTGGCTGGCCGGCGGCGTGCCCCGCAGATTCGACCACAGCTCGGTCCACGACCTCGAGATCGATGCCTTCAGGCACGATCGTGTGCCGTTCCGGATGCGCCATGATGTCGATGCCCACGAGCTCCCGCATGTCGAGTGCGAGCGAGGGGCGGGGGAACAAGACGGTGTGGGCGGCATTCGCGGCGAGCTGCTGCACTAGATGAGTGCGGTACCAGAAGTGCTCGACCTCGTCCACCTCCCCGAAGTTCTGCCGGGTGAGCCGGCCGGAGAGATCAAGGGAGTCGATGACGGCGTGCGGGTCCGGCGCCACCGTGAAGACAACGGGTATATCGAGTTCACGAGCGACATCGGCGGCGGCGAGGCTGCCGACATCCGCCATCCGCAGGTGCAGCAGATCGACTCCACCGGCGGCGCGCAGCATGCGGCGGATGCCTCGGCGCGCGGCCACCCGCAGCGGCCAGGCGCTCGCGGACTGCACCGGCTCGCTCAGCAACGGGACGCGCCCGTAGTCGTGACCCCACCTGGTGGAGCCGATGTCCACGACGCTCTGCAGGGCATCGGCGACGGAACCCCGTGACAGGGTAACCACCCGCTCGACCCGCGGCAAGGCACTCTCATCGGCGACGAGCGCATCTCCGAGGCGCACCAGCAGGGTGGCGATGCCGCCGTTGTCGCCGCTGCCGGCCTGGGTGAGCCCGGCGTCGAGGTCGGCATGAAGAAAGAGTTGGGCGATCGTGAGACCTCGGCGAGCGTCGTCGACGGGGGCGGACTCGTCCGACAGGTCGACAAGGGAGAGGCGCGCGACATCCGCCAGGTAGCCGTCCGTGCGGGCCAGGTCGTCGAGCACGGCCACAATCGCTCGATCGCCGGGACGCTGCCCGAGTGCGGAGACCGCTGCAATCCGCACCGACTCGTCCTCGCCGGTGTCGGTTGCGATGCGCAACAGGGCCGGTGTAGCCACCGATTTGCGCACCAGGCCGAGGGTCTCCACGAGCCGGTACCGAGCGCCCGGCTCGTCGATGCCCAAGAGTGCGGACTCGAGGCCGATCGCCACGTGCTCCGCCACCGGAGATCCCCACTGTTCGAGAGTGCGCTGGGCAACCATCCCGCCGAACCCTCCGTCGGAGACGAGGCCGATGAGCCTCCCGACGGTGTCGAATCGCGGAAGACGAAGGCTGAGCGCCCAGGCCGCGTGCTCGCGCATGAATCCGCGACTGCTCGACAGCAACCCGGAGAGGGCGATATCGGCCTGCTCATCGAAGATCTGCGCCAGGGCATGGGTCGCGGCGATGGCGGCGATCTGGTCCTCGCTATTCACCGCTGAGGTGAGCACCCGAACGGTGCGCGCTCCACCGTCACGACTGGCCTCGAACGCGAGGTCATCGGCCAGCCGCATCGAGTCGACCAGCCGGTCTGCTCGCAGCACTGCGTCTAGAGAAGTCTGGATGCCCACCCCCCGATGATAATCGGCGCTTGCCTGAGAATGCGATGAGGGTGCGCTGGGCGTTCGAGGTGGGTGAGCCGACCTGCCGTCACCGGTTTCGTGCGCCGGACCCGATCCCGCGGTGGCTCGTGCTCCGGCACCACGCTGCCGCGCCCCACCGCCGCGGCGGGGAAACGACCTCGTGGCGGGAGTTACAACTCCCGCCACGAGGCAGTTTCACCACCGCGATCGCGCATATCCCCCGCCACCCCGGGATCACCCTTCACCGAACATCATCGCCGGACCGGCGGGCCTGCGAGTTCGGCTAACGTAAGTGGGGCTCGCGCGTTGCGACGCCGCTCAACACCTTCGGAGGCACGCGTGCGCGTAGTAGCGATCGGCGACGTCGGCGTGATCGACGAGATGATCCACATCGGCGATGAGGCGATGTTCGAGGCCTTCATCGACGCGATGCGGGCGCGGGGCCTCGAGTCGGTAGTCGCCATCTCGGCGAATCCGAGCGAGACCGTCGTTCGTTACAGCGAGGACGGGTCACGTGTGGAGGCCATCCGCGGCATCGGATTCGCCCCCGGTGCCGGAGGGCGCGCCCCCCAGCAGGATCGCCTCGATCGGGTGCTGCGAACCGCCGCGGGCGAGACCGGCCTCCTGCCCGATGACGACTCCGCTCACGCTGTGATCGAGGCCATCCGGGGCAGCGACGGCGTCGCGGTTACCGGCGGCGGCAATCTCGCCTCGACCTGGCCCTCACACATCTTCGAGCGCTTGGGTGTCGCAGGAATTGCGGATGCCCTCGGCAAGCCCGTTGTCGTGAGCGGGCAGACCATCGGTCCGCAGCTTGCCGTCGACGACGCTGCGCTCGTGTCGCGCCTGCTGGGTATCGCCCGGTTGGTGAGTGTGCGCGAGTCGGCCTCGCTCGCGTTCGCGCAGCGTCTCGGAGTACCGCCCGACCGACTGCGTCTGGGCGCCGACGATGCCAGCTTCCTGCTCGACGAGGCTCTTTCAGCCCTCCCCTTCTGCGTCGTGACCCTCGCCAACCACGTCGGGGATGCTGATCGTGACGCGGTGATCACGGCCGTCGCCGACCTGCTCGACGAGGTGGTCGAGACCACCGATCTCGACATCGTCTTCCTCGCGCACTTCGGTTCGCTCGACAACTCCCGGGTGCGCGGGGACTCCGCGGTTCACGAGCGCGTGATGGCGCAAATGGAATCCCAGCGCGTGATGGCGGTCGTTCCACCGGATGCCCCGGCTGCGGCTCGCATCGCCCGCTCCGCCTCGCTCGTGGTCACCAGCCGGTACCACCCGGCGGTCTTCGCAGTGCCGGCCGGGGTCGCGACCATCGGCATCCCGGTCGACGACTACACCAGTGTGAAACTCACTGGCGCGCTCGAAAACTTCGGGCAGGATGGCATCCTGCCCGTGACGGTCCTGCTCGCCGGCGACGGCCCTGCGCTGCTTGCCCGAGTCTGGGGGGCACGGGATGCCACGGCCACCGCCGGGCGCACCATCGCCGAGACGCAGCGTGCGGCGACGGCTGTCTGGTGGGATCGGGTCGCGGAGGTTTTTCGAACCGGCAGCTAATGCGGCGCCCATCTCCCTACCAGACCTCGCCACGTGCCCCTTTTTCTTACCACCGTCGTATTCACACTCGACTGTGATCGGTATAGGGGCACGTGGATGGTGGCGGCTTGCTGTTTCGGACGCAATACCCGACCTCCTCGTGCTCAGCATGGAGCATCGAGTAACCACGCGGATCCGTCCTCGAGCAGTGGCACGTCCACGCGAAGCACGTCTCCTTGACCGGCGAACGACCGGCGCGGTTGACGTCGAGGGAGAACACTGCCTCGGGTGTCGTCCCTCCAGCTCCGAGGTTCCCGGCGTCGAGCGCGATTCTTTCGTGAGGGAACCGAGTACTTCTGCACAATCGAGGTCGCGAAATCCGAGTCCAGAACGGCGGGTCTCGCGGCCGTGGCGAATACAGTTGCCATGCGGCTTCGATCACACTGACGCGCAAGGAGGATCGGCAGATCGCGGTGCGGGCAGCTCGACTCGATGCCCTTCGACCGGATGACCTTCTCTAGCTCGTGCACGGGATCGGGATGCTGCGGGTCGAGCTCACGACCACCGTCGCCCCCGCCGCCGATCACATCTGCTGGTCGCGTCTGGGCTCGTCCTATCGACCGATCGACACCGAACGAGCCCTCGGCCAAGGGCTGCTTTTCGAACGCGGCTGGATGCTGCGGCCGATGTCTGACCTGGGCCTTTATCTCGCCGGAATGCGTACCTGGGCCGATCGGACGAACGCCCGGCGCTGGATGGACGACAACTCGGACTTCGCCCGCAGCATCCTCGACCGCATCGCCGATGAGGGACCGAAGACGTCCCGGGACATCCCCGACGACGCGGTCGCACCCTGGCCATCGACCGGGTGGACCAACAATCGCAACGTGACACAGATGCTCGAACGCTTGCATATCAGCGGTGCCCTAGCGGTCATTGGCTGCACCGGGGGGCTGCGAATCTGGGATCTCGCCGAGCGGGTCTTCGCCCGCGTGCCGGAGATCCCCGCCGACGAGTCGCGCCGCATCCGCAGCGAGTGGCTGCTCGGTGCCTGCGGCACCATGCGCGACAGCATCGCCGTATCGCCTGGGGAGTTGCACAGGATCGTTCCCGTCGGTGAGCCCGCGACCATCGAGGGCACCCCGGGTCGGTGGCGTGTCGATCCCGCCCAGCTCGGGCGGCCATTCACGGGCCGAACGGTGTTGCTCTCACCCTTCGACCGAATCATGACCGACAACCAGTGCGCGGCCAGGCTGTTCGAATTCGACTATGCACTTGAGATATACAAGCCCGCCCGCAGTCGGGTCTG
>Ga0209512_1004620_pt1 | contig 11937 bp, 8 predicted proteins | sample frozenSSSSmetaG_FD_184142 | JGI IMG/M metagenome (GOLD analysis project Ga0209512, IMG submission 184142) | Glacier valley bacterial and archeal communities from Borup Fiord, Nunavut, Canada, to study Microbial Dark Matter (Phase II) -... | ecosystem: Environmental > Aquatic > Freshwater > Ice >... | reverse complement strand
TTCAATCCAAGCGCATCCACCACTGTGATTCCATCCGCAAAACCAATAATATATGTTTTCTTCTTCTTTTTTTTAGAAAAAAAAAGGCCACGATAGATGATTGTCCCCAGATAGCTGCGACATCAGCACAGTGATTCATCTCGGATTCATCTTGAGATTCCAGCATCTGCTAGTGGAATGACATTCAGCTGCAGATAATCCAACTTCAGTCATGCAGCAACTATGCGTCTGCGTCGAAACTATTCGTGACCTCCACAAACAGCCTCCACTGCCTCCACGCCTCGCCGCTCTCGATCGCCCATCTCGCGCGCCTGACCCCCTCCTTCCACCTCTGCCCTCCCGGCCCCCTCTCAGTGACAACCTTCCCATCATCTCCAAGCCCCATCTCACTGGTCTCCGCCTCGCAAATCCCCGACGCAACGAGCAACGCCGCCGTGTTCATGAGCACAAAATCGATGATGGGGTCGTCCCTCGGAAGCTTGTTCTGCAGCAGGTTCGTCAGGATCTCCGCGTTCTGGTGCGGCTCCATGCCCGGCGAGACCTCGCTCAGCGGATGCGCCGGGAGCCCGAAGTCCGCCGCGTTGAGCGTGAAATGCTCGATCTCCACCTCGCTCCCCTTCTCATTCAGCATCCAGCAGTACGTGTCGCCCGCGCAGCTGATCTCGTCCAGGTCCTCGGCGCCACAGGCCACGATCGCCTTCTTAGCGCCGGAGAGCTTCAGCGCTTCGGCGAACACGGGGCCGAGGTCGCGGCGCGCGACGCCGATCAGGCGCGCCTCGATCATGCCTTCGAGGGGGTTGGCGAGCGGGCCGAGCAGGTTGAAGATGGTGCGCCAGCCGAGCTCCTTGCGGATCGGCGCGACGTACTTCATGCCCTGGTGGAAGACGGGGGCGAAGAGGAAGGCGTAGTTGGTGTGCTCGTAGACTTGGGCGATGGTGGAGGGGCGGATGTTCATGAGGTTTGGTGCGGAGGGAAGAGTGCAGGCGAGGAGGTCGGCGGAGCCGGATTTGGAGGTTGATGCTCTGTTGCCGTGCTTGCTGACTAGGAGGAGAGACGAGGCGAGGATGGATGAGGTGGTGGAGATGTTAAAGGTGTGGTGGGAGTCGCCTCCCGTGCCAACAATATCGCACTTTTCGGAAGTCAGTAAATATAGAAGGATATTAGTTGAAGATTACTTACGAGTCCGCCATGATAATTGCCCTCTGCTCTGCCCTTCCTCTTCACGACCTCCTCCACCGCCGCTCTATCAATCGGCGCGGCGGCAGCCCGCATCGCCGCGGCGCACTCCGCAATGACATCGGGCTTACAATCCCTGCCCGTGAAATGCAGACATGTCAACAAAGCTCCCGTCTGCACTGGCGATAATTGATTCGTGAAGATGTGCGAAATAGCAAGAGCGATGTCCTGCGCGCTCACGTGTGGATCGGCCCCAGCTGGCCAGAGGCGCTTGAGCAGGGGCGTGATGGAGATCTCTGGAAGCGACATACGTGCGAGATATGTATCAATAAATAGACAGCAAAAAGAAGACTGGAGGGAGAAAGAGAAGGAGAAGGGCACAGTAGGCTCTTCTACGGGAATTAGACTCCCAAAAATGTGTGCTGGCTTTGTTGTTGTCAAAATGTTATACAAGGTCCTTTAAGAGAGTCATATATACATTGGAGGTGTACCTACCTGTCCGGGCCACGTGAACCTGCGAACCGAGAATATTTCCCTCCTCGCTCTCGGACTGAGAATTGCGCCTGAGGCACAAACTGGGACCACGACCAAAATTATTGAAGGTCAATCCTCCTCCACAGAGGAGCTCGAGGTTCAGCATCCCAAGCAACTTTACACGTACGTCGCCCCAGCACCACTCCCCCAACACATCCGACACGTCCAATCCCTCTAACCCCATCTCCAGAATCAAGTTGCCCACCATGCCACCACGGTTACAGCCACCCTCGAAGGTGGTCACCTCCATCCTGCGCACCAAGCGCACCGCAACGTCCCTCCTCCCGCGACACTATGCAACCATCACCGAGCTCCCCTCCGTCTCGCAGCTGAAATCCAAGCAACCGACCACCCAGCCCCAATCCCTCAAGCCGCCGCAGTTCCGCAAATCCCAGCTGCTGCGCCAATACGCCTCGCTGCTGCACTCCACCCCCCTCACCCTCCTCTTCCAGCACAACAACCTCAAGTCCAGCGAATGGGTCGCCATCCGCCGCGAGCTCGCCGCCGCCCTCGCCAAAGTCGACGCCGAGCGCGCCACCCAGGGCCTGCCGGTGCACTCCGAGGGGGCCGCCGTGAAGCTGCAGATCGTGCAGACGGGCATCTTCGCCGCGGCCCTGCGCGTCGTCGAGTACTTCGACCCGGCCGCCGTGCCGGCGGGCGAGACGAGCCACGTCCTGAGCAAGGCGGCGCACGAGCAGGTCGTGGGCAAGCGCACGGCGCACGAGTTTGCGCCGCTGCTGTCCGGCCCGCTCGTCCTGCTGACCTTCCCCACCGTCAGCCCGCAGCATTTGAAGGCCGCGCTGACGGTTCTGGCCCCGCAGGCGCCGAATTTCCCCGCACCGACGAGGAGGGCGCATCCGGGATGGCATGATAATGCGGTGCAGACGGGTCTGCAGAAGTTGCTGCTGCTGGGCGCTAGAGTGGAGGGCAAGGTCTTCGATGTCGAGGGCACGAGATGGGTTGGTACGATCGAGGGCGGCTTGGACGGGTTGAGGGCGCAGTTGGTGCATTTGTTACAGAGCATTGGTGCTGGTGTTACGAATACGTTGGAGAGCGCGGGGAAGAGCTTGTATTTTACTGTTGAGGGGAGGAGAATGATGTTGGAGGAGGAGGAGAAGGGGCCGGAGGCCAAGGAGGAGGCAAAGGCTGAGTAAGGAGACGAACGGGTGAGCGGATGCTGTATTATATTGTTCTTTTAGGGTGTTTATGGCATACGAATGTAAAAAAATGCATCATCAGAAGTCATAGCAGAGCCAGAGATCAGGCAAGCATAAGCATAAACGTGTATCTCGTTATTCGTCCAATCTTAAACAGTGTCTATCATCCATCAACCCTACTGCCTGTTCTCCCTCATTTCTAACTTCGCGTTATGCCCAACAATACACCTCACCAAGTCCCAATCACCCTTGTCTCCAACATAATCGCAGACCACAATGCCAGTGCAGCCGTCTCCGACCTCCCTCTTACTCTCAGTCCCATCGTCCAGCTCCAACGTCCCGATATGCTCGGCCTCATTGTGTCTCCTGCAGAGGAAGTCTATAATCGCAGGATTCACCTTCGCCGCGACCCTGTCCGGCCAGCATCCCGGGTGGAAGAAATTGCTCGCCGACAAGAAGTTGATAAAGAACGGGTTCGGCGGCGCGATGCTCGCGATATTCATATCACCGGGCAGTGGGCAGACCAAGCTCGCCGCCTTCTCGAGATGGGCATGCGAGAAGCGGATCTTCTTGTCGATGTTCACAGTCTCCTCCACCTCATAGAAATCCTGGACGCGGATCGTCCCGCCGGAGCAGAGCCCGTCCTCGCAGTTATCCGGCCAGCTGGCGGCGTCCAGTCCAAAGCCCGCGCCGTTGTTGAAGTCGTGCAGCGAGTCGTCGATGTTGAAGCGGCGCACGAGCACGACCTTCCTGCGAACCTCGCCCAGACGCGGGATGCGGTTCTCGGTGAACCAGCGCTCGGCGTCGGGGGCAATGTAGTGGTCGTGCAGGATCTTGGAGAGCTGCTGGTCGGTGGACTTTCCGACGCCCTCGCGCTTGAGGGATATGAGGATGGTCTCGCTCGGATTCCGGTCGAGGAAGGACGTCACCTCGTTGAGCAGGTCGCGGAAGTATTTGTTTCCAGTGAGCGAGATGGGGAAGGCGGAGTGCACGAGGATCAGGCGGTCGGCGTTGGGATCGTCGGGGTTCTCGGGCTGCACGCGGATGTCGAGGAAGCGGACGCCGTTGTTGAGCTGCTCGGCAAGGGAGACCGCTTGGCAGCGCACGGAGGGGAGGGCTGTGTAGTGAGTCGGCGAGTTGTGGGTGCCGGGGATGGAGAGCGCTGAGAGGGGGGATTCGTGCTTCAGCTTGTCCATCCAGGAGTCGAGGCGGGCGGAGGAGAAGAGGGAGATGTAGGAGTGCTCGGGGAGGTAGACAGCGGTGTATTCGAACTTGGAGTTTGGCTGGAGGGGAGTGAGGACAATGGATTTGTTGGACGGAGAGGGAGCGTCCATGCGGTAGCGCTGCCCCTCGTTCTCGAAGGTTAGGCGCATAACCTCATTGCTGTCCCTTTGTTGAACGGCAATGTCTGTTCTTCGAAGCTCGTAAGGCTCAACTCTGATATTCACATCCTGTTGACTGAAGCTCTCCGCATTGGCGGCCAATTCCTGCAGCGTAGGTCCCTGAACAGCAGTGGTAACATTACTCATCAACGTCGTGAAGTTCTTGGTCAAGTTCCCAAACGGCGACGAGTCTCCAGCAGGCTCGCTCTGGATCTGGATCTTGATCGTCCCCGGAGCCTGGAAGCGCTCAATGAGCTTCAGCTCGATGGGCGTGGAGGTTAAGTTCCGGATTGTGAGAGCTGGAGCCATTTCGAGCGGCGGTTTGGGGTTGATGATGAACCATCGTGAAGTCCATGCGATGCCCATGTCTCTGTAGGTACATATGTATTCGTACAATGTATTCGTACAATGTATTCGTACCCCTCGCTCAGGCCCTCCTCAGCTCCTCAGCTCCTCAGCTCCTCAGCTCCTTTGTGCTGGATGGATGCTGCTGAATGCTGCTATGACCTATCGAGGTAGCATGTCTTACCTGTTCCTATTTCCAGTCCACCTTTCAGGGCATATCTCAAAATCCAATTGGCTGGTCAGTGAAGATAGATGCGTGGGAGTGCCTGGCTAATGGCTATTTCAATGTGCACAGGGACTCAGGGACTCAGGGAGTGAGTTCCGAGTGGTTGATGAAGGCGATGTGGGCAGCCGAGAGGGCGTTCACACACCAACCCCGCTATTAATAATGAATGTTGGTGGGGGGATTGTCCATCCTATCATCCTATGTCGTCCATCGTCGCTGCTGCAAGCCGGATGGCAATGGTGAGGTGGATTTTAATATATATAGGCAAAATATGATATTGTTATCAACATCATTCAAGCAATTTGGCGCAGCGGAAGCGCGCCGGGCTCATAACCCGGAGGTCGCATGATCGAAACATGCAATTGCTATAGAACTTCTGTTTTGCCTTTATCCTTTCAGATCTTTATGAGTTTATCCTTTCAGATCTTTTTGCTCTTCTAACCAAAGCTCTTTGCTCTGCTCATCTAACGTCGAACCTTTTCGTTTTGCGCTTTTTCTAACCTTCTCGCTTAATCTGAAACTCTCCTTTGTCTCTCTGTGTGGACGTACTCCTGTGATCTCTCAACGGGAGCAAGATGGTAGCCTGCGAGAGGAAGACAAAATTTCACAAAAGGCTGAAGATATGAGGTATCGATGACATTGACATTGGCATTGACATTGATGACGTGAACTTCCGTTCAGGAGCCAGATGGATTCTTGTCACTTTAGTTCTCACTCATTTACCAGCATAAACGCTCCTAGGGTTCTACTTTCTTAAATCAACCATTGCTGCCGTGTTTCTTATTCAACTTTACAACCCCTTACTCATCATCCCCAAAGAACACTTTCACTTCATCAGGCAACCAGTCATCCCCACAAACCTTGAAGCGTCCCTTCATGCTATCAATCGTCTTCATATCCTCCTCCGTCAGCTCTAGCCCATCAATCTCAAAGTTCGACTTGATGCGCGCCTCAGTGACGGATTTCGGAATCACGCTCCATCCCTTATTGATGCCCCAGACCAGCATAACCTGCTGCGGCGTACGACCCTTCCTCTCGGCCAGCATACCAAGAGTCGTGTCTTTGTGCAGCGGCGAGGCCGTGGAGCCGAGGCAGGAGTAGCCGGTTGTATGAATGCCCTTTGAGGTGTTGTAGGCGACGAGCTTGGGGGAAGGGTTGTTCGGGTGGAGTTCGATCTGGTTTACTGCCGGGATGATCTATTCTCATCAGCGCTGTGGTCTTTTCCTCCTTCCTTTCAAACATACCTTGCAGCTTGGATCATTGAGCAGCCTCTCGAGATGTGTGATCCCAAAGTTGCTAACCCCGATATTCCTCACCTTCCCCGTGCCCACCAGCTTCTGCATCTCTCTCCACGTATCCACGTAATCCCAATCCGAATAGGCCTTGCTCATATCGTTGGGATCGGTGCTGCAGGGCCAATGCATCAGGTAGAGATCCACATAGTCCGTGCCCAGGGACTTGAGCGAGGACTCTATGCCCTCCTGCACGCGCTTGTGCCATGGGTTATCCAGCTTGGTGGTGAGCCAGATTTCAGAGCGTGGGACACCGCTGTTCTTGATGCCGGCGCCGACTTCGGATTCGTTGCCGTAGGCGAGGGCGGTGTCGATGTGGCCTGGAGATTGTCAGATGTGGGACCTGGAGAACAAGAACTGAGGAGAGGGGAGAGGGGAGCCATGAAAGGCGCCGCAGATGGGTATGAAGGAGATCGGAGATCTTACGGTAGCCAAAACGCAGGGCGACCTCAACGGCCTTCTCGACTTCTTTGGGCGCGGATTGCCATGTTCCAAGGCCGATGGCGGGGATCTTGTCGCCGGTGTTCAAAGTGAACGTCTTCCTGTGAAATGATGTCAGATGCTGTCTGGAAGGGCGCCGTGAGGTTTAGGTTCAGGCTCGTTGAACATACGCCGTGTGCTTAAGAGCTGCCATTGTGTTTCTAAATGCCAGATTGAGAAGTGTGCAAAGGTAAATGGCGAAGATAGAACTCAAATCGATCGATTCACAAAGATATGACGAAATGAAGGTTAAAGTTCAACAGTGGGTTGAAGCTCAGAAATTCGGGGACTCCTTCCCTCTTGTACTAGTTCTCCGTCCACTCCGCCCTACTCATCTTACTTTTCTTACACAGTACACATCCCTCTCCTGCACTGTCCCATATTTTTCCGCCTGTGACGGGATTCGCAGGCCCGTTGCATGGTTCTGGCGCCCTTCGATGACGCTGCGTGCTCTTTCTTTGGAGCGCATGGAGGGGCAGGTGGGGTGTTCACTGTATCCATAGCGGGGTGCCAAGTAGCTTCCAGCGATTGCTCGGCGGCGTTATGGAAGGGTGCTACTATGTATATCGCCGTCGGAGTTGACCCTGAATTGGAGATCCGGGAGGACGGTTTAGGCGCACGAATTGGAGGGACGAACGGAGGATTTAGAGGATTTGGAGGTGCTTTGTTCACGGGAGCTGGGAGATGCCAACTTTAGGATCCGATTACCTCATCCGCATTGCAGCAGGTACACAGTTATATGACGGTTATGTTCATGTGAGACTATACTGAGAGCCTCGTCGCAGTTTAGAGCTTAAATTGATGTTTGCTGCTGCTTCAACGCTGAAATGTTGATGCTCAGTACTCAATCAATGTCAATCAATCAATTGCTCCAAGATGTGTGATGTAAGATGTGTGATGTGGGGTAACCCGATAACAAAATAACAAATAAGCCTTGTAGGTCCGAACTTATCGCAGCTCCGAACCATCATCAACCTCGTCCACCACCTTCCAGGGATCGCCCGCTGATTGACTACAAACCTCTTTCATCGACTCGACTCTCGACTTCTCTCAGCTCCTCACAATGTCCTCCGGCTTCGTATCCGGCGGCACAGCAGACGCTCCCATCGAGCGCTCCGACGAATGGCTCGCCGCCGAACTCGAGCTCGAAGCCACCCGCCGGCGCAAGGCCGACGAGGCCGCAGCAGCCAACTCCGGTCGATCACTGTTCGAGACGCTGGAAGCAAATAAAGGTTTCTTACCCCCTCTTCTGCCCCTACCCTCCCTCTCTCTTCTCCAGTCCCAGTTTCCCCCGAGATTGTGGCGAGCAACAAGGCTGATCACGTAGCCATCCCCTAAGCCGCAAAACAAGAAGCCTTCGAAGAGGCGAATAGACTGAAGAATCAATTCCGCGCGCTGGATGATGATGAGATTGATTTCCTGGACTCGGTACTTGAGAGTACAAGGAACGAGGAAGCGAGGATAAAGCAGGAGACGCGGGAGGGATTGGAGGTATTCCGGAAGAGGCAGCAGGAGCTGGATAAGGCTTCGAGGGGAACAGAAGCTGGAGAGACAGATCTGACAGCGGCCGAAGTCGAATGGGCAAGTGCAGGAAAGAAGAGGAAAAGGACAAAAGAGGGAGTTCTGAAGGGCATCAAGCTCAGGAAGGCGTCAACGGGCGACTCTACGGCTGAGAAGCAGACGACGAGTCCGGAAACGAAAGAGACTGAGCAGACAGCAAATGCTGTTTCACTATCCGAGGCGAATCACTCCGTGAAATATGCAGACGTCCGGAAACCTATACCCAAACCCAGAAGTACTGCTGGGAAGAGTCCAGCCTCACAGCCTGAGGTGGAGAAGCCGACTGAGGCGAAAGCCGGCTTAGGTCTGGTGAACTACGGATCCGACGATGATGAGTGGTAAAATGTCATGCTATAATGCGAGAAAAAATGTTCTTGGCGTATTGCTGCATATAGGGATGATTTCAAGGAGTTCATGGGCAGGAATCTTGGTTGGGAAAGAGAATGTACAATACAAAACGACATAACAAAAAATGAACGCCAAGGAAAAGGTTCTCTGTTGACCTTCTACTGCAGTTCTGGTTTGTTCATGGTATTGCAAGATCTGTCTAGATCTTTACGAGAGTCGGTCTCGGTGCTGTTTCGAACTGAGTACTAGTGTTCGAGATCGGGAAGACACTGTATATACCACATCTCCGTCCTCAAAAGAAGAATAAAAGTCGAAAAGAAACCTGCGTCCTCTCCATTTATGGGTGGAGCGCGACCAGCACCATGACTCCAAGGGTTTCAATGGTTGTATGCTGGAGATATCCGCTCTGTCGTACTGTTAGTGGCACATTTGCTTTCACTGTCTGTTTCTTTTCTGCCACCGTTTTTGTGACTGTCGCATTTATTCTTCTCTTCTGAAATATGCTTTCTCTCTTTTTGGACCTCCAGAACTCAACAATGTTGGTACAGTGGAAGAATTTAAATATTTCATGATATTATCTCTGTAAACTATATAGAATCCAGCTTTCTAGCCTGAAGGTAAACATTACTGATGGAATCGCCATCTTCTATAAACGCCGCGTACTATTATCCGAGCTATCCTTGCTCAAACCAGTACATTGTCCAAATCTTTCCAATTGCAAAGAATCCCAGTTTCACATACAACCGGCGAGATTGTCATATTGCTCCCTTGAAGTTCAAAAAAAGACTTTGGTTAAGCATTTCTTTTATCCCGCGTAAAATAGATGGCTGTCAGGCCTCCCCGTCTCCTTTGGAATTTCGCTCCCCATCAAAGTCAGCTCAAGTCAACCTTGGCCCGCCATTGGCGTGGTATTTCATCCCCGGATTGCCCGCTTGCAGTGCACATTTATTCTTCAAAACAACAGAATATTGATGCTGAAAGCTCTGCGAGTCGCAAGCCGTGAGACAGGTAATATGGCGAACAGCCACCAAAAGAGCATAGCTCCCCGAAAAGCTCGGCGGCGACTTCTAGAATGTATAGCAAGAAGATGCAGAAAGGGCTGCCACTGTTGTTATAAGTAGTCTTGCGTGCAAGAGAATGAGAAGGCTTTCGGCGAGTTCGTTTCCTCTGTTGCTTGAACCAATTCAATACAAATACAAATATTTGCCTCTTGGTTCTCCACATTTGCAGAAACATTCATATTTGATTATCCTGTGAAATATATGCAACGATTGAAAATGGATCAGAAAGATCCGCAACTGCTCAGTGAGAATGGATTTAAAGAAGCAAATGGGATCGATTGCGCTCAGCTTTGGCAACTGGCCGATTATAATGCTACATGGGATAGCTCATATGTTATGTCCTTTGGTGAGTTTACTTATACAAATGACTCTTTGATATTAACCTAGATAGACGGCGGAGGCGTTCGTGGACTGTCATCTCTACTTATTTTAAGAGAGCTCATGCTTAAAGTCAAGCGTCTGGAAGAAGAGCATGATGAGCCAGCACCGAGCAGCTACTATCCGATCCCTTATACACATACACTGGATCATTCTATTGATGCGAATGATGATCAAGAAGAAAGGGCTAGCACAAGGGACTCCTTCCTTGTCATTATATGGGTAAGAATCTCAATGTTTCCTGGGAGATATCATAGTAACCAGCAGATTATATGGTGGGCACAAGCACAAGTGTAAGAAACTCTTGTGATCGGCAAAGTAACAAAACTAACCATCATCAGGCTTATTCTATCATGCTAGACCATCTTCGCATGGATGGAAGAAAGCAAAGAAGCGTGCGCCTTCAAGATCAAGCAAAATGCGTCTGAGTACTGAAGACCAGATACTCCACATAACAGAGGCATATATTAGGCTCCCGGAGGTGCAAGCCAAGCTCGAGGCTGCCGCTCAAAAACCTGTCGAGAATCGCCGTCAGCGAGCAAGAACAGATAGGTGGGTATGTATATTGGGTTCAAGGTGGCGCTGTGTTCTGAGAGGGTGCAACCCGCGATTTCGGTCGAAAGCGGATGTGTTGAAGCATCTTCAGGAAAAACATCCAGTGGACTTAGAGAATGAGCCGAACCTGATTGAGCAATATAGATTGAACTTTACAGCATAATCGTAATATACTGATAGATATGATCCCTTAAACACCATTGGTTGCCTACTTGACTCTGCCGTCTAGAGACGGACGAACTATTAGAGGATTGTGTATAACCTAGAATATTTATTCTTTGCTTCAGCTATTTGCAGAAAGCCTTGTCATGGATGCATACAGGTCGGCTCATTCTGCATGATCTCCGTAGCCTGCCGTTCTTATTCTCGTGACCAGAACCAATGTTTTGGACGAAATTTCCACTTGCGTTCCCGTTCTTTAATCTTTTTCGATAACAGAGCAAGGATCCTTGCTCTCTTCATTGTAGTCCTTGGAGACAACATCAACAATCTCAGACGCAGTTATATATCTTGTGCCAGGATGAGATCGCGTAGATGAGCCATGGCAAAGTACGCTGGGATGAGCACCACAGTTTAAAAACACTCGTAAACTGGCGCCTGATCTTTAGATGAGCACGCGTGGTCCTATTACCCATCCCGAGAATTCTTTAAAAAATCTAACCATGCACTTCTGCCATCGAAATATTCATTCTGATTAGCAATTCTTTGTAGCAGAAGTTGTATCATCTTGACATCGTAGATTGGGCGCAGAGACAGGATATTTCTAACAGCATATTCGAAACACGGCGGGGATGTCTTCTTCGTCAGCAGTGTTGAGCCATCTCTTTTGAGATGGTACTTCACGGCGTTGCGGTTGAAACCCATTTAAAGCTCTCTACCATTCCAATGGTCTGACACAAGTTGAAAAATTCTCGAGCATTCTTGAAAGTATACCAGCTCAATCTTATCAAACATATGCGTCTGAGGGAAAAAGTGAATGCGGTACCGAAAGGTAGAAAACGCAGCGTTGAGATGCCGGCCAAATCAATCTCGATAGGATGCGGGTAATATGCCGAATTCGAGCTATAGTAGATACCCCACACAATGTTTTAACATGATTCATTTAGGTCGTAAGTCTAAGGAGCAGTGTATTTTCAGCAATTAGACGTTAAACACTACTATACATGCATAGGAGGTATCACTTCCTCTAGCTACGCGTTTACTATACTACTTAGACTTGTTTCCATACTAGTTGAAGTGTTCAACAACTAATAACTAAATATCCTAAAATTTCTTCTTCTCATTACATTAACTCCTTATTCATCTATGTGTCTAGACTGTTGAATAAAGAGGTGGGTGCCTGTCTGTAGGCACCCGGGGATTCTCAGTTTGGAGAATTCATGAGAATCTCCATGCGCATGCATGGAAGATTCTATGCATTCACACAGGCCTTTGAGCCTTTGT
>Ga0209512_1004619_pt1 | contig 11939 bp, 12 predicted proteins | sample frozenSSSSmetaG_FD_184142 | JGI IMG/M metagenome (GOLD analysis project Ga0209512, IMG submission 184142) | Glacier valley bacterial and archeal communities from Borup Fiord, Nunavut, Canada, to study Microbial Dark Matter (Phase II) -... | ecosystem: Environmental > Aquatic > Freshwater > Ice >... | reverse complement strand
CTATAAATTTCTTATTGTTGAAGGAATATAATCTGATAGATTGACAGTTAGTGCCAATCCAGCCGTTGAACATCCTTCTAATGAACAGGAACCAATCATTGTATTAATTGAGCGAGAGGTTAATTTTCAGAAACTAATTTTACATCCATCCAGCTTGTTGATTCATTCAGGAACCATTGATGTAATTTTTTGCCGATTTCCATCTTCCAAACTGATAATTTAACATCCATTGGACTGTGCAAACTCATACATTTCTGTAAGGCTTCTGTAATATAGCTGTATTAATACTGTATTGTGCATTACAGAGGTGATACAGTTACGTTACAAAAACCTTACAGAAAAATATGTTTTGACACAGGCAGAACTAATTGTTGAAAATGAATCAAATGTATTTACTCTCTTCATGTGGGATTGCTTTGTGCCTCGCCATGACGGGCATTTGGTGAGCAGAGCCTTCGTATCAGAATTAGACTTTCTGGAGTGGACTAATTATTGAAATTACAACCTGTCAACTTATGTATGATCTGCAATTCCGGTAAACCGGTTGGCAAAAGGTGAATTGCAATTTACAGAACCTTGAATATAAACTTTTCGACCTAAGTGATATTACGATTTATTTGCTTTTTCAATGAAAGCAATAATTTCGTCCTGACCTGTTCCGTCTATGGATGAGCTTACTAAAATGGGCGGTAGTTCCTCCCATATCTTTTTCAATTCCAAGGAGTAAGCAGCCACATTTTTAATAGCTGTAACCTTCCCCAGCTTATCTGCTTTGGTGAAAATAAGGGCAAAAGAAACATTGTTTTCTCCAAGCCATGTCATAAATTCAATATCTATTTGCTGGGGAGCGTGCCGAATATCGATTAATACAAACAAGCAGTACAGATTTTCACGCGTCAGAATATAGCGGCTGATTAATTTCTGAAACTTTTCTTTTACTGAAAGCGATATTTTAGCATATCCATAACCGGGAAGATCAACCAGGTACCAACTCTCGTCTATGATAAAATGATTGATTAACTGTGTCTTGCCAGGTCTGACAGAAACTTTTGCCAGGCTCTTCTGACCTACAAGCATATTGATGAGCGAAGATTTGCCCACATTCGATCGTCCTATAAATGCATATTCAGGCCGGTCGGGAGGAGGACATTTTTGAACATCCGTATTACTGATTAAAAAACGTGCTTGTTTGATCATGGAAAAGTTTAATGTTCGATGGTTACTTCAAGTAATTGAACGGATGTGGACATTGGATTCAACTTTACGCTCTCGATGACTGCCGGAATCAGAATAGTTTCACCCTTTTGAATGGTTTCAGAACCCGATTCAGTTATGATTTCCACGGTGCCTTCCAGACAAATATAAATCACGAAAGAATCAAGTTGATTGTAATCTTTTTCAAACACTTCACTGAGCTCCAATACATTGGTGGTAAAATATTTACATTTCACCAATTCAACCGACTCATTTGTTTTTGTTTGGTAGTGGCTTTTATATTCAGGGAAAAGTGTAAAATCAATGGCATCCAAAGCCAGATCGGTATGCAACTCACGAGGATTGCCCTGGGCATCTCTACGATCGTAATCATAGATGCGGTAAGTTATATCAGATGTTTGCTGAATTTCGGCCAATAAAATTCCTTTACCAATGGCATGAACACGACCAGCAGGAATAAAATATACATCTCCGGTTGATACCTCTTCAAAATTCAGAATATCAGTCAGTTCATTGTTCTCAAGTTTCTCAAGGTACTCTTCCTTGTCAACCTGTTGATTGAAACCTACCTGTAGTTTAGAACCTTGATCAGCCTGCAGTACAACCCACATTTCCGTTTTACCGAAAGCATTGTGTCGCTCTTTCGACAGTTCATCATCGGGATGCACCTGGATAGACAAATTGTCGTTGGCATCAATGAATTTAATTAACAACGGAAATTCTATTCCGAATGTATCAAACACCTGATCACCAACCAAGTCGCCCATAAAAACTTCAATCAGTTCATCAAGCGAATTTCCAGCCAGGTAGCCATTTGAAACCACCGAAATATTGCCTTCAACTCCAGAAAGTTCCCAGCTTTCACCGCAGTTGGGTAAATCGCCAAAATCTTTATTTAGAACAGTCTTTATTTTGCTTCCACCCCATATTTTATCTTTATAAATGGGGGTGAACTTCAGGGGATACAAACCTTCCATGCGTTAAGGAATAATTAAGTTTAAAATTTCAAGTGTCAAAAGTCCTTTTCAGGTTAAAATTCGAAATCCACTGCTGCTCTTTCAACGGCATGTTGTCCAATCAACTCGGCAACTTTCAAATGTTCAGGATGAATCCGATATTCATCAAGTTGATCAACCGTATCAAAATGAGTTATAAGACATATATCGTGCGATTGGGCAGCAAGATCGTAATTAACGCCCACTTCGATGTATTTCAGGACATCTATTTTGTCGGATAGAGCGAGTAAAGCTTCCTCAATCTTACTTATCTCAGTTTGTTTCTCACTTTGAGAAATGTATTTTTTCAACTTAAAAAGTACAACATGATTAATCATAGCAGGAACATTTAATTTTTTTTCAAAGCGAAGTTAACAATTTCTCTTCTTTGTTTCACAATATTTTATTTTGTTAGTGACAAAACCAACCACTTGCTTATCTTTGAGAAAAAACCTACGATGCTTGTAACAGTTATTGCCAGAGGGATCAGATCAGGAGAAACTACTTTTTCAAAGAAATTAATAAAAATATACAGGCATGTGAATTGACAACAATCTCAAAGGATTCATATTACCGGCATTTTTGTACCTCAAGGAGGGAACAACTGAATGTCAATCAATATTTTATTAAATTTCAATCCACAAAACCTACACTAAATGTTTGAAACAATCTCCTCCGAAGACATTCTTTTTATCGACATTGAAACTGTCCCACAACATTCAGAATTAAGTCAAGTTCCTGAACCATTACAACACTTATGGGATAAAAAGTCAAGCCATTTCCGGGATGAAAACCAACTTGCTGCCGATGTATATGGCAGAGCCGGCATTTATGCTGAATTTGGTAAAATCATTTGCATTTCAGCGGGTGGCTTTATTCAGAAAAACGGAGAACGGCTTTACAAAGTGAAATCGTTCTGCGATCCTGACGAGAAACAATTGCTGTTGGATTTTAACGATATGCTTGAGAAATTCACTTCCAATTCAAAGAAAAAATTATGTGCCCACAACGGCCAGGAATTCGATTATCCTTACATTGCACGACGCTCATTAATTAACGGGCTTAAGTTGCCAAAAATCCTGGATATTTCAGGAGCCAAACCCTGGGAAATAAAAGACAGGTTGCTGGATACCCTGCAAATGTGGAAGTTTGGGGATTATAAAAACTATACTTCTCTTGAATTGCTGTGCGCGATATTCAATATCCCAACTCCGAAAGATGATATTGATGGAAGTGAGGTGGCCAATGTTTATTATCAGGAAAATAACCTTGAGCGCATTGTCCGGTATTGCGAAAAGGATACATTGGCACTTGCCAACCTTATGTTGCGATACAAGGGAGAGCCAATTATCCTGATAGAAAAACTCTTAAGGGCTTAATATTTTTTATTATGTATGTATTATATTATTATTCTTATAGCTAAAAATAATTAAATTCACGTGTAAAAAGCTAAACTGGATGAGGACGCTACTCCTTTTTATTGGATTTATAATCACCATAAATACTTTCTCGCAAAATCAAGTGGATAGTTTATTGAAGGAGTGTGAAAAAACAACTGATATCCAGAAGACCAAAATTTATTTACATCTTTCAAGAATTACAATTCAGGATTCAGCCTTAAGCAATTACTACAACAAGAAGGCTTTTCAATTGGCGATGGCTAATAATCAGTTACCTGAACAAGCAAAATCTGTTTATTATTCTGCAAAAATTCATTTCGCTGCAAGAGACTTTACAGATGCCATCAGGCTATATGAAAAGGCCTTGCCACTGTTTCGTCTGATAAACGACACCATGATGATGACCACCTGTTATAGTTACATTGGGATTTCAAATTTCAATATGTCAAAAAGCAAAGAGGCCATTGCCAGTTATATTGAAGGTTTAAAATTAAGCAAAAATGATCCGGATTACAGTGCCGAATTAATGGCTAATATTGGTTTGGTGCACGATGAAATGGATAATTTTAGCGAAGCCATCGGTTACTTCAGGAAGGCATTGGGTATCAATCAATCCATCAACGATACCGGCAGTATGGCAATTGACTATGATTATTTGGGAGCTTCTTATGCCAGGTTAAAAATGCCGGATTCAGCAATGGTGAATTATCATAAAGCGTTGTACCTGTTTCAAAAAACAGGTAATGATGACCGTTATGCTATTTCATTGTCAAACATCGCTACTGTTCTCCCAAATTATCCGGATAGCCTGGATAAGGCAATCAACTACTTCAACATGGCATGGAATAAATTTCAGGAAATAGGTTGGTTACATTATGAGGCCGATATTCAACATGGAATTGCAAATGTATTAAGCAAACAGGGTAAATATGATCAAGCGATTTCATATTACAATAAAAGCCTTTGCCTGGCTCAACAGTATAAAAGAGAATTGTTGATCAGGAAGGAAATTTATCTTGGAATTTCGGAGACTTATCAGAAAAAGGGAGATTATAAGCATGCCCTGGATAACTATATTCTATATTCGCAATATATAGATAGTATAGGAACGAAGCAGAAATTTGAGCAAATTGCCAATCTTGAAAAACAATATGAAACCGAAATAAAAGAGAGGAAGATTTTGCAATTACAAGACAATCAGGAATTAACCAATATTCAACTCAGAAAAAACAAACAATTGAAACTTCTTGGCTTTATTTTGGCCTTGCTGTTATTATTACTTGTATTTTTTATATCAAAAAAATACTTAGATAAGATTAAATCGAATTTACTTTTGGAAGAAAAAAACAGACAAATTGAACATAGCGAAAAGGAATTGCACATTCTGAATGCTTCCAAAAATAAATTCTTTTCAATTATTGCTCATGATTTAAAAAATCCGATTCACACAATAATGGGTTATTCGTATTTGCTAAGCCATAGTCACGATCAGTACTCGGAAAAAGAGCGCCGTACATTTGCAATTGACATTTACCAATCGACTAACAACATTTTCAGACTTCTGGAAAACCTGTTGGAATGGTCTAAATCCCAGACCGGAAGATTAAACTTTACACCTATTGAAATTGAATTAGGTCGAACACTCGAAAATTCAATAAGTGTTTTGCGTCCTATGGCCGAAATAAAGAAAATTCAATTGTCATTCAGTTGCAATGATGATCTGAAGATTTTTGCCGATCCGCACATGATTGAAACGGTACTTCGCAATCTCATTAACAATGCCATTAAATTTACTCCGGAAAATGGAATCATCAATCTTACCGTAGCACAAATTGAAAATGAAGTCTTGATTAATGTGTACGACAGTGGTGTCGGATTATCGGAAGAAGACGTTCAGAACCTGTTTCTCATCGACTCAAAAGTAAAGAGAAAAGGCACAAACAACGAAGACGGCTCCGGACTTGGATTAATTCTTTGCAAGGAATTTGTAGATAAAAACAATGGCAGGCTTTGGGTCGAAAGCACACCGGGCAAAGGAAGTTTATTTTGTTTTACCATTCCTGCTATGAAAAATTAAGCGTTTCCTAAAAGTCGAATAAACAAGTTAAACACGAAGACACAAAGGGACAAAAATCTGGCATTCAATTATTTTTTCTTCGTGTCTTTGTGTCTTCGTGTTTAATTTTTCTTTAAGACACTCCTTATTATTCTTTTTTTAGTGTTCTTGCGTAAGGTGAGTTATTCAAACAATATTTGTTCAGCTATTAGTTTGGCTTTTTCAGCTGACACGGCCTTTTCAACAATCATCAGGGCAAATTCAAGAACAGTCCCAATTCCCCTACCAGTGATTACATTGCCAGATTTAACAACTGGTACTGTCAATATTTCCGCGTCTTTTAAATATTTCTCGAACCCTGGATAACTCACTGCCTGTTTTCCTTTCAGAATTCCCAGATTGCCCAATACCATAGGAGCCGCGCAGATGGCAGCCAATGGCCTGTTTTGCTGATTAAACTGTTTTATTTGATTTTTCAATCCTTCATGGGCATCCAGATTAGCTGCTCCGGGCATTCCTCCCGGAAGTACAATCATATATAAATCATTGTAATCAACTTCTTCAAACAAGATATCAGCTAAAATCCTTATTTGATGCGATCCTGTAACTTCCAATTTTCCGGTTACTGAAACCACAATAACTTCAATATCAGCCCTTCGTAATATATCAATAATACTGACGGCTTCAGTTTCTTCAAATCCTTCCGCCAAATGGACGGCTATCTTTTTGTTCATGATGATTGTTTTTTGTTCAAAGATAAATTATAAACCATTGCACTGCAAAAAAAATGATCCACAATTTGCAGATCATCCTTTTAATTTTACCTCATTTAGGAACAAATAAAGACCCTATTTTAATAAGCGTAATCTTTTAATGATTTTTCCAGTTTCTTTCTGGTAAAGAAGATACGGCTTTTAACCGTTCCTAGCGGAAGTTTAAGATCTTCAGCAATTTCTTTGTATTTATATCCATCAAGAAACATATTAAAAGGGACTTTATACTCATCTTCCAATGCATTGATGCATTTAATAATTTCCTTCGAACTGTAAATTGATTCAGGTGAGGGATAATTTTTATCTTTTGAAAACTTCAAATGAAAATCATTGTTGGAATAATCAAAAGTATTTTTCGATTTTACATTTCGACGATAGTTATTAATGAATGTATTTTTCATAATGGTATATATCCATGCTTTGAAGTTTGTATTTTGAGCAAACTTATCTCTATATACCAACGCTTTCAGAAAGGTTTCCTGAAGAAGGTCTTGTGCTTTTTCATGATCAGAGGTCAGACTTAATGCATAATATAACAACTTGTCTTGCAAGCCTAAAAGTGCAGTGTTGAATTGAAGCTGTGTCATGGCGTTCGTTTTAATTTATTAATACTGATACAAATATATAGATTGATTTCAAGATTAAAAGGATTTACACCTCTTTTAATCTTCGATATTTTTTATTGCTTATAAAGATTATTGATATATATCCATTCATCTTTTCAAAAACTAAATATACGGAAAATACATAAGTTTGTTTTAAAGATGCAACATGTTCTTAAACAAACATTTCAGATATTTTTTTTAGGGAAAATGTCAAATAAATTTTGTATATTACAATATGCTCCAATTTACTCCAATTTGCCTGTCAATAAATAATTCCTAATTTTAGCCCTTCAATTTTAAAACATTTAATGAAAAAAGTAAATTTAATCCACAAAGGGTCTGAAATGATTACTTTCAAACGTTGGGGACGAAAAGCTTATTCATTGTTCAGTGTACTTAAACAACCAGTACGTATTGGAGTTCTGTTGGCTGTTTACACATCAATTTCTGAACCTGAAATGCTTCTTGCACAAACCGACAGTTCGAAAGTAAGCATGGAATACAATCTTGACGAGGTCGAGGTAAGCGCCCAAAGAGCACCTGTTGCTTTCTCGCAGGTGGCACGGATAGTATCCGTGATTACCAGAGAAGAAATTGAGGCGGCACCCGTCCAAAGTATTCAGGAACTGCTTGAATATGCGCTGAGCGTTGATGTCCGCCAGCGAGGAGTTCATGGCGTTCAGGCCGACATCTCCGTCAGGGGCGGTTCCTTCGATCAAACGCTTATCCTTCTAAATGGTATCAACATTTCCGATCCCCAAACAGGCCATCACTCCCTCAATCTTCCGGTCAGCCTTAAAAACATTCAACGAATCGAAATTCTGGAAGGCCCGGCAGCCAGGGTATTCGGACCCAACGCTTTTTCGGGAGCCATCAACATCATTACCAACTCTGAGGGAAGTTCCAACATTAAGCTTGACATTTCAGGAGGTGAGCACAAATTGGCTGATATCAATGCTTCAGGAAACCTTCAAAGTGGAAACTGGAACCAATTTATCGCCTTCAATCGTATGTCGTCTGAGGGTTACATCGACAATACCGATTTCCGGACATGGAATGCATTTTACCAGGCCAAGCTGAATACAAAACCGGGAACACTCGATTTTCAGATCGGAAGGACTAACAAAGCTTTTGGTGCAAACAGTTTTTATAGTGCCACTTATCCCAATCAGTTCGAAGCCACCAAAACGACTTTCGCTTCCCTGAAATTCGAGACAGGCACAAAAATACATTTAACACCTTCCGTTTACTGGCGCCGCCATCAAGATCGGTTCGAACTTTTCAGAAACAATCCTGACCCCTGGTATGCTGGGCACAATTATCATTTAACCGATGTTTTTGGAAGTAACCTGAATGCCTGGGTGGAATCCGCCTGGGGCAAAACAGCTTTCGGAGCTGAGATCAGGTCAGAAAATGTATGGAGCAATGTTTTGGGCGAAGCATTGACCACTCCAATTGCGGTTCCCGGCGAACCAGGAAAATTGTTCACCAAATCTTATTCGCGCACCACGATCTCTTATTTTGCTGAACATTCTATTTATCTCAAAAGGCTTTCAATTTCGGCGGGAGCAATGACCAACTGGATATCCGATCTTGGTTTTGGATGGAATATTTATCCTGGAGCGGATGTTTCTTATGCCTTTTCAGATCATATAAAACTATATGGATCGGCCAATTCAAGCCTACGGATGCCCACATTTACCGATCTTTTTTACAATGGTCCAACCAACATCGGGAATCCTGATCTGAAACCTGAAAAATCAGTTACTTATGAAGGTGGCCTGAAACTTACCTTCAATGGATTTTCCGGACGTGCCGGAGCCTATCACCGGCGAGGCAAGAACTTGATTGACTGGATTCGCGAAAATGAAACAGATAAATGGCAACCCAAAAACCTAACCCATATCAATACAACTGGAATTGAATTTAGTAGCTCATTGTTTCCTGAAATAGTTTGGAATAAACCAATATTTATTACTAAACTTGGCATCAACTACTCTTACAGCGAACTGGATAAAGGCAACATTAATGGCTTCTCTTTTTACGTACTCGATAATTTGAAACAAAAACTCGACATTGAACTCAACCATAAAATTTGGAAGAAGCTGAAAGGTTCGTGGCGGGTAAGTTATCAGGACAGAAATGGAATGCGGACAACAAATGAAAGCTATCAACCCTTCTGGCTCGTCAATGCACGCTTGATGTGGAAATCGCCCGCAACTGAAATCTATTTATTGGCAGCCAATTTGTTTGATACAAAATATTACGATTTTGGAACTGTCAAACAACCTGGCCGTTGGATCAGTCTGGGAATCAGCCATCAGCTGAAATTATAGATCAGTGTTCAGTCACAGTTGGCAGTCGCAGTTGGCAGTATAGAGGATTATCTTGAGAAAACTGAATTAGACATTGTTCTATTATTTACTTTTCACATAATGACGCCATCTATTTTGCCTTCATCACTTTTTTTTACTTGATGGAAAGTATTATCTTCGCACAAAGAAAAATAAATTTGAAAGTATGTTAAAAGGAATATTGTCTATCAGTGGTTATCCAGGTCTTTTTAAAATGGTGACCGAAGCAAAGAACAGCGTGATTGTTGAATCATTGCTTACAGGCAAACGCATGCCTGCCTATTCAACATCTAAAATAAGTGCTTTGTCCGACATCTCAGTGTTTACTGCAACAGGTGAGATTCAGCTTAAAGAAGTGTTTAAAAGACTTCAGGAAAGCGGGAAAGAAATTTCAGCAAAAGCTTCTTCCGATGAATTTAAAGCGTTCTTCGAAGAGCTCATTCCTGAATACGATAAAGACCGGGTTTATGTATCCGACATGAAAAAGATTCTTCAATGGTATGTGCTTTTGAAGGAAAAAGATCTGTTGAATGAACCTGAAGAGGAAAAGATTGAACCTAAAGAGGAAAAACAACCGGAAGAATTGTCTTAAAAAACTATTATTGATTTTATAAGACTAAAACATTTAACAGATGGTATTGAGGCGCTGGCTTTGATACCATCTTTGGTTTTTATCCATACCACTTCCCAATCACTTTCAATGCTTCCTTCACATGCTTTTCGGGCGAAAGCAGAGATTTAAATACTTTGATAAGCCGACCTTCAGGGTCGAAAATATAGGTGACACGTCCGGGAATCAAACCAAACATTTCTGCTGGAACACCCAGTAAGTTACGCAACTCACCTCCCGTGTCAGACAACAATGAAAATGGAAGTTGGTATTTTGCTTTAAACAACGCATGAGAAGTGGGGTTATCGTTGCTTACACCATAAACCAAAGCACCGGCATCAACGAAATCCTGAAACGAATCGCGGAAGCTACAAGCTTCTTTAATACAACCCGAGGTATCGTCTTTGGGATAAAAGTACAAGACCATGAATTTTCCTCTTCTGGAAGAAATATTAATTGGTTGGTGATTTTCATCCTTCATGATAAAATGCGGAAGTTGATCACCCGTCTGAAGTTTATTGTCTGCCATAAGCTGTTATGGTTTTGTTGATAAAATTGTTCACAAAATATCTTTCAAAGCAATGGAGATATCGTTCACCTTCTGAACTCCTGTCCCACTCCATTGTATTTTTCCATACCGGAACAACAGTAAAGCCGGAATGTTCTGTATTTGATAAGTCTTAGCGATATCGGGATAGTGATCTACATTCACCTTTATAATCCGCACCTTGGCTTTATATTGGCATTTGATTTCCTTCATAATGGGTTGCATCAAGCGACATGGAACACACCAATCGGCATAGAAATCAACCAATACAGGCCTTGAAGACTTCACAATATGGTAGAATCTTTTACTCATTTTCGCGAGCTCGTCTCCAAATAAATCCACTTAGCAAATCACCCAGCACAAAGCCCATTGTCATTCCCCATAAAGTGGAAAAATACCATACAGATTTGATGGGGCACATTCCCGTTGAGCAACCAATTAGTTTCCAATAAACGAATCCACTAATAGCGCCCACAAAGGCAAATATAAATTTAAGCCAAAGCTTTCTATTTTTGGACATTTTTAAGTATTTGTTAGTTTAACAACAATTTTGTTCCATTAGTTCTTATCGCCTACATAGATAATAGATATTGTACATAGATAAATTTGATATCTATATGGTAATTGCAATAAAAAAAAAGCGGAAATGTGTTTATTTAATAACTCACATTACGCATGCGGCATGGGGGGCATGGGGCAAAGGACGAATTATTATTATAAGGAATCACAAATTATTAATATTTTAAGCTCCGGCTAAAATAGTTACCTTTGTTAAAACAGACAACCGAGACTGATCACATTATTAAAGCTTCCATAGAATTATTTGCCCCACTATTAAACTAGCGTTCAAATCAGCAACAATTTATCCCATCAAACATTGAAAGTATTTGTTGGCGTGTAAAGTAAAAGGTGTATTATTAAACTGTACAAATACAACTACCTTCTATTTTTCCAAAAAACCCCTGAGTCTAGTTCGTCTGTTACTTTAGCCATCCATGAGCAATTACTAAATGAGAACTTATATAGTACTTAACTGGTACCTAATAAGTCGAAATACTAATTATCTACTTAATAGCTTCTTATTATCTACTTATTTTATACTTAATATCTAATGTATTCTGGATGACTTAACCATGAATTCATGTACGAGTTTTAACTTAAATTTCACCCGGTAGGTTTCAATAAAAAGGAACTGGTCTCCCATTTCATATTTTCATTGATGGAGTGAATGATTTTCAGGACGAATAGATCAATTATAAAAAAAAAACTCCCCAAATTGAATCAGGGAGTTTATATGATTTGGAAAGTCATGCTGAACGTCATCCTGAACTTGTTTCAGGATCTCCTGTAATTTGGAGGAGATCCTGAAACAAGTTCAGGATGA
>Ga0209512_1004614_pt1 | contig 11948 bp, 12 predicted proteins | sample frozenSSSSmetaG_FD_184142 | JGI IMG/M metagenome (GOLD analysis project Ga0209512, IMG submission 184142) | Glacier valley bacterial and archeal communities from Borup Fiord, Nunavut, Canada, to study Microbial Dark Matter (Phase II) -... | ecosystem: Environmental > Aquatic > Freshwater > Ice >... | reverse complement strand
ATCGGCGTGACCAGGAGTGTCAATAATGTTAATTTTAGCGTCTTTGTAGCGAACGGATACGTTCTTTGAAAGAATTGTAATTCCTCTTTCTCGCTCCAGGTCATTGCTGTCAAGAATCAAATCTTGAAACTGCTGGTTCTCTCTGAAAATCTGAGAAGCGTGAATGATTTTGTCCACGAGTGTAGTCTTGCCGTGGTCAACGTGTGCGATAATCGCGATATTCCGAATATTCTGCATGGTTTGCCTGATTGAGGCGCAAAAGTACAAATAAAATTTTGGAGTTGGGTTATCTACCTGTGAAGTTTAGTGTTATGTGTCCTGAAGTGCTTATTTAGGGTAAAAAGGAAGTATTAGTTTTATGCTTCGCTCTATACATATTTAGTAAAAGACAGTAATGAGATGCTGGCAATTGGGGAAAAGCTTAGGTTTCTATCAGAAGTTTGCAACTCATGATTCATAAATCGCCTGTAGCTTTCTGGTTTCTGCTATAGACCTGTCCAGAACTCTTGGAAGAAGGAATATTGAAATGAATGACATGGCTATAAGTAATAGGCCTAAGGCCATGAAAACTCCTTTGACGGTAAAATCAATTACGTAATTTGGGTTTTCGAAAAATCTAAGGGCATAAATATTGAGCTGCGTAAACATATTAAGAATTACCATGAAGTTGGTTGTTCTTTTAAATGCCACGTAATTTTTTAGCCTCTTATTAACCTTATAATAGCTAACAATTATATAAACCAGACCAACAAAAAAGAAAGCCACCGCCCAAATTGGTAGTGTGAGTTCATACCCAAATGGTCTCGTATTTACGCTTAGCCAATAGAGAATAAAACCCATTACTGCAGGGTAGATGATTCTATAGCTCTTGAAAAATCCAATCAGTTCCTCCCAGAAGAATATTCTATAGCGTCTTTCTATACTTTTGGTGTAAGACTCGGCCAGATCAGAAAACCCAAAGATTCCGAATTCGCTGTGAACTTTGCGGAATGCATCGTCAAGCGACATGGTTGGCTTTTCCTCCAAAAGCACTTCTATTTTACAGGCCACATGATCCAAGATCTCGAATTGCAGATCTATCTCTGGATAGCCTTTGTAGGAGATTAGCTTTTTGAGGGTGTTGATCTGGGAGGGGGAGAGTTTCATTAAGTAGTTCTATGATTTGATAAATTAGCTGAAATTGCCAATAGGCTTATCGAGTATAAAATGCTGAAGATTGTCACTATTCCCATTCCCCAAACAACTAGTGCATTGGAGAAAATGGCTCCATGTGTAAACACACTTGGGAAAACATATATCCACACAAAGACGGTGTTCAATATCCCGACTCTTTTGATAACAATCGCAGAGGAAATCGAGACAGACTTATGACTAAGTGAAAATGAAAGTGCATCCCTTCTCATAAAAAATACTCCAGCAGTGGTAAAAAGAATAATGGCCAAGAATACAAGGATTGATTCTGAAGCAGGGATAGTGAATGCGAAGATAGCTAGTGACGCAAATCCTGCGAGGCCGACGAGAAATCCTTTGATTCCATGATTCCAGAACTTCAAAAAGTCAAGTTGTGCTGCCAGTACTTGCTTGGATACATTTTTTTCTAATTCCTTATCCATTCCTTTCACCACCGACCATGCAAAGGTTTCATTGAGCCTAGCAATGATTGTTGGATAGTCTAAAACTGGAACATTCTCAAGCGTAGTACAGTAATGATCAAAAATCTCTTCATACACTTCTGTATAGCGGATATGAAGACTTTTCAATCTTGCATGGATCGATACAATTTCCTGTTCTGATAGCTGTCTCATTTCCATTCTAGTTAAAAAATCAGATGTTAAATCCTGGTTTAAGATCTGGAGTCAGGATTCGCTGTAGGTTTTCCACGAAACCTTGTAGCTCAGACATTTTGCTGGTTACTTCCTTTTGCCCGTCTTTAGTTAGGCTGTAGTATTTTCTCACGCGGTTGTCCACTTGCTGGATCTCGGTGCTAAGCAATCCTTCGGCTTCCAGTTTGTGTAGAGCAGGGTATAGTGCTCCCTCGGTGATCTTGATTTCTCCTGCCGTTAGTTCTTTCACCCGTTGGGTGATCTCATAGCCATACATTTTTTCATTCTCTTCCAGGAGTTTTAGAATGATGGTTTGCAGAGAGCCTTTGATAAGATTGTTGTTTGACATGGTTGCGCTGTATTATCTAGCTAAACCAAATATATAGAAAAATTATATACATAAGAATTTTATGCATGTGTTTTTTTATCAGTCGAACGTCCAGTAGTTATCGGGATTCATGTCAGTCCGAGCGGAGTCGAGGACAAAGTTTTACTAAAATTGAAAGGGCCTTCGATTTCGAGACTCTCGTCTCTCAAGTGCTCAGGCTGACACCGTCATCTCTGTTTTATTTATTTCTCAAATTGTGGATAATCATAGTGATGCGTAGGAGAGACTTCTTGGTTTACGAAATAACTGTCAACCATTTTCAGGACGCTACATTATCACAAAGTCGATATCTAAAAAAACCTTTTAATCTTTCTCAAATTTCCAGACTTTTCCAGAATGGACTATCAGGAGCTAATTGAAGAAGTGTATCATGAGGTACAGGCAGAGAATCTCAAGGGCAAAGTGGCCGACTATATCCCAGAAATCGCGAATGTAGATCCCAATCAGTTTGGGATTGCATTGGTGGATCTCAAAGGGAATGTATATGGCGTAGGTGATCACCAGGTTCCGTTCTCTATCCAAAGTATCAGCAAGGTTCACACGCTGACAATGGTTTTCAATGTGTTCAATTCCAAACTTTGGTCTCGGGTGAATGTGGAGCCAAGTGGCGATCCATTCAATTCTATTGCGCAGTTGGAATACGAAAAGGGAATTCCCAGGAATCCTTTTATCAACGCAGGAGCCTTGGTGATCACAGATGCCCTGTGCAGCAAATTTGAAAACCCGATAGATCAACTTTCAGAGTTTATCAATGAGCTAGCGGGTGAAACCTGTGTGAAAATCAATCCGGATGTCAGGAATTCAGAAAGGAAACATGGAGAGCGAAATACGGCATTGGCCTATTTTTTAAAGTCCTATAAGAACTTTGATAATCCCATAGAAGAGGTGCTAGAAGTCTATTTTTCTCAATGCGCTATGGAAATGAGTTGTGTGGATTTAGCCAAATCGTTCTCTTTTTTGGCCAATGATGGCTTTTCTATTTTTGCCAATCGACAGATCTTATCAGAAAGTAGTGCCCGCCGAATCAATGCATTGATGCTGACCTGTGGGTTTTACGATGAAGCAGGAGAATTCGCATATAAAGTGGGGCTACCTGGTAAAAGTGGAGTAGGGGGAGGAGTGGCTGCAGTGATGCCGCATAAGTTTAGTATTGCGGTATGGAGTCCTGAACTCAACGAAAAAGGAAATTCCGTCAAAGCGATTCGTGCTTTGGAGCTGTTGACAGATAAGTTGTCATTCTCTTTGTTTTAAACCTGACTATAATTCAAGATTAAGCGAATACTCCATTTCAGTAATCAATAAAACCTCCTAAATGCTTTAGGAAGCGATAATGGCTAACCTGGAATTTCAAGTGTTGATTTAAGGATCATATGTATAATTACTCTTAAACTTCTGAAATCCATTATCAGGAACCAAGGGCTAGATCTTTACCTTCGCTACCTTGGTGTGCATATCTGACATCAGCATCAGTGCGGCTGACCCATACCATTCCTTAAGATCCATTTTGAGTACACCAGCCTTGATGGCTGGATCGGATTCTGTAAGTTTCTGAGCTTCTTCTAGGCTTTCTACAGCAAAGAAAAAAAGTCCTCGCAGTTCCTCATTTCCGAAAAAAGGCCCAGCTATTACTAGTTGTCCCTCTTCAGCCAAGTGATTGATATTTGCCATGTGTCCAGCTTGGATATCTGTACGTTCTTGTTCGGTATATTCATCCACTTTGTCACCTCTGTATAGGAAAGCGATCACGTATTTTCTCATTCCGTAATCATCTGCACCCACTTCTTTAGCCAGCGTTTCATCATAGTTAGCAGTTTGGGCAAAAGAGTAGTAGTTAGCGGAACATATGATGAGCAGTAATAAGAATAGTTTTTTCATATCAACGTGGTAATTGTTGGGTTAGAGTTATACCAATTTAGCATTTTTCAGAGTATAGGGAAGCTGGTTTCTCTCTTGATATTAAATTCTTTTATTGGAAAGTTTATGATTGTTACTACGATACTAGTCGGTAGTGAGGGTAGCGCAAAGTTGACAAAAAGCTGGGAGGATGTATCCAAGATATAGGAAGGTTTCACTGTGTTTTATGATTAGCAGGCAGCGTAGATAAGAGTGTCAAGGCAATCATATTTACCAAGTCAGACGATCATAATTTCTCTCTTTTTTGTATTCAGCGATGGTCAGCAGAGACCGATAAAACATATAATCTGCAAGGCATAAATTTTCGGTTGGGATAGGACTAGTAGGCTAAATTTAGAGCTGTCCAGCAGAATAAAAATGAGGCATATTACAGAGGTTGAAACTCTATTTAAAGTTGCCACATGGAGCATTCAGATTGAGGGCTTCAGTAGATCAAAATCGGTAATTTATACATCCATCCTGATCCCCATAGTGGGACCTTTCAGGGGCGAAATGAGGTTCATTTCTGTGGGTGATATGAATAATTATTCATCTATATGACCGAAGATATGAGTATACTAAAGGGTAAAACAGTAAAATTTTCGCCTAAGAAATCCACCCATTTACTGGTAAATACTGTCCTGTCCAATTCATCTTTATGGCCTTCATTTATATCAAATTGATGTGGGATTTACAATGGAAATGGTGTGAATTGAAAACTAGATATTTTTCTAGGCTAAGCTACTCACTTCATTTATGAGGATAAATTTTTCGGTAAAATAACTGAAAACCTATCCTGTTTCTGGGTAGGGTTAGGCCGATTTATTTGCAGAACAATCTACTGTTGATGAAATCGGTAGTTAAACTGCTACTTTTTCACACCCATACTTTCCGCATACTACCTTAGTAAGTGTTACTTTGCTAGAGGTGGATTAACTAGTTGATTTTATGTGAATTAAGTCTGGTTTAGTGTTCTCGTAATTTGGTTAAGCTAAAAAGATTAGGCAGGACTAAATATAGAGATGAGTAATGAGTTTGTATATAGCTGGAGCGACGACTTTAGGGATTAGTATTTGAAAGTGTTTACGAGAGAAAAATTGAATTTTTGACGGACATCGAACTGTATTAGATACAGGTGTGTTGGGGCAACAATGGAATTTTGATTCAGATTTTTTTAATCTTAGCATTTTCAAATCATATACATCATTTCCGAATTTCTCAGAATGAAATCTACCCCGATCAAAAAAATACTTTTACTCGACGATGACAGGATTCAAAAGATATTAGTGGAGAAGAGGCTTTTGAAAATTAATTCAGGAATTGAATTTGTTTATTTCGACACACCGAGTAAGGCTTTGGATTACCTGAAAACTGAATCTGTGGATCTACTTTTAGTAGATCTAAATTTACCCGAAATGACAGGGTGGGAATTCGTAGATGAGGTTGAAAAAGTGAGTCCAGATTCGGTCGTTATTTTGCAGTCTGGATCTGTTGAAAATGAGCAAATACAACGGGCAAATTCCGACAAGAGAATCAGTGAGATTTTTGAAAAACCTTTAAGTGAATCAGACTTAAGATCAATCCTCGGACTTTGAAGTATATTAGAACTATCCTTTTGAATAATTTAATTAATTTCGAGCCATCATAAAGAATGTATGACTGAAAAAGCAGAAGACAGAAAGCCCCTGCTTTCAAAGAAAATAGATAAGTTTTTTACCGGACTGGCGGACGCTTGGAATTTTGTAAGGCGATTCTTCAAAGAGGTATTTGTACCGCCTTATGAATTTAAGGAGGTTATTCACCAGTGCTATCGCATCGGCGTGGAGTCATTGCCGCTAATTGCTTTGACTGGATTCATTGTGGGGATCGTTTTCACCAATCAATCCAGACCTTCTCTTGCCAACTTCGGAGCTACTTCTTGGCTTCCATCCCTTATTTCCATAGCAGTAGTTCGTGCCATGGGACCTCTGGTCACGGCTTTGATAGCAGCAGGTAAGGTGGGATCTAGTATAGGGGCAGAGATAGGATCCATGAAAGTAACTGAGCAAATCGACGCGATGGAAGTGTCGGCTACCAATCCTTTTAAATTCTTGGTAGTTACTCGGGTGTTGGCAACTACATTTATGATCCCGGTGTTGGTAATGTTCACGGATTTTGTAGCATTAATGGGATCGTTTCTCAGTGTGAGTGCAAATGAAAATGTAAGTATTATCACCTTTTTTGTAGAGGTTTTTGGAGCGATAAGTTTCCTAGATATTATTTCTTCAGTACTGAAAGCATTGCTTTTTGGCTTTACTATTGGGATAGTAGGCTGCTACAAAGGGTATAATTCATCTAAAGGAACAGAAGGTGTTGGACGTGCTGCAAATGCAGCGGTGGTTATGGCTATGTTCCTGATATTTATTGAAGAGCTATTGGTTCTTCAGATCGTAAACGCAATCCGAGCATTTTAATCATGGAAGAGAAGGTTGTAGAAATTCGCGGTTTGGAGAAGTCTTTTGGTGACTTGGATGTATTGAAAGGAGTTGATCTGGACCTTTACAAAGGTGAAAATCTAGTGGTACTAGGTAAGTCTGGCTCAGGTAAGTCAGTATTGATCAAAATCATGGTTGGACTGCTGAAGCAGGACTCTGGATCAATGAGTGTGTTAGGCAAAGAAGTTTCTATGCTTAAAACCAGAGAGCTGAATGAGTTGAGGTTGAGAATTGGTTTTTCATTCCAAAACTCAGCGCTTTATGATAGTATGACAGTTAGAGAGAACTTGGAATTTCCTTTGGTGAGAAACATAAAGAATCTAACTAAGAAAGAGATTACCATGAAAATAGAAGGATTGCTAGAAAGTGTGGGACTTCCTCAGTCTATCAATCAGATGCCTTCAGAGCTTTCCGGAGGACAAAAGAAAAGAATTGGTGTGGCGCGTACGTTGATTTTGGAGCCTGAGATCATGCTTTACGATGAGCCTACAGCAGGGTTGGATCCGATTACTTGCGGAGATATCAATAACTTGATTATACAAGTAAGAGAAGAATATAATACATCATCCATCGTCATCACCCACGATTTAACCTGTGCCAAAGATACAGGGGATCGCGTGGCAGTGTTATTGGATGGACAGTTTGACGCTGTCGGAACTTTTGAAGAGGTTTTTCCTCACGCAGAAGACAAACGCATAAAATCATTTTACGATTATAATTTTATCAACTCATGAGAGGGGAAAATAAGAGATCAGTCATGGTAGGCATTTTTGTCTTCATTGGCATAGCAATTCTGGTTGCGGGTGTTTTGACACTTGGAGGCCAGCAGAAAAAATTTGTAAAGGCGATTCAGCTTAAGGCTGTTTTCGATGATATCGGAGGTCTACAGACTGGAAACAACATCTGGTTTTCCGGTGTGAAAATAGGTACTGTCCGCAAAATTAATTTCTATGGAGATTCCCAAGTGGAAATAGAAATGAACGTGGAGGAAGAAGTGGTGGAATTCATCAGAAAGGATTCTAAGGCTACTATTAGCTCTGATGGCTTGATTGGTAATAAAATCATTGTGATCTACGGCGGAACTACTTTAGCGCCCCCTGTAGTGGACGGAGATAGGTTAGAATCAGTTATGCCTTTGGATACGGACAAGATGATGGAGACACTTCAGGTGAATAATGAAAATCTGGTTGAAATCACTGGAAATCTTAAAAACCTGACTAGTAAGCTAGCAGAGGGCGAAGGTATGGTAGGAGCTGCTCTGACTGATTCTCTGCTTGCAGAAAGCTTCCGTGCCATTGTGAAAAACCTCAATCAAGCTTCAGTCAATAGTAATCGAATGATTAATGAATTGAACAGCTTCACATCTAAATTGAATCAAAAAGGCAATCTATTCAATGACTTGGTGACAGATACTACCATGGCCGCTGACCTAAGACAATCAATGGAGAGCCTCAAAGAAGCTGCAGCCAATTCTGAGGAGATGACTCAAAAACTAAGTACAATCACAGACAAATTTAACGATCCTAATAACTCTGTAGGAATGCTTTTAAATGACCCTGAATTTGCAAAAAGCCTTAAAAGTACGCTTGAGAATGCTGATTCAGCTACCTATAACTTGAACCGTGGAATGGATGCCCTTGAGTACACTTGGCCATTCAATAAAGGATTCAAGCGTAAGAAAAAGGAAGAAGCTAAGGAGAATAATTAAAAGTATTTAATCTTCATCATTGAGCCCGCGGGAAATTTTTTCGCGGGCTTCTTCTTTTTCATCCCCATTGGCTTTGATCGTGTCAGTATCGTTTGTCGGTGTTAATACTGCTTTCAGTGAAATAGGGAAATGATCTGAACCTATTCCCTTTTCTACTTTCATACCTCCAAGACCAAAATCCTTGCTTAAGAAGATGTGATCCAGCGGCCAGCGGAACAAAGGCACCTTGGCATGGAAAGTATTGAATAGCCCTCTTCCCCGGCGTGGATCAGCCATCTCTGAGTTTTTCAAAAATAATTCTGTGGTATAACTCCAGGCCACATCGTTCAAATCTCCTATTACCAGAGAAGGCAAGTGATTTTCTTTTGATTTTTTCCCCACTAAAAGGATTTCCGCATCTCTATCAGTACTTTTTTCATTCTCTCCAGGGACTGGTGGGGTCGGATGAATCGCGTAAATGGTAATTAATTGCCCATTTCGAAGTTTAATATCAAGTTCCAATGATGGGATTTCCTCATCTATTAGGTAATGGATTTCTTTTCTCTGAATTTCCAATTTGGAATAAAGGAGCAGTCCATACGTGTTATCCATTGGGAGTTTGATCTGCGTAGGATAATCCTTTTCTATTTCGGAAAGTCCATTTTCCCATGCTTTATCTGTTTCTACAAAGAAGATTAGATCAGGAGTAGTTGATTGTACGAGGCTTACCGCTTTATGATAGTTTTCGTTGTATTGGTATACATTACCTACCAGAATATGAATCCCATTTTTGTCCTTGTACGGGACAGAATCGATCATCTTTTTTGCCCAAGGAGTAAATGGCCACACTTTCTTAGCCAGATAGATGGCACATATTAGGAGTAGTGACGCCCAGATAACAGACTCTGTATCCAAAGGAGGAGTGAATGGGTAAATCCATACGGCCATCAAGAAAAGGGTGACAAGTAGCTTTTGAAGCCTTGGGTAATCAAATATCCTTATCCACCAGAAGTCAAGTTTGATCAATGGAAAAAAAGTTGCTAGTATAAAAAAAAAGCTAAAGAATCGAAGTATGTATAGCCCCATGTAGAAGTTTGATTTTCTTAAGTTAAATTAAAGATGATAATTCTCTTTGGTCTTTTGGCAAGACTTTGGGACTCAACTTGGGCGCCAATGGAATTCAAACTCCCAATTTAGAGTTATTACTTTGATTCCTTTTTTTTACTAAATCCCCTTTTTATCATGAACCAAGACCCATACCAGATTAAATCTACTCTTAAAACCTCAGAAGGAGATCATACCTATTGGAGCTTAGAGAAGCTTGAAGCTTCTGGCCATCCGGTAAAGCATTTACCTTTTTCTATCAGGATTTTATTGGAGAATGCGTTAAGGAGTTTCGATGACTTCGCTATTACCAAGGAACATTTGGAGACCTTACTGAATTGGTCGCCTAATCCTTCGGATAAAGACATTCCTTTTAAGCCTGCTCGAGTTCTGATGCAGGATTTTACAGGAGTTCCAGCCGTAGTGGATATTGCTTCTTTGAGATCTGAAGCGAAAAGGAAAGGTAAAAATCCAAGCGCTATCAATCCATTGATTCCAGTGGACCTAGTGATTGATCACTCAGTACAGGTAGATTACTTTGGAACGAATTATAGCTATCAGCGAAATGTAGAAGTAGAATACGAGCGAAACTCTGAGCGATACAAATTCCTTAAGTGGGCTCAAAAGACCTTTAATAATTTTTCAGTGGTGCCTCCAGGAATGGGGATTTGCCACCAAGTAAACCTTGAATACCTAGCTCAAGGAGTAATCAAACGCGATGGTTTAGTTTTTCCAGATACGCTAGTTGGAACAGATTCGCATACACCGATGGTGAATGGTATAGGAGTAGTTGGTTGGGGAGTGGGAGGAATAGAAGCTGAAGCGGCCATTCTAGGTCAGCCAATCTACTTTATCATGCCAGAGGTAGTTGGCTTAAAATTGACAGGCAAATTGCCTGCAGGAACGACCGCTACGGATATGGTGCTTACCATTACCGAATTGCTGAGAAGACATAGTGTAGTAGGGAAATTTGTGGAGGTATTCGGGCCAGGTCTGGATCATCTTTCCGTTCCTGACAGAGCCACCATTTCCAATATGTCTCCGGAATTTGGCTGTACAGTGACTTATTTCCCAATTGATGATCGTACACTTGATTACATGGGTAAGACAAACCGCCCTAAAGATCAGATTAAATTGGTGGAGGATTATTGCAAAGCCAATATGCTATGGAGAAAAGACGAAGATCTGATCAACTACAGTTCTGTGGTAGAATTGGATTTGGGAACGGTCGAAGCGACAGTTTCAGGCCCAAAACGTCCGCAGGATAAGATTTTGGTGAGGAATTTCAAATCAAAATTTGGGGAGTTGTTGGAGTCAATGCATGGTCGTCAATACATTCCAATAGATAAAAGAGAAGAGCTGGGCCGATTCCTTGAAGAAGGAGGAGGACAAACAGAAGATCAATCAGGCGTACAAGCACCTGCAGAAACAGAGATCAAAACCATGATTAAAAATGGGTTGAAGACCGTATCTGTAGATCTTCATAACGAGAAATTTGAATTGTATGACGGTTCTATCGTCATCGCAGCTATTACATCCTGTACCAATACTTCCAATCCATCGGTAATGCTTGGAGCTGGCTTAGTAGCTAGGAAAGCACGGGAATTGGGATTGGATGTGAAGCCTTGGGTGAAAACTTCCTTGGCTCCGGGATCGAAAGTGGTAACGGACTATCTGGAAAAGGCAGACTTGCTTGAGGACTTAGAAGCCTTGAAATTCCATACCGTCGGTTACGGTTGTACTTCCTGCATTGGCAACTCAGGACCTCTTCCAAGACACATTGCGCAAGCAGTGGAGGATAATGATCTGGTTGTAGCTTCGGTTCTTTCCGGAAATAGAAACTTTGAAGCCCGTGTGCATCCTCAAGTGAAAATGAACTACCTCATGTCTCCGATGCTCGTTGTAGTATATGCTCTTGTAGGACGTGTGGATGTGGATTTGTATAATGAACCGGTGGGCTATGATCCTAATTTGGAACCAGTATATATGAAGGATATCTGGCCAACTAATGAGGAAATAGCTGAGGTTGCGAAAAAAGTCCTTACGCCGGATGATTATGAGAAAAGCTACGGCGAGATCTTCGAAGGAAATGATATCTGGAAAGAACTTGAATCAGGCGAAGGAGAAATCTATCCTTGGGACGAAAGCAGTACCTACATCAAGGAAGCGCCATTTTTCAAGGGAATTTCTGTAGATGTGCCGGAACCTAAAAACATTACAAACGCCAGAGTTCTTTTGAAACTGGGTGACTCGATCACCACGGATCATATTTCTCCGGCAGGATCTTTCAGACCAGATACTCCTGCGGGAAAATACCTGAACGGACGAGGAGTAGAGCGTCCAGACTTTAATTCCTACGGTTCGCGAAGAGGAAATGATGAGGTGATGGTTCGTGGTACTTTTGCTAATGTTCGTATCAAAAACCAACTCAGTACACAAGAGGGAGGTTTTACAACTTATATTCCTAGCAATGAGGAAATGTCTGTATTCGAAGCTTCGGAGAAATATCAGGCAGCACATGTGCCTCTGGTAGTCTTGGCGGGCAAAGAATACGGTTCGGGATCTTCCCGTGACTGGGC
>Ga0209512_1004613_pt1 | contig 11950 bp, 8 predicted proteins | sample frozenSSSSmetaG_FD_184142 | JGI IMG/M metagenome (GOLD analysis project Ga0209512, IMG submission 184142) | Glacier valley bacterial and archeal communities from Borup Fiord, Nunavut, Canada, to study Microbial Dark Matter (Phase II) -... | ecosystem: Environmental > Aquatic > Freshwater > Ice >... | reverse complement strand
CCAAGTCGCTTTGGCGAATGACACTCCTCTAATCACTCGCTGGGCAAAAGTGACTCAGGTTCTGCGTCTTTGGAAAGCTTATCAGTAGGGTCAAGACTTGTGGTTAACCGAGAGCAGTAATGGGTGCCGTCATCTAATAAACGGTTCAAGTCTGGTTCTGAAGTCGAGTCAGGAGGGTGACTTCTTGGCTTAGGCTAACCCATCTCTCTCAAGGCTCTAGATCTGCGTAGTCGCTTCGGGTTTCTCTGGCAGCAGTCTTGTTTTTGTGTCTCAGTGATCTAGTTGTTGAAGGTTTATTGCTTTGACCAGACGTATTGTTGACAGGTGTCTTTGGCTTCTCTAGCGGTTTGTGTGGCGGCTTTCAACAAAGTTGTATGGTGAGACAACCGTTGACAAGCGGTTTGCAGCAGGCTTTCCCAGGAAATTGACCACAAGCGCAGGGTCTTGCCATCACTGCCCGACGCAATCGTGTGACCATCGGGACTGAAACTCACACTATTGACAATAGACTCATGCCCTTGAAGAGGTTGCCCGATGGGTTGACCAAGAGCGACATCCCACAAGCGCAGGGTGTTGTCATCACTGCCCGACGCAAGGGTCTTGCCATCACGACTGAAGCTCACACTCGTGACACTACCCTCATGTCCCTTGAAGGTGTGCAGTAAGCGCCCGTCCAGGCTCCACAGCTTCAGGGTGCCGTCATCACCGCCCGACGCAAGGGTCTTGCCATCGGGACTGAAACTCACACTACTGACCCTATCCTCACCCTTGAAGGTGTGCAGGTTGCGCCCGTCCAGGCTCCACAGCTTGATGGTCTTGTCCCAACTGCCCGACGCAAGGGTCTTGCCATCGGGACTGAAACTCACACTACTGACACTAGACTCATGCCCTTTGAAGGTGTGCAGGTTGCGCCCGTCCAGGCTCCACAGCTTGATGGTCTTGTCCTCACTGCCCGACGCAAGGGTCTTGCCATCGGGACTGAAACTCACACTACTGACACTAGACTCATGCCCTTTGAAGGTGTGCAGGTTGCGCCCGTCCAGGCTCCACAGCTTCAGGGTGTTGTCCCAACTGCCCGACGCAAGGGTCTTGCCATCGGGACTGAAACTCACACTCCTGACACTACCCTCATGTCCCTTGAAGGTGGGCAATAAGCGCCCGTCCAGGCTCCACAGCTTGATGGTCTTGTCCCAACTGCCCGACGCAAGGGTCTTGCCATCGGGACTGAAACTCACACTACTGACACTAGACTCATGCCCTTTGAAGGTATGCAGGTTGCGCCCGTCCAGGCTCCACAGCTTCAGGGTCTTGTCCTCACTGCCCGACGCAAGGGTCTTGCCATCGGGACTGAAACTCACACTCCAGACACTATTCTCATGTCCCTTGAAGGTATGCAGGTTGCGCCCGTCCAGGCTCCACAGCTCGAGGGTGCCGTCATCACTGCCCGACGCAAGGGTCTTGCCATCGGGACTGAAACTCATACTACTGACACTATCCCCATGTCCCTTGAAGGTGTGCAGTAAGCGCCCGTCCAGGCTCCACAGCTTCAGGGTGTTGTCCCAACTGCCCGACGCAAGGGTCTTGCCATCGGGACTGAAACTCACACTCCTGACCACATTCTCATGTCCCTTGAAGGTGTGCAGTAAGCGCCCGTCCAGGCTCCACAGCTTCAGGGTGTTGTCATCACTGCCCGACGCAAGGGTCTTGCCATCGGGACTGAAACTCACACTCCAGACACTATTCTCATGTCCCTTGAAGGTATGCAGTAAGCGCCCGTCCAGGCTCCACAGCTTCAGGGTCTTGTCATCACCGCCCGACGCAATGGTTTTGCCATCGGGACTGAAACTTACACTCAAGACACCACCATACTCATGCTTTTTAAAGATGTGCAGTAAGCGTCCGTCCAGGCTCCATAGCTTGAGGGTGCCGTCAGCACCGCCCGACGCAATCGTCTTGCCATCGGGACTGAAACTTACACTTAAGACCACAGCCTGAGTCTGTATCCAATTTTGCTCTCGGCTCATCTGAGCCACGTCCAATAAACTACTCTGCACAGAGACTGGCATCGGAGAACTGGAAAACTGGACAAACGACGATTGACTCAGCCTCACAGCACTAATGGCAGTCATAGCAGCCGAGACAGGATCGGTTGCGAGCAGCGCTTCGGCTGTGAGAGCTAATTGGTCTACCCGTTGTCGTTTGGATTGTTGTAGCTCATAGAAGCCGAAAACAGCTAAACCTGTGATTAAGACAGAGCCTGTGATCAACCCTCCTAGAGCTATCTGGCGACCTCGTTTCCGGCTATTCTCCGCCCTGTCAGATGCCTCAAAAAACGCGCTTTGCAGCGGGGTCATATCAGCTCCCACTCGCTGCTGATAGCGCTGCAACAGATCCAAATCGGGAGGTTGCCAGAGGTTCCCTTCCGGTCGTCCTTGCTCCTGCCAATGCAACGCCGCTTCATCCAGTCGCCGCTGAAAGCGCAGATCACTGCGGCTGCTGTCAACCCAGCCCTTAAACTGCTGCCAGTGGTCAAACAGTGCCTCATGCGTCACTTCAGCGATCTCCCAATCTGCATCCGATGCCAGCGTAATCAGCCGCGCTTGAGGCGTTGAGAATTGCATGATCACCGCTTTGACCTGAGCCAGGCTATCCCGGCGCGAAATCACCTGCTCAAGCCTCGCCCGTCGCCGCGTGTCTTTGGTTCCTTCCCCCAACTGCACCAACCCCAAAAACACCCGTCGGGCAATTTCCTGATTCGTCGGGTTGAGTCCCTCATAAATGCGCTGCGCTTCCCCGGCCAATGCACCCCCCACCCCGCCGATCTCTTGCAGGGTTGCAGCAGGTTCCTGCCCCTTGACCAACCCTTCCCAGATTCGCTCCAACGCAAACTGAAGCAATGGCAGTGCTCCTTCTCGCCCTTCCGTCTCCTTCAGCAATAGCTGAATCGTGGCAGCATCTAGCGCATGTCCTGCCCGTTTTGCAGGTTCTGCGATCGCTCGCTGCAATTCTGCCTCATTCATCGATCGCACCAAAACCCCCGGCTCGGTAAACAGCGCATTCAAGCTGGGATGCTTTTGCGTTTCGCCCAAGAAGTCACTCCGCAACGTGATTACCACCGAAACCCGCCGCGCGCGATCGCCCGCCGCATTCAGCAACGTGTTCACAAAGGCATCGCGCGCGATCCCGTCTTTGCAGAGGGTATACACCTCCTCAAACTGATCCACTAACACAATCAGTGGCGCGATCGCACTGTCAGGCAACACATCCGCGATCTGCCTTAACCCCTCATACTGCCCTGCCTCACTGGGTTTCTCCAAAACCCGCTTAAACTCTGCCGCTTTCTCAGCCGGACTGGGATCGTTCGTCGCGATCCGAGCCAGCACAGTCGCCAGAGACCAGAGCGGGTCAGCCGTCGGCACTAACACCGCGACTCTGGCACGCACCGACCCCGGTAACGAGCGACGCGCTAGTTCAGGAATTAATCCCGCCCGCGCCAGAGAAGATTTACCCGAACCAGAGGGTCCATAAATGGGCAGCAATCGGATGCTCAATGGGGTTTCATACAGTTGGCAAAGCTTCTGCCAGAGTTGCTCAATTTGCTGTTCCCGCCCAAAAAAGCGATCGCCATCGGTTTCCAAAAATGCTTGTATCCCTTTATAGGGGTTAGGACCTAGATCAGAACGAGGGGCAGGCGGGGCAGGTTCCGTCTGAAGGAGCTGAGACTGATAGTAAATGACGATACTGTTGCCCGTGCCCGACACGATCGCACTGCCATTGACATCTCGCTCAACGGTGACTCGCCGATCCTCACATAGATTGCCTGCTTCAGTCATCCCCACCTCTCCTGGCAATCAGTGCCCCTGGATTAAATGCTCACACTCAACCGGACAACCCCTAGAAGTTTGTACCAGTTCTCTCCCAGCCAAGCCGCTACTTTCGTAACGGGAGGTTGCAGCTTTTCGATCGCGCTGGCAAAACCCGCAGTCTTCTGAGCATAGTTTAAGGCACGCTCTAGCGCCTGTCCCACTTCATCTTTATCGGGTTGAGGCTTTTTAAGCTCCTCCTCGGCATCAGTCAGGGCATTGTCAATCTTGCGGCGATCAAGGGTTTCTAACTGAACCAGCACCGCCCGCAAAGCTGAAAGTTCCGCTCCCATATCGACCCGGTCTGCGGGCGGCAGAGTCGTCTGCTGAAACTGGATCGAGGCGGTGTTCTGATCGCCCGTTTGAACCGCGCTGCCCACCACATTCCCACCGATCGTGACAGAACGGTCTGGCTGGGTGGGCATTCTCTCTTCGCTCGTCTTTGGTGCAACTGGGGCTTCCACAGGCAGCGGGTTTCTCGCGCGGGGTCGATACTTGAGCACCGGGGTTAACGATTCGGGAATGCCTTGCAGGTCGATCGCATTGCGACCCAGCTCAAACGCCCGATCATAAGCCGTGTCCGTGGAGATTGCCCGATAAAACCCCTGAGCAAAGGCAATCGCAGCTTTGTCCCCTACCGCTTGATTCATGCCCACCACACAGTCAATGTGTTGGTGAATGGCTTCCGCTTGCGTTGCCGAATAACAAGCATTGAGGAAAACGCACTCAAGGTCGGTCTGAAACAGCCGGAAAAGATTTGCCAATGCTTGAGTGCTTACCAGCTGGAGCTGTCCCACTTCATTTTCCAAGGCTAACCCTTGGGTGTCTGCTCCATGACCGCAGAAGTGAACGATGTGAGGTTTGTCTGCTGACAGGACGGGTTGCAGGTCATCGACCCGGACGGCTAGACGCAGCCTCACCTCAAATGGTTGGGCCATTGAGGACTTTTCCAGGGCAGTCTGGATCACCCGCATTTCTTCATCCAAGCGCAGCCGTCCCGTATTTTTAGGATTAGCAGACAGAATCAAGATCCTTTTCATCGCAAGATTTCCTCAAAGGGGGCAAATCCAGAAAACGCGAACATGGACAAATTACGAATAGCCTAGAAACCAACCACTTGAAGTTAAGTTCTGTAGAGTGGTCAGGAATTTCCGCTGACAGTAGCAGGATTGATACTATTTTTATAGTCTTTAGAGGTAGATTTATAGCCATCTCACTCTACTGAATCATAAAACCGAAGGAAGCTGCGGCAGATCAGTGATTTCTACTGAGTGAAACGATTGCCCTACCGCAGCCTTAAAAGGACAGCTTAAATCAACGCGATTAGCGCGGAAATCCCGGCTGCCCCCAGCGCTTTAACGCCGTCTTTCGCAACATCTTCGATTAAGCCCTGAATACCTGCGGAGAGCGTGTCCTGTGCCGTTAACCTCCAAAATAAGCGGGCTTGCGTAACTTCATCCCAATTCTGAGCAATTTGGGGATTTGCTTCTGGAATTGTCCAGTCGTCATCGCGATTGCGTCCAAAGAGCGTCACGGTGCCATCGACATGGTTTTGGCGGGCAAACGTATAGCCCATCCCGGAAGGAGTCATAATCACGATCGCCAACGCATAGTCGATATTGGGAAACCCACTGTCATGCATGTGACCTGAAAACGTAAACTGCCCTTGAGTATTCACAGCGACATTAACCCAGCCACCCATCGGGAGCCAGTCTTGAGTCGCGATATCGCTGTGGAACTGCATGGTTGCGGGGGACGTGGTTACAGTGCGGGTCGCTGCAATCCAGGTGATGTCGCCGTGTTGAAAGTGGCTAACTCGCCCCGCGCCATCTGGCGTATTCAGTTCATCGCTCGTGGGGTAGCCGAGAAAAGAGCGCTCCCAACCCATTGATGACCACTTGCCCAAAATGTCACCGTTTACTTCATGGGCACCCGTTTTAGGAGTCCAATAGATCGACCCACTTTGAAAGTGGTTGAAGCGTCCAACTCCGTCGGGTGTCGTGGTTTCATCCGTGACTGGGTAGCCGAGAAGGCTGCGCTCCCAACCCATCGACGACCATTTACCCAGAATGTCACCGTTTACTTCATGGGCACCCGTTTTAGGAGTCCAATAGATAGTGCCACTTTGAAAGTGATTAAAGCGTCCAATGCCATCGGGTGTCGTGGTTTCATCCGTGACTGGGTAGCCGAGAAGGCTGCGCTCCCAACCCATCGACGACCATTTACCCAGAATGTCACCGTGCACCTCATGGGCACCCGTAGTAGGATGCCAGTAAATTGAACCGCTTTGAAAGGGTTGAAAAAAACCAACGTTATCGGGAGCGGGCTGCACCTCCGTGGTTGATCTTCCTAGAACACTGGCTTCTCCTCCCAATTGTGTGTATTTATCGTTAATGGCTCCGGTCGCCTGAGCCAAGGGAGAAAGGGAAACGTCGTTAGCAGTCTGAGCAGGATTGATGGAAGTCGAAGACATCGTGAACTCCTATGGGTAATTTGAACCTTGTACGTTCATCAAAACGCTGCACCTACTAAGTTCAAGACTGAGAATGCCTAAGTTCTGCTGACTTGTGACGGGCTTGTTATGAGTAGAATTTGCATAGCCCCTAGAGAAGACCTTATGCCCCGCTCCCTCCGCGTTCGCGCAGATTGCATCGAGAGAGTCAAGCTCTCGGTGCAGCGGACTGGCTTTCTCAACCAAAAAGCCTTGGCAGAGGATGCTGGGTTCTCGATCGCCACCGTCAGCAACTTCCTCACGGGCAAGGCGGTTGACCATGCCACCTTTGTCGAACTCTGTAAACTACTGTCCTTAGAAATCGCAGACATTGTGGAGCGGCAAGGTTCAACGCGGGTCTCGTCCTGGGACGCGAAGCCAGAGGGCGAGACTCTCCGTCTGCGTCAAGACTGGGGGGAAGCGCCCGATGTCTCGACGTTCTATGGGCGAGCGACAGAGAAGACTGTTCTGCACCAGTGGGTGGTTTCAGATCGCTGCCGCCTCGTCACGCTCATCGGCATGGGAGGCATTGGCAAAACGGCTTTGTCAGTCAAGGTGGCGAAACAAATCCAGGACGAGTTTGAGTATCTGATTTGGCGATCGCTGCGGAATGCTCCACCCGTTCAGGATTTACTGGCAGATTTGATTCGCTTTTTTTCTCACCAGCAGGTCACAGAGTTCCCTGAAACGCTCGACGATCGCATCTCTCAGTTAATTGGATATCTGCGTGCTTCTCGCTGCTTGCTCGTCTTGGATAACGCGGAGTCAATTCTCCGCAGTGACGATCGAGCGGGCGCTTATCAAGCAGAGCATGAAGGGTATGGTCAACTTCTGAGGTGTGTCGGAGAGACCGTCCATCAAAGTTGCTTAATCTTAACGAGCCGGGAAAAACTGAGAGGGCTAAGTGTCAAAGAGGGCAAAACACTGCCCACGAGATCGCTGAGGCTAAAAGGCTTAAGGCACGAAGAAGGGCAGGAGATTCTGCAAGAGAAAGGATTCTCCATTTCAGAAGCGGACAGTCAAACCTTGGTGGAGCAGTATGCCGGAAACCCTCTGGCGTTGAAGATTGTGACCACCACCATTGAGGAATTATTTGACGGCGATACGAGTCAATTTCTGGAACAAGGAACGATTATCTTTGGCGATGTTTCCGACCTACTGGATCAACAATTTGCTCGCCTATCTGCTTTAGAGCAACAGATTATGTATTGGTTGGGCATTGAACGAGAGTGGGTCTCACTGCCAGAGTTACAAGCAGAGCTGATTCCAGCGGTTTCGCCACGAGCCTTGCTGGAAGCGCTAGAGTCGCTGCAAGCGCGGTCTCTAATCGAGAAAAATGCGACTCGCTTCACGCAACAACCCGTAGTGATGGAGTATGTCGTTGATCGGTTTCTTGAACAGATTGGTCAAGAGATGAGTCGTGGAGAGATCCGGTTCTTAAATCGTTATGCGTTGATGAAAGCCCAAGGGAAGGATTACGTTAAAGCCACTCAGATTCGGCTTCTGCTCAACCCGATCGCCGAACGCTTGCAAGGGTTAATCGAAGAGCCAGCGCAAATTGAAACCTGTCTGAACCAGCTTTTGTCAACCCTGAGATCTCAAGGGACCCATCGACCTGGATATGCGGGAGGCAATCTGCTCAACCTCTTTTGGCAGTTGGGCATTGACCTGAGCGGCTACGACTTTTCTGACCTTGCGATTTGGCAAGCTGACCTGCAAAGAATGACTCTGCGCCGAACCAATTTTGCGGGTGCTGATCTGGCTAAATCTGCATTTACACAAATGATCGGCACTGTTTTTTCCGTCGCATTCAGCCCCGATAGCACACTGTTAGCCACTGGAATTGACAACGACATTAGTATTTGGCACGTCGCAGAGTCTCGGCAGTTGATGATCTTGAGCGGACACAGCAGTTGGGTACAAGCGATCTCGTTCAGTCCCGATGGTCAGCTTTTGGCGAGTGGCAGTAATGACCAAACGATCCGGCTTTGGAACGTCCACACCGGGCAGTGTCTTAAAACGTTGAGCGGGCACAGCAGTTGGGTGCAAGGAATGGGGTTCAGTCCAGATGGTCAGCTTTTGGCGAGTGGTAGTAATGACCAAACCATTCGGCTTTGGAACGTCCACACGGGGCAGTGTCTTAACGTTTTGCAGGGGCATCACGATCGCATACTCGCAGTGGTTTTCTCTCCTGATCGACAGACCTTGATCAGCAGTAGCGAAGATGCCACCGTGAGGCTCTGGAATCTTCAGACCGGGCAGTGTTTGCGGGTTTTAGACATTCAGGTGAACTGGAGCTTGTCTTTGGCGTTGAGTCCAGATGGGCAAACCTTAGCGGCGGGAAGCGGTGGGAACGCAGTTACCTTTTGGGATCTGCAAAGCGGCAAGTGCATTGATACATTGCCCAACTACAGCAGCCGAGTTTGGGCGATCGCCTATAGTCCAGACGGGCAAACGGTCGTCACCGCGAGTGAAGATAAAACGGTCAAGCTTTGGGATGTGGCGACAGGAATCTGCTTAAAAAGCTTACCGGAGTATACCGATCGGGTGTGGTTAGTTGCCTTTAGCCCCGATGGTCAAACCTTAGTCACCGCCAGCGAAGATCAAGCGATTCGTCTCTGGGAGGTGCAAACGGGTCAGTGTTTAACCGTGTTGAGGACGCACAACAATTGGATCGCGTCGATCGCGTTCAGTCCCGATGGTCGCTGGTTAGCGAGTGGCAGCTATGACCATTTAGCGCGAGTCTGGGAGGTTGAAACTGGAATCTGTCTGCGAAGTCTGCCTGGACATACCAATTTGGTCGCCTCGGTTGCCTTTACGCCGCAAACAGACGCTGCCGCATTATCTAAAACGAACTTCAACGAACCCCTGTTGGTCACGGCGAGTGATGACCAGACCTTAAAGCTTTGGAATATTCGGACGGGAGAGTGCGTGCGATCGCTGTGGGGACACCAGAGCTGGGTGCAGTCGGTGAGCTTTAGCCCAGATGGACAGTTCCTAGTCAGCGGCAGTCGTGACCAGACGGTGAAACTGTGGGACTACCGCACTGGGGAGTGTTTGCGAACGCTAGAGGGGCACACGCATCGAGTTAAGGCGATCTCGATCCATCCACAAGGGACGATGATCGCCAGTGCCAGTGATGATCAGACTGTCAAGCTTTGGGACGTGGTGACGGGAGACTGTTTGCACACGCTGCACGGGCATTGCGATTGGGTGGTTGCGGTTGCTTTTAGTCCGTGTGGAAGATGGGTTGCCAGTGGCAGCGGCGATCGTACCATCAAGATTTGGGATGTTGATTCTGGAGACTGCATCCGCACTTTGGAGGGACATACGCATCGCGTCCGAGCGCTTGCCTTCAGTTCGACTGTTCCTCTGCTAGCGAGTAGCAGCGATGACCAAACCGTGCGGCTGTGGGACAGTGAAACCGGAATGCTCTTGAAAACGTTGACAGGGCATCAGGGCACGGTATGGTCGGTGGCGTTTCATCCAGACGGTCGGCGGCTGGCGAGTGGGGGGAAGGATGAAACGATTAGACTGTGGGAGATTGAAACGGGCGAGTGTTTGCAAACGTTGAGGATTGAAAAACCCTATGAAGGGATGAACATTCAGGGAGTGACGGGTTTGACCGTGGCTCAGAAGGCGACTTTGAAGGCGTTGGGAGCGGTAGAAGGAGAGTTATTTGAAAGCTGAATCGTTTCTGCGAAAGTCACTCCTTTGGGTACTTCCTAAGCGATCAAATACCCATCAAGCTAAATCAATCTGTTGAACTCTCATCTTCAGGAGGGATGCTGCATCATGGTGGAAAACTCAACCCCCGAACTGCCGAAGCCGAAGCCGCCAGCCGAACCCGAGGAGGTGATTCGAGATCTGATTAGACCGGAAGACCTAGAGGAGTCGGCTGAGTCGGATCGTCCCAGAGATCCGACCACGCAGGATCGGGGCGACTTGTTTCTAACGCCAACTTCTGAGAGCGAAACTGAAACGGTGAGAAAGCCGATCGTCATCGAGCCTCCAACAGATTCTTCGTCTTAAAGCGGTTCAGATCAAGCGTGATTTAGAGAAGGCGAAGGGTTGTAGTGGCGTAGCTTGGCTTACGGCTCAACTTTTTTGGGAAACACACACTTGACCGTAATTTCTGTATTGCAACCTGCTTTGCCGTTGGCGATGTAGGGTAGCCCGGTCTGGATATCGACATTTACGCCAAACTTTAGGGTGACTTCGCTGACTTCTGTCTGGGCGAGCTGTTTGAAGGCACTCAGTGTGTAGGTGGTGTAAGCCCGGATAGTGGCTTCGATCGCGTCAAAACTCAGCGCAATTTGTTTGGCAGGAGCGGCTGGGAAAAGCCCTCGTTTGGGTTCACTTGGCTCAGTGGAGTAGTCGGGCACGAGCAGATTAGAAGCGTGGGTTTCGGTGGCTTCGATGTAGATGGTGGTGCCATCGTCTAGGGTGAGCGGGGTGAGTTGTCCCATACAGTGTTTTTCTAACCTCTGGTGTTGGTTTGTTTAATCTTCCTGGAATGTCGCATATCTGACGATCGCCCTCTTTCACGGTCGCTGTGCAGTTCCCGAAGGGTAGTCGTCCTAAGGTCGCCTTAAAAGCGCGGATCATCCTTTGGAGGGTGAAGTCCACCTGCCCTCCATTGCTGTCGAGCATTCTGGATGAAGGGTTCTTCGCGGCGTTCATCATTCAGATCTAGACGATTGCAAGTTGCCCGTCCCGTCGAGGTTTTGCCAATAATCTGCAAGGCATTGGCTGACCAGATGAAATGGTCTGACCATTGTTGCGATCGTGGATTAAAGAGTGCAACTTCCGTCTCAGTTTCTGGGTCTATCCCGGTTGTGAAGTTGTAGCGCCTTTCATTGCAGCGACGGCAGGCTAGGGCAAGATTGTTCAGGTCATCGCTGCCGCCAAGCGATCGGGGCTGGATGTGATCAATCGAGAGCGGCGCAGAACTGAGAAGTTCGGGGTAGTGACAATATTCGCATTGAAATTGGGCACGTTGCCGAACGATTTCATAAAGCGATTTAGGAATGCTCATTCGCTCTGGTCGTCATGACCGCATTGATATAGCTAAAGATTTCGTCGAGTTCTCCGATCGCTTCTAGCTCAAGTGCTTCATCTGAGGTAAGAGTGCCAGCTTTTTTCTGGTCGAGGAGGGTTTGCAGGCGATCTCCGAGTTCGTCTGTGAATTTGAACAAGGTGAGGTTGTTGATTTGCTGCACCCGCAGCCCTTTGGGAATGAGCGTTGAAGGTTTGAGTAGGGTCGTCATGACGGGCGCTGGCATCAGAGTGGGTGGTGCGATCGTAGCAGTTTATGTAATGGCTCTGTTACGATCGCTGCCTTCATTCTGTCGATGCTAAATCGGTTGAGCCATCGATCGAGGCTACGTTGACGATCGCTTGTGAGCATAATCTGGCAGCTTACGATCGTCGATTTCTGGATCTTCCAGAAATCGACGATCGACCGTGAAGCGATTCGCGTCAAAACTCAGCGCAATTAAAGTGTTTTTCTAATCTCTGGTTTTGGTTTGTTCGATCTTCTTGCCTGAAATGCCGCACATCTTTCGATCGTCCTCACTCGCGTCAGGGTTTGTCA
>Ga0209512_1004611_pt1 | contig 11953 bp, 8 predicted proteins | sample frozenSSSSmetaG_FD_184142 | JGI IMG/M metagenome (GOLD analysis project Ga0209512, IMG submission 184142) | Glacier valley bacterial and archeal communities from Borup Fiord, Nunavut, Canada, to study Microbial Dark Matter (Phase II) -... | ecosystem: Environmental > Aquatic > Freshwater > Ice >... | reverse complement strand
CGCTGCTGATGATAAAAATGGTGATGGTATCATCAATGCGTCTGATGGATATAATATCACCCAGTTTGGTGTGTTGCATCCGGGCGATATCAGGTATGCTGATCTTGGCGGGGCAGATGGCAAACCGGATGGTAAAATAAGTGCCTTCGATGAAACTGTAATAGGAAAACCGGTTTACAATTTAATTACTTACGGTATTACTCCTACCGCATCCTGGAAAGGTTTTGATCTTGCCCTTTTCTTCCAGGGCTCTGCCTTGACCAGTCTTGATATCAGGCAATTCCAAACTATCCCATTTAATAATAATAATAGTAACTCAACCTATGAGTACTACAATAATCACTGGACCCCATCCACCCCGGACGCAAGGTATCCCAGGGTTACCCAAGCGCCTTATTCAAACAATACACAGGCTTCAGATTTCTGGATGTCAAACACAGCCTTCATAAGATTAAAAAATGCCAATCTTGGTTATACCATACCAACATCAGCTTCGCATTTTTTAAAGATCCAATCTGTAAGAGTGTATGTTTCAGGGCAAAATATTTTAACGCTTAGCAATATAAAATTCATGGATCCTGAAGTGGGTTATACAGATCGTGAGATCGCTTACCCAAATCAAAAGGTGTATGTTGCCGGCCTGAATGTAACCTTCTAATTTTTATAACGATAATAAAGCTGTCATGAACAATATAAATAAATTAATCATAAAAGTATGTTTGGGGCTAGTGCTCACAACAACTTTTTCCTGCAAGAAAGATTTTCTTGATAACACTGAAAAGACCAGGCTAACCGATGCAACCCAATGGCAATCGGAAGGTAATGCCGATATTTTTTTAAATGATATCTATAATAATCTTTCCAATAAATGGAACTCACCTGACAACCTGGATAATTTTACCGATGATAATGATGCAGGTTTTTACTGGCAAAGCTACAGTTGGAAACAAGGCATCGTTGACCCTACCGTTAATGGTGGTACGCCAATGGGTAATACAAGCAACCCGGTTAATTACGCCAACTGGACATCCGGATTTTTAAAAATAAGAGAGTGCAATCTCTTCATTCAAAAAGTTAAAGAGAACGCTAAAAACTTTTCAGCGACTTACCTGAAAAAAAGAATTGATGAAGCTCGTTTTTTAAGAGCTTATTTCTACAGTGAAATGTTTATGCATTTGGGCGGAATACCAATCATAACGGAAGTGTTAGACAGGAGTGTGATGGACAGTTCACAAATCTACAATGCTAGAAATACCTTCGAAGAAACATTTAATTACATTTCCCTTCAGCTTGATTCTGTTGTGAATAATAATGCACTTTCGGTAAAATATAAAAACGGTGATAACGATGCCGGAAGGGCCACATTAGGCGCCGCGGCGGCATTGAAAGGATGGCTGTCATTGTATGTTGCAAGTCCGGCCTTTAATGCCGCCATACCCGCCGCCGGAAACGATCCGAATAAGGTTGCAGGTTTTGGAAATTTTGATGCGGCACGATGGGCTAACGCCGCCGCCGCCAATAAAAAATTCATTGATACCTATAGCGGCTCATATAACCTGTTCCCCGATTTGAACGCATTGTGGTGGGAGAAGAATGAATACAACCCTGAAATTATCTGGGACAGACAGGTGGTTCCGGTAATTATGGGTTCAAATTATGAACAATATGGTGGTCCGGTTTGGATCAATGGAGTTTATTATACCTGGGGCAATTATGATCCTACGCAAGAGCTTGTAGACCAGTTTTTGATGGCTAACGGTAAACCAATCAGCGATCCCTCTTCCGGTTATGATCCGCAGAATCCCTATGTGGGCCGCGAAAAAAGATTTTATGATTATATCGTTTATGATGGCGCCCCTTACAAACAGGACTGGATGGAAAAAATTGATACCATCTATACCCGCATAGACAAAGTTCGTCCATCAAAAAATCAGCTTGATTTTGGAACCGATGATGTAGGCAACACCGGCTATTATTTCAGGAAGAAGATTAATCCGTTACAACCACGTGGTGGTTCTTCCAGCGGTGAAAACTATGTGTATTACCGTTATGCTGAAGTACTTCTAAATTATGCTGAGGCACAGAACGAAGCAGCCGGTCCTGACGCTACGGTTTATACAGCGATTAATCAAATACGAAAACGGTCTAATCTGCCGGATCTGGCGGCAGGTCTTAGCCAGGCTGCTATGCGCAATGCGATCTACAATGATCGCAGGGTAGAGCTATGCTTTGAAGCAAAACGTTTTTACGATATCATCCGTTGGAAAACAGCGATGGATGTAATGAACAAGGATCTGCATGGAATGATGATCACCAATACATCACCTGCTGATAATAGCGGCAAATGGGTGTACCAGCAAATCAATCTTAACCATCCCCATGTGTTCACTCAGAAAATGTACCTGAATCCAATACCGCAAACCGTTATTGATCGGAATAAAAAAATTGTGCAGAACCCGGGATATTGAGTTTAGCTGTCAGCTTTTTGGCTGATAGCTGATACCGGCAAAAAAACATTGAAATGAATAAAAGAACTTTTATAAAATTATCTTCAACACTTATGGCAGCGCCATTGATACCACCGCTGAAAGCCTGGACACAGGAGCGATCGTTAAAGAACTGGTCGGGCAATTTAACTTACAGCACTCATAACGTCACTTATCCGGCATCAGTTGCGGAAGTGCAGGCGCTGGTAAAGAAAACAGGTAAGTTAAAAGTGTTAGGCACCCGTCATTGTTTTAATTCCATCGCCGACAGCAAGGATAATCTGCTTAGCACGAAGAATCTTAATAAAATAATTTCCATAGATACAAAAGCGCATACCGTAACTGTTGAGGCAGGCATTAAATACGGGGAGCTTGCACCTTACCTCGACGGGCATGGTTATGCGCTGCATAACCTGGCTTCGTTACCGCATATTTCTGTTGGCGGCGCCTGTGCCACTGCCACCCATGGTTCAGGAGTAAAAAATAAAAATTTATCTTCCGCGGTTTCCGGTTTGGAGATGGTTATGGCTGATGGCAGCCTGCATACGTTATCAGGAAAAGATGGCGATGCTTTTAATGCTGCTGTAGTCGGTCTTGGCGCATTAGGGGTTGTAACAAAAGTTACGATTAACCTGAAACCAACTTTCACGATGCGGCAGTTTGTATATGAAAAGATGCCTATGTCGCAGTTGAAAGATCACTTTGAAAAAATTGTTTCCGCGGGGTATAGCGTAAGCTTGTTTACAGACTGGCAATCGGATACTATCAATGAAGTCTGGATAAAAGACCCTGAACAGGGAGGTACTGATTTTTCTAAGCAAAAGGATTTCTATGGCGGAAAGGCCGCGACAAAAAACATGCACCCGATAGCGGCGGTATCGGCGGAGAATTGTACAGAGCAGATGGGTGTTGCTGGTCCCTGGTACGAGCGGCTGCCGCATTTTAAAATGGGCTTTACACCCAGCAGCGGAGTAGAGCTGCAGTCGGAATATTTTGTGCCACGACATAATGCCGTCGACGCCATCCTTGCGGTGTCGCGTTTACGCAATGAAATTGGTCCGCATCTTATGATAACAGAGATACGAACCATCGATGCCGATGATTTGTGGATGAGTCCTTGCTACAAACAATCATGTGTTACTGTTCATTTCACCTGGAAACAGGACTGGCCTGCGGTAAGTAAGTTATTGCCAAAGATAGAAAAGGAACTGGCGCCGTATAAGGCCCGCCCCCATTGGGGCAAATTGTTTACTATGACACCGGCAGTATTGCATACACAATATCCAAAGCTACCGGAGTTTAAAAAGATGATAGCTTTATACGACCCGAAAGGGAAATTTATAAATAACTTTTTGAGTACAAATATTTTATAACCACAGGCCTCCGTGTAAGCTCTTCTTAACCTCCGGCTTTTCCTCTGTGGTTAAAATAAGCGCTCCTACCCTTCTCCATCAATCGCCTGCAACATCGCTTTAATATATCCGTAAGCAAATGCAAAAGCTTCATTGCTGCTTCCGGGCGCCGGATGATGCGGTACGTGATCGGGCATAACCAGGTAAGGGTAATCGACATCTCTCAATACTTTGAGCACCTGGTAAAAATCCATGTCACCATTATCAGGATAAACTTCCTGGAAATTATCCCAGCCTCCTTTAATATTTCTCAGGTGGATATTAAAGATCTGGTTGCGCTCCCCGACCCACTTGACAATAGGAATTATTTCCGTCTTAGGATTTTTTAATCCTTCGGCAGTGGAACCCAGGCAGAGATTGAAACCATGGTACTTACTTTTATAAAGCTGCGCAAAACGTTTGATGCCTTCAAAAACATCCGGACTGTTCCATCTTGTAATGCCACGGTAACCAACATGCGTAGGCGGATCAGCGATATGGTTTGCCAGTCTTACTTTATATTCTTCCGCAACAGGAAGCAATCTGTCAAGAAGATACGTAATGCGTTCATACATCATTTCTATCGATACATCCCCCGCGATGGTTTTCGGTTCATTTCTTTTAACAGCTTCCGAATAGTTCCAGGTGTTGTAGGATGCATTGCCGCGTTTAGGATCTATCGTTACCGAACTGCGCAGGATCGGTAATATGATGGTATTATAATTCAAACAATGCACCCCAGACTTACCCGCAACGGAAATCATCTGCTGCATCATTTCTATCTCTCTGTCACGTTCCGGACTCTTACCCAGCATCACATTCGGCACGGTTACTTTATCTATTCCTTCGGATGTCATGGGAAGATGATAGGCGTCAAGGCTGATACCGTATTTTTCACAAGCTTCTTTCTTTGCCAGTGAATCCTGCAGGTCCCAACCCACACCTTTGATTTCCCTGGGCGACCCGCCATCAATATTGTAAACGCCATGCCTTGCTTTAAATTCCAGGTTCTCTGTTGTAGTGCCACCACTCTGGCAACCCACCTTCATAATAACTTTCTTTTTGGGAGCATCGGTATCAGCAGGTTTCCTTTGTTCATTGCCAAAAGCTGATGCGCCAAACGCCGTTGTCATCACTGCCCCGAATGAACCGGCGGTAACACTTTTTACAAAGCATCTTCTCAGCATTATTGTACGATCTTTTTCTTCTTCGTTATTTACTTCCATATACAATCATTTAAAATTAAAGAAGTGATTTTTATACTAAAGGAAAAATTCTTGCGGCGATAAGAATAACAATAAGTCCGGTGATACCCATCACCACATTCATCGGTGAAAAAGTTTTCAATGCTTCCTTCTCTGTAAGGTTACTCATTTTACAAACGATCCAGAAGCCGGCATCATTCATCCAGGGTACTAATTTGGATCCGCAGCCGATAGCCAGTCCTAAATAAAGATGATGGTACTGAAGGTGACCGGTGTTGGCCATACCAGCTAAGATACCGGAGGTAGTGATGAGCGCAACAGTAGCGGAGCCCTGCGCGGTGCGAATAATAGCCGCAATAATAAATGCCATAGGGATAAGCGCCATCTGGTATTCTTTGGTCATATCCGTAATACGGGCGCTGATGCCGGTCTGTTGTAATATACCGCCAAAAGCGCCGCCCGCGGCAGTTATCAGCACAATGGCCCCACCACTCATCAGTGCAGCCTGGACGAAGCTGGTCATGCTTTCCGTTTTATCTTTTTTATGTTTTGACACCAGTTGCAATGCCACCAGTCCGGCGATGATGAGAGCGGTATTCTTATCACCCAGAAAATGGATAACAGTGACCAGGGTATTTTGAAAAGATGAGAAGCCTTTTATTCCGTTAGCAGCCGTATAAGAAGTTAAGAAAGTATCGGCGCATATCAGTACCAGCGGTATCAAAACAGGTAGTATTGAAAAGCCAAGACCTGGCAGTTGTGAAGAATTTTTTACAGAATTTATTTTGATGTCTTCGATACGCGCATCCAGGGAGTCACGCAAGGGCACGGTCCATTTGCGGTTCGCCCATAACGCGAATGCGTATCCTGAGGCGCTTGTAATGATACCGAGGATGATACCGGCGACTATCATCATCCCGATAGGTATCTGCATAGCGCTCACTAAAAATAAAGGTCCGGGTGCAGGCGGCACCAGTGAGTTAGCCATTACGGCGCCGGCAATTATTGCCAGTACTAGCAACAAATAATTTTTGCCTATACGCATGGACATCGCTTTAGCAAGCGGCATCATTAAAAAAATTACCGTATCAAAAAATACCGGTATGCCGATAATGAAACTGCTTATTAAAAACGCGATAGGCGCTTTGCCGACACCGGTTGCCTTTAACATGGCACGAACTATTCTTTCTGCCGCGCCGCTTTCGAGCATGCACTTTCCAATAATGGCAGCCATGGCAATCAGGATACCGATCTTTGCGGCGGTGTTACCAAATTCGATGGCTATTCTTTCACCAATTGTTTTCTTAGCAATCAGCAATGCCGCCGCCGGCGTAGATCCTTTGCTTATCGCGAATTGTTCTATTGCAGACCCGGGTGTCATCAGTGCAACAACAAAAGCCGCCAGTAAAAGTGCAAGAAAAGGATGCAGCTTAAATCCTATTATTCCACCAACGACTATAACTACCCCGGTAAAAAGTATGAAGAGAGGATCTGTTAGCAACATCTTTTATGATTGGTTGTTATTGACTGAGGGTGAAGGAGCTTGCTGAAAATAAATGCGGTTGACGTTTAGGTCAGCGTCTTAAATAAGCTTCGTTCAAAACCTGAATTAATATTACTGTTTTTATTTGATCTTAAGTAAGAAAGCATCTTTTGTTTTAATCTTCCAGCTTCAAGTAGTAGTTTTTGCTGTCAGCCATCAGGAGAAAAAGTATATGATAGAATAGATTACTGACATGACAATAGCTTGCCAGGAAGGTTTGCGAATTTTTGTAATAATAATAATTAATCAAATCATACAAATCATAGTTCAGAACAGTAGCCGTATGAAGACATATAGCTTACAAATTTTCAATCCGAAATTTATTCTTTACATTCATACATCATTTACCATGAAATAATTTCAGGTGTTTTGTGAATTTAATGCCTGGGACCGATATACAATAATCTTCATTTTAAAAATCCAACAATGAAAAACAACTATTGGTATTCCGCTATAGTGCTGGCAGGAATTGTATTGCTTGCGGCTACCTACAAGCCGGCTGTCACCTCTCCTTATAGCTTTACCAAAGGGACACCCGCAATAAAATCTATCAGCGCATTGTCGTTTGGTAAAGACGGCATATTGTTTATCGGTGATTCCAAAAGCGCGTCGGTGTTTGCAGTAGATACCAAAGATGCAAAGAACAATGCTGCTCCTGCTGCCGTAACGATCGATAATATTGATCAGAAAATAGCCGCCGCGCTGGGCACACAAAAAGAAAATATCAGCATCATGGATATGGCTGTAAATCCTCTTTCTAAAAAAATATACATCGCCGTTCAATATACCGACGGTACTCCCGCACTATTGAGCATTGAAAACAATGAGCTCAAAGCGGTACCAATGAAAGACGTAGCATTTTCTTCTATTGTCCTTAACGACGTAAATGCCGAAGACGCGAAAGATGCAAGGGGTCGTCCTCTGCGCATCTCTACCATCTCTGATATAGAATTTGCTAATGGTAAAGTTTTTCTTAGCGGACTGTCCAACAAAGAATTCAGTTCTACATTCCGCAGCATACCTTTTCCTTTCACCACCAGCCAGGACCAGGCTTCACTGGAAATCTACCATGCCTCTCATGGCCGTTATGAAACAACCTCCCCGATACGTACTTTCACAACCGGTAAAATTCACGGCAAAGACTACCTGATCGCGAGCTATACCTGTACGCCGCTTGTCCTTTTTCCATTGGATGAACTGAAGGCAGGAGCACACGTTAAAGGCAGAACGGTAGCTGAAATGGGTGCTGGCAACTCACCTATCGATATGACAACCTTAACGAAAAATGGAGAAACAGTGTTACTGATGGCCAACACCGCAAGAGCTGTCTCAGAAATCAACTACAAAACTATCGAGGCTTTCGAAGGCACGCTTACAGAAAAAGTTTCCGGTACGGCAGGTACTGACTTTAAATTATTGCCCGCTTATACCGGTGTGATGCAAATGGATAAAATGGATAACCGGCTTGTGATGATCCGGAAAAAAGCAAATGGTGACATAGATCTACTGACCGTTGATGATACCAATCTATAAAACTTTATTTCTATCATCTACCAGGTCATGGAAGTTTCATCACCTGGCTTTTTTTATACTTGTATTATTTTGTAGCTGTAGCAATAAGCAGGACACCCGCATTGAAATAATATGGATTAATAATAAGGCTATGGCTGTTAGTCTTCCTAAAACGCTATTTAAAAAAATTCAACCTGATACCATAAGCAGCTACTTAAAAATTTGCTTACTAAACGATAAAGACCTCACTGCTATATTAGGTGTGTTGCAACTTAAAGATAAATATATCTTTGAGCCACTGTTGCCGTTTTCACGTGGATCGCATTACATCATTTATTATAAGAATAAACAGACCGCTGAGTTTGACGTGCCGGCTGCCGATATAAAAAATTTTCCGGAAGTGATAACATGCTTTCCTCAGCAGGATACCCTTCCGGAAAACGTTTTAAAATTATACCTTGCCTTTTCACACCCGATGAGTGAAGGACAATCTGCAAAATATATTACCCTGCTTAAGCGTAATGGTGACACACTAAAGGGTGAATTTTTAAATCTTCAGCCGGAGCTATGGAACGAAGACAGAACCGTTCTCACTGTATGGTTTGACCCAGGGCGCATTAAACGTTATCTTCAACCTAATTTAAAGTTAGGAGCACCATTAAAAAGATTACAACACTACCGGTTAGTCATCTCTCATGAGTGGAAGGATGTACAGGGTGTGCCATTACAAAAAGATTTTAATAAATCTTTCGTTGCCGGAAACCGTGATAACTTATCACCTGATACGGATCACTGGAAACTAATGCTGCCCATCAAAAATTTGAAGAATGCCCTTATTATACATACCGATGAACCGTTGGATCATTACCTGTTTGAAGAGAGCCTTCAAATTAAAGATGAACATGGCGTCACTATAAAAGGAAACTTTGAAATCTTTAATAGAGATAAGAGCTGTCGATTTATTCCCCGCAGTAAATGGAAGCCCGGAAATTATTCTATAAGGATTGAATCGAGACTGGAAGACCTTGCGGGTAATAATCTTAACCGTCCATTTGATCGTGATATTGTAACAACCAGGGAAGCACTCCAGGTACCCTGGCATGAGATAAAATTTAAAATAGCTTTTAGCCTTTAAGTATTAAAGCTTTTTGCGGCGAAATATATCAGAAAAAAGACAAGGGATTTAGGGATGCTATATGAGTAACCTTTACCCCCGGCAGTTTGGGTTGCAACCAGTCAACCATCCATTCCATCCCAGCCTCTTCGCTTACAGCATGGCCCAAAACAATCAATGCTATTTTGCTACCCGTCAGCCTTGCATCCCTTATATATTCCGCGGTCTCCCATTCGGATAATTCACCCACAATAATCACGTCGGGCTTTAGGGAACCTGCAGACTGGATCTGCGTGGTGCCGCCTGCCGCACCTGGCAAAACCAACAGCCGCCGGCAACTTTGCAACAGGTCTCCTTCATAACGAACACTTGCAATACCAAGTTTTTCTTTAGCATGAATAATCAAATCTTTCAATGTCAATGGTGGCAGTGTAATAATTTGAGGATTATCTGCATCAGCGTATTTTTCCCATGCTAATGCTTTTATTACTCCTGTCCTGACTCCATCCGGACGGTGACTATGGATGTAATCATGACACCGCCAGACAGCTATTTTATTTTTTTTAAGGAGATCCGCTTTATATTTATACACTTCATCATTCTCCAGCCAGCCCGTGTTATCGGCATGGTTATAAAAAGTTGGCTCATGGGCGATGATAAAATTCGCTTTCAGCGCTATGGCTTTACGGATGATCCCGATGGTGGCAAACATAGTAGTCACTATACCCGTAACTACCTGCTCACGGCTTCCTGATTTTAAGGTGTCAACAGTTTTTTCAAAAGGAGCATTTGGTACCTCTTTTATAAAAAGATCCATCACTTCACCCACCGTAAATGATTGTTGAATTTCCCATAACCCTTTTGCAAGGCTTACCCCGGGAACCGACAGGAACATAGATAAGCCGGCTGACTTTGTTATCATTGATACAAAGTATCTCCTGCCGTAATGATGCTCAGCTGAAATATCTATCATAGTGCAACGTTTGTTTGTTACCGGTAATACAACCCGGTATAATATCAATCATCTGGTGTTTTAAAAATCTGCCGTTAGCCGTTTGTTATCAACAGTCGGTAATTCAACACATCACAGATTTTCCTCCTGTTAGCTGACAGCAGATCGCTGATAGCAAAAACGGCCATTTCAAGCTCACATTCATTAGTGACTTGACGTCAGCTATAATTTTTCATCTATCGGGAAACCAATGCCTGATTGTATTTCCTCCTGATAGCTGACAGCTCCTATGTTTGCAAAAGCAATAAAAAGAGTTCTTTTAAACAATTAAGTTAGCGATAAATTTAATGTAATAAAGTGAAAAAGATTGAGAGCACACTGACCGCTTGGCAACTATTACAGTATGCACACTATCAGACAACGGCCTCAATCTTTTTATCTCTTCGAGTTTGAACAGAATGTAAGGAATAAGGCATGCTTTATATCCACAATATCCAACCAGGAGACAAAACGAAGAGAGATTTTCACTTTATTTTTTATTTCACCGTTAAAAATAAATTTGTGAAAAAAGTCATTAAGCAGGTTTTAGGGATTGATGTTGCTCAAAAAGAATTAGTAGTTTGTTTAGCAAGGATGCATGATGATTGGGTACCGGATCTTTATGCTACCAGGTCATTTAAGAATACAGCCGACGGCTTTAAAGCGATGATCGAATTTGTACAAAAGCTGGTAGAGCCGACCATTGCGGTTCGGTATGTAATGGAAGCTACGGGTGTTTATCACGAGTCACTGGCTTATTATTTAAGGGATCAGGATTTGGAAGTTTCCATCGTTGTTCCAAACAAAATAAGTAATTATGCCCGTACCCTTGAGGTAAAGACGGTAACTGATAAAACCGCTTCGCAAGCCATTGCGCAATTCGGATTAGAACGAAATTTAGATAAGTGGGAAAAACCAATACCTATCTACAAAAAGATGAAACAATTGACCCGGGAGCGCGACCAGATCATGACAGAGCGGACAATGACTAAAAATCAACTTCATGCAGAGAATGCAGAAGCCGAGCCTCATAAATCATCCATTGAGCGGATAAAAAAAAGAATAGACTTACTCAACAAACAGGAACAAGAGATCAATGTCGAGCTTGCCGCATTGATTGGCAAAGATGCTGTAGTAAAGGATTTCATCAAGCTTCTTTGTTCAATAACAGGAATTGGCGTATTAACAGCAGCTACGGTGCTAGCGGAAACCAATGGCTTTGAATTAATCAGAAATAAAAGTCAATTAACCAGCTATGCAGGATTAGATATTAAAGAAAAACAATCAGGAACATCGGTAAAAGGAAAACCCAGGATATCAAAAAAGGGAAATAGATTTTTAAGAAAAGCCATGCATATGCCTGCACTGACGGCTATCAGACATGATCAAAGATTTAAAGCAATATTTGTAAGATTGGTATCCAAACATGGTATCAAAATGAAAGCAGTGGTAGCAGTACAAAGAAAGCTGCTGGAAATGATGTATACTATCTACAAAACTAAAAAAGCTTATGATAAGGAGTATCTTAAAAAGGAAGAAACAGCAAAAATAAAAGAAGCAGCATAAAAAAAATTAAGGGCGGTTAATAAATATAACCGCCCCTAAACAGGCTGACAAATGCCGCCTTAGAAATAAAGATAAGAAATATTTGAAAAACTGCGCAACTTAACACAGAATCTGATAGCTGATAGCTGAAGGCTTATAGCTGATA
>Ga0209512_1004610_pt1 | contig 11953 bp, 6 predicted proteins | sample frozenSSSSmetaG_FD_184142 | JGI IMG/M metagenome (GOLD analysis project Ga0209512, IMG submission 184142) | Glacier valley bacterial and archeal communities from Borup Fiord, Nunavut, Canada, to study Microbial Dark Matter (Phase II) -... | ecosystem: Environmental > Aquatic > Freshwater > Ice >... | reverse complement strand
GTCCTCCAGCCTCTCCCCCCCGGCCAGCCGCATCTCCAGATCCTCAATCGCCCGGATCTTCTTCTGCAGCCCCCTCAGCTTCTTCGCCCCGGGACTCCCGCCACTCGGACTCGTCACGCTGACCTCCGGCGCCTCGACCGCCGCCGCCACCGCCCTCGCCGGCCCCGCTCCCGCATTGATGCTCAGCCCCTGCCCCGCGCCGTTGCGCTGGTTACCCTGACGCCCCTGCCCCTGCTGCGCCTGCGGCGCCTGCGGACGATACTGCTCCCCCTTGCTACGGCTCCTCTCCTGTCTCGGCCCCCTGCCCTCCGGACTGCGACTCGGCGCATCAGGGCGCGGCTCGGGCGCGGGCGTGAGCCCCGCCGCCCTCGCCTCCGCATCCTTCGCCTTCTTCGCCTCGCGCTTCTTCTTGTTCTTCAGCGCCGCCTTCGAGAGGTTCTCGTCCGCGTCGGCGGCCACGGCCACGCCGGCCGGCTCAACGGCCTCGGCGCCCGGCACGGCGCGGCGCGCACGTCCGAAGCCGCTCGCGCTGACCAGCGCCGTGCCGTTGGACACGATGTGCGCGGCGCCGCCCTCGTCCTCGCGCTTGAAGTGGAGCGGCGTGGAGGTGCCGCGGGCGCCGGGCGGGCGGTACGCGCCGGCTGGCTTGGAGGGGGTCTTGACGGTGCCCAGGTAGGCGAGGGCCGACTTGTGCGGCACGGGAACCGCCGAGAGGACGTCTCCGGGCGGGGACTGCGAGAGCGGCTGCGGGCGCCACGACACGTTGTACAGCTCCACCATGTCCTCGTTGTACATGATGCCGCCGCCGACGTGCCTGATGCGGATGCCGTTGTCGACGCGCAGGCGCGGGCTGGTCGTCGCCGTGAGGATGTAGCGGCTGTCGGGGCTCCACTCGCAGACGCTGGGGTTGCCGCCCTCGATCGTGCAGATCTTCTTGTAGTCCTTCTCGAGATCGTAGATGTCCATCTGGCCGGCCAAGTTTCCAAAGCCGGCAACCAGGACGAAGCGGCCGGTTGGCGAGAAGAGGATGGTGTTTCGCGGTCCGAGGGGGAAGGTGTGGGTGGCCACGGCGCGTTGGTTGAAGATGGTGGTCTTCGCTGGCATGTAACCGTAGATGACGCCGAACTCTTTCGAGTTTGGCGACCAGGTGACATCATGGATCGGGCCCTCCTTATCCAAGGTGATTCTCGAATCGAAGCCTCCATTGGCGCTCAAGACGTAGAGTGTCGTCTCGCCGTAGTAACTCTTGCCAGTCCTGTCGACCTCGGTCTGAGCCAAGACGATCAGAGTCGTACCAAGGGCATTCCATTTGAGCTGGACCTTGTCGCCCTTGAAGAAAGTCTTTTGCGAAACAGGCGCGTTGAACTGCGGCACGTTGAAGACCTTGATGGCAGCTGGTTGACCCTGATGGAAGTTAGCAATGGTCCAGATCCGGCAATAGATCACACACCTTGCGCTCGGGGATAAAGACGGCCACAGAGTAATTCTTGCTCGGGGAGACGGCAAAGTCCGCCACACCCTCGGCTCTGAGCTTCGTCCAGACCGTCCCCAGATCATGGCTCTCGTAGAACTGGACCTCGTTGGTGACGACGCGGGCGCAGTAGCGCTCATCGAAGGTATACTGCAGGTTCCAGCCCGTCTGCGACTTCTGCACGAACCTGCCGACGACCGGCTTCTCCTGGCCCTCGGGCAGGTCCTCGATCGTGCGCCAGACCTTCAGGTTCTTGACGGCGTCGCCGGCCTCGTCCTTGGACGGTCTCTCCCAGGTGATGACGTAGGACCCCTTGGGCGAGAAGCCGAGCTCGTAGACGTTCGGGATGGCCAGCTTCGCGACGACATAGCCCTGGCTCGTCTCGACGACCGTGACGCCGTCGTTCGAGGCCCAGGCGAAGTAGCGGCCGCAGGGCGAGTAGGTGCTGCAGCGCGAGGGGCCTTGCGGCTTCGCAAACCCAGGCAGAGGCTCGTAGACCGGGGCGGCATCCGTGATGCCAATCTCCTTGAGTGTGCGGTAGGCAAACTGCGTTGGGACAGCCATGGCTAATGAAAGTCACAGGTGATCCTTAGTAGCGGTTTGGAGGGGCCTTTTCTTCGTGGGTTGCGGGTTGCGTGAGGGAGGCGAACGAAAAACCGAGGCGGTGAGCTAGGGTTTTTGGTGGATGGATGGGAGCGGAGTCGGTTTATTCGGACGATCGAGGGCGGATGCACAGGCAGTGGCTCTCTTTCAGGATCGAACAAAGGAGTCTTGTCTCGCGCTTCGAGGGGGGAGGCGAGGAAGTGGTGATGACCGACGTGTGTCTGTGAACGACGACGGTGTTGCTTGTGCGTGCTGGCTACTGAGAAGTGAATCCCAATAACGAAGATATAGAAGAAGAGGAAGAAGAGGAGGAAGAGGAAGAAAGGCTTATTGTCTCTGACACCGGTGGGGTAGAATTGGCAGCGTGTGTGAAGAGAAAGAAGAGAGGAGAGGAGAGAGAGAGGTCAAAGGGAAGGCGGCGACAGACGTGTCAGTGAGAATTTGTGTGGGTCACTTTTTTGGGTTTCGCTACCCATGAGCCCAACTGGAATCTCGTGGCAACGGCTGGATCCAGGCTCAGCGATCAGCCTCATGAATATTTCAACAAGCTAGTGTTTAATATTTCAACACGCTAGCGTCTTAGATATTTTTATTTTTTATTTTTTATTTTTTATTTTACGAATATCCTTTCCAACTCTCTATTTTCTAACAAGTCAGACACTTAGCTTAATATATTAGCTTAATACCCATGTGATTGTAGGACATTATTTGCACATGCAAGAACATAGGTAAACAAAAGAATCTACACACTGCCTGTGAGGCCTCAGCATTGTTCATGGCGGCAAAGGAGCAGCTGCCCAGCCATTCATTCATGTATGATTCCGGCCGGCATCAACAGCTGTCCACTCCCTCTCCAGAAGATCACCAGCAACGCCATCGTCGACGTCTCATGCTACTCTCTCGAGCTCCCGACCTGCACTGCACCCTTCACTCGTTCACAAAGGCTCGATCATGGCCTCCATAATTACCTAGAAATACAAGGGACAGAATCCCAACAAAATAGACCGTCATAGCGAGAGTGTCTCTCTGTCTTCCAAGGTGCCCAAAACAATGCGATGCAGCATCTCGACATCTCCCAAGAGTGCCGGAGAAGGCGGGTATCAAATCACCAACGCACCATGCTATGCACGTCGCCCATCCATCCATCCATCCATCCACCCACCAACACTCACAGTCCGCCATCATCATCGAGGCCCAAGGCGCATTCCCGCCATTGTATGCAGCGCCAAACCATGCTTTCCTATGTGCTGTCGACTGATCGCCGCCTCCCTGTAGTCTATGTGCATGCCTCTCCCCCCGCTGCCAGATTTCCCATTTATACATTACTCGCACGACTCGCAGCGCAGCCGTGGCTATGCCGGCGGCTGCGACAGCAGTCCCGGCGCCTGCGACTTCTCCGTCTCGTTGAACGTGTACCGCTCGAACCACGCCGTCCACCGCGCGCACAGCGGGTCGACGTGCGCGGTCCACAGATTCGCCAGGGCGTAGAGCAGCACGAAGAACATGGGGATGAAGACGGCCTCGTAGATCGCGGGCCGGCTCGGCAGAAACGGCCCGTCCACGATCTCCATGTGTCCCTCGACCTCCTGCTCGACCTGGGCCGGGACCGTGATGCCGAACATGCACCACGCCAGCAGGGTCCGGATCAGGGTGCCGTGGAGCAGATAGACGGCGAAGGAGTTCCTGCCCAGCCAGAGGAGTGGCCGTGTGGACAGGGCGTTCTTGAGCCACGGCGAGAAGTAGATGGCGAGACAGATCAGGTCCATGCCGAGGCCGGTGAAGAAGCGCGCGTAGTCTTGCCCCATGAGGAGGATGTAGCTGCCCAGAGTGCTGAGCTGCATCGACCACGGGGCCCAGTCGACGTGATCTTCGGGATAGGATGCTAGCCACAATCCGGCGACCATGAGGATGGGAGGGAGGAAGCGACGGACCCAGGGCCGCGCGGCGGCCCAGTCGAGTGAGGCCTGATGGTTGCTCATGTCGGAGAGGAACATGCCGAAGAAGAATTGCATATTAAACGTTACTGTGAAATGTCAGAGATCAGAGACGCCATTGGAGGACAAAGTGCCAGGCTGGGCGGGATGCCAACATGCGATGATTGGGCGGAGGGGGCAAGACCGACATACCTTCGCCTGCGAAAAAGAAATAGAAATAAAAGGCGAGGCTCGCCCACATGCGATACCTCTGCTGCATGTATATGGTGCCAAAGATGAGCATATAGATCATCATGCTGCCCTTCAGCAGTGGCTGCAGCGTCCACTGGTTCGGGTCATAATCATTGGAATGGTTCGTCCACGTCAGGAGGATCTCTCTGAACAGCGACGTCACGGACAGCGACCACGTCGGCTGATAATCGGGACTCGTAGTCCTCAGCCAGAAGCTGTCGGCGTGGTTCGCGACCTCATAGGCGCCGAGCTGGGCGACCAGCCACATGATGAGCGTCGCCATCGTGGTCGGCAGGAAGAGCCTGGGTATGCGTCGGAAGGCCGACTTCGCCACGCTGCTCAGGGCGCCCTCGATGTTGCCGGCCTTGGATTGGCGGATGGGCTTCAGGGCGCAGACGTAGCCCGTGACGAGGGCGAAGATGGCGATGCCGATGCGGCCGTGGATGAAGACGCGGATGATGGGCCATTGCAGGAGGCGTGGTGCATTGTCGGGGAGGGGACCTGTGTTGGGGTAGAAGAGGACTGCATCGAAGGCTCGGGCGAGATGGGTGATGACGACGGAGACGGATGCGAGACCACGGAGGCCCTGTGTTGATGTTAGGTGGGTGTTCTCGCAGTAGTTCTGTGTGTTTTGTTCTGTGTTCTGTGTTTTGTGTTGTGTAGTTCTCGTGGAAGAGTGGAAAACCCAAGAATGGAGGAATGGAAGAGCGGCGAGGCTGAAGGGTGAAGGAAGGGTCCAGGACGCTAGAGGGAGGAACTTACATCTACCCATTTCACATTCTCGTGCTTCACAACCATGGTCCTTTGGATTACAACATGAAAGAAGCAGTGAAATGCTTCACAGGATGAGAACAGAGGATGAGGCCTGGTGAATGAATGAAGGGAATGAATGAATGAAGGAAGGAAGGGAATGAGGCTCTGGATTCCGAGGGAAGGGCCTTGCGTCGACAGGCCTTGCTTCTAAAAAAGCGGAGCGACAAGGAAGAACGAGGCTATGACGAGTCAGAGAAGACAACACCACCAGGTTGATGTTGTTGATGTCTCAATGTCGTTGATGTCGTTGCTTCGTCAATGTCGTCGCAAGTCGTCCAGTCTAGATATAAGGAGTGAAGGAGTGAAGGAGTGAAGGAGTGAATGAAGTTGGATGTCAGCATAGGAAGACCAATGGCGCACACAACGGGAGAGATGGAGTGGTGAATCCGACAAACATGGCCGCCAAGACGGACTGTGGACTGTGGATGTGGACTGTGACAGTGGATGTGGACGGTGACTGTGGCTCGTGCAAAGAGCTGTGAGCTATCTATATCTGATCTGGATGGGATGACGAGGCTCTCCACCAAATTTGAAGATTCGTGTGCTGGAGAGGACAGTTGGATCGACGCTGCCAAGTGTTTGAAATGAGTCTCTCTCTCTGTCTGTCTGTCTGTCTGTCTGTCTGTCTCTCTCTCCGGGCCGTCAGTCAGTCAGTCAGTCAGTAGTCACTCACTCACTCACTCACTCAAATCACCGCCATCAAGGTGGCTGGGACTGCAGGATTGGTCTCCTGGATGGATGGATCAGTGTTTAGTGATCCAGTGGTTATCTGTAAGATCAAGGTAGTAGTAGATCAGGGTAGATTAAGGTACTGTAGATTAAGGTACTGTAGATTAAGGTAAGGTAAGGTAAGGTAAGATTAAGATCAAGCGGGGGCTACGGCGCCAAGCTGACGACTATAGGAGACATGGAGACATGAAGTGAGACGTGGAGACAGACATGGAGACAGACATGGAGACAGACATGGAGACATGGAGACAGACATGGAGACATGGAGACATAGAGACATGGAGACATAGAGACATGGAGAAGCCGCAAATTCTCTTGTCTGGGCGTCTGTCTGGGCGTCTGTCTGGAGAGATAAGGGCTATGATTGCATGCCATGGAAGTATGTTACATACATATCTATGTGTGTATCTGTGTATCTGTGTATCTGTGTATCTGTGTACATATATAAGTATATATGTATATATGTATATATGTACGGTATCTCTGTATGTAATATGTACCTGCTTCCTTCCTGTTGTCCCACTGATCATTCCACAGATTTCCTCATTGAAGTCTCCAAGAAGTGCCAAGAGGACAGCCAAGCAAGTGCCAAGAGGACACGCGACGATCAGGAGGTCAACATGGAGAGGACATGAGCATGGCCAAGACATTATTTCGGAGTCGTCGTCATCTCCAATCTAATCTCGGCACATGGTACGTATATCCATATATATGTATGCATATAAGTAGATATATACACATATATATCCTCTGTATATATTACATATATGTATACTTCGTATACATATTGTTTGCTAGCTCTCCGCTGTACCATGTATGCACAGTGACATACCACAAGGTACACACAACATCTTGGCATCTTGGCATCTGTTCACAGGCCCGCTGGAGAGCAGAGTTGCTTTTCTAGCCTCTCCCTCTTCTTCTTGGCTTCTCCTTTCTCTTTGTTGGCTTCTTGGCTTCTTCTTAGCTCTTCTTGGCGTCCCTTCCTCCTCTTGGCTTCTTGCCTCTCCCTATCTCGCTATCTCCCCATAGGTACAGTACGGAGTATAGATCGATGAAGAGCATCATACCATATCATATCATATCATCATCCCCTCCCCTCCCCTTCTCCTGAGCACACGACAACGACGAAGGTCATCTCTCCAAAAAAGGACACACAGACAGCCATCGACATCAGAAGGCCAACCCATCCACTATCACCACCCTTCTCGTCCCTCCCTTCTCGAAACCCCCCCCCCCCTCCGCTGCCGCGCCGCTGACGGTCGAAGGATCCTCTGCGGCTGACTGTTAATCTTATCTCACGGAATCCCTCCCTCCGATGCCGCCTCCCCCCCCCTCCAGCGCCTCCAGCGCCTCTATCTCCCCTAGCGCCCATACGTCCAAAGGACACGCGACCACTCCATTCCTAGCCCGTAGCCGCTACGCACGTCGCCCGTCACGGCTACGCTACGCGACGTAATCGCCGTTTCACATCTCCGGGCCTTGCGGGAAGCCAAGGAGTGCCAAGGAGAAAAAAAATAAAAAGGAAAGGAAAAGGAAGGACATCCATGACGTCGCCTCGGCTCCGGCTCCGGCTCCGGCTCCGGCTCTTCCCGACCGACCGACGAGCTCAGGGGTATCTGACTTGCGCGCGCAGAACGTGACGGGGCAAGCTCGGGCGGAGCGGCGAGGGACCGGCCGGTGGTGGTGCCTGGCACGTGCCGTCTGCAGATGAGGCTTGGTGGAGAGGAGATGCCGTGCATCTGGTCAACGTATGTAACACGTGGCACGTGACATGTCTCGAAGCTTGGTTCTGCTAGCCTGATGATATCTGGAGGGGAGCTAGAAGGTTAGAACTGGGGGTTTATATTTTGATGCGGGAGAATAGTGGAATAATAGGATGTGTAAGCCCGTAATATAAGTTTCTGATAGATGAGTGTCATGGCACGTGTTCGTACTTGGGAGTTAGGGAGGGTTAGGCAATATACCTAGATTTAGAAGATGTTAAGATGATGATATGTATATAAATATTTAAAACATATAACTCGTTAAATTGCGATTTAAATTATAAATTTAGTATACTGTATATTAAATTAAGGCTAAAGCTCCATATCCTTATCATTTGATATAATATAATCTAACATAATCTGATATCATGAGACCCTCTACTGCCTATCTAAAGCAAAGCGAAGTAAGCAAAGCGAAGCAGGCAAAGCAAAGCAAAGCACAGAAATCTACAAGATAACAGATTACAAAACAAAGGGGTATCTACTATCCTCGCTGAGCCTGGCCAGGTCTGCCGTCTACCCAACCCATCCATCCACCCATCCATCCATCACGACGCCGACCAGCCGCTCTTTGCCTGAAAAAATACAACGCCGAAGAATACAGGAGCCCATCTCATCTCATCTCATCTCATCTCACCTCATTCCAAAGAGACTCTACAACCCATCGTTGAATTGACTTCCGACAGTTTAAACGCATTCCTAGCCTCGCTAGCATCCGAACGCGTGATATCTCGCTGCGAGGGCCAATGCTCGCATAGGTCTCGAAGGCTTTGGTCCAAAAAGCCGCCTGTGCAGAGCTCTTGCGAATCCTTGGCCCTCGAGATTGAACTGGTGAATCAGGGCAAATTCCTCAAAGGCGCGAGGATAGACGCCCGAAAACCCCCAGTCGAGAATGGCAACTGGCTCACCGACCTTGATGTTGAACTGGGTGAGATCGCAATGGCAGATGGAAAGTCGCTCTCCCTGCAGTCTGACTCGGTCTGGATAACCCCCGTCCACCAACTTATTGTTGATCCAGTCCTCTAGTTCGCCAAGGTCGTTGAAAAGACGATCGGAACCGCAGTCCGAGAAGAACCGGTCCGCAGGCGTCTGTTGCTCGAATGGCCCGAGGGGGGCGTTGGGCGGTAGTGGAATGTCCCAGATATGGCGCACGGCGTCTGCGACGGCCTCAATTGCCTGGTCCGCCTCCGCCTCTTGCAGATGCAGCTTCCTGTAGGTAGCGTAGTCCTCGCCACTCACATTTTCCATGATGATATATGTCACAGGTCGCTCGTCTGGCTGTGATATTCTGAAGGCGTCGAAGACTTTCGGAATCCGAACGATGCGAGGATCAGCATGGTCATACACGTATCGTTGGATCGCCGCTTCCGCCAACTTCACCGTCGCGCCGTATTTGATCCAGATCTGGCCGTTGTACGCGAAGCCGTTAGACTTTGACCCATTCGTCTTACAGAGTGTCGCGACAACATCTCGTGAAGGTATTTGTAATTCAGGTTCAGGCATCTTTTTCATCAAGCTTGTAGGGAGCTGTCCCTTTGGTGTACGGTGTTTTGGGGGATTGGAGCAACAGCGGGCGACATCACATGATACACATATCCGTCTGTAGGCATAGTAAGGATAGTTGAAGCGGCTCGGGAGAACATTGAGCCGACGGCAGTTGATAGCTTAGCGTGGCTGTCGTCCTCCAGAGCTGGTTGACTTCATGATAACAAGCAAAGTAATCAAGTACTCAGAATACACAGGATTATTGACCTCGGTTGGGCAGATATGGTTCCGCTTTAGTTCGCTGCTGTTTATCCTCGCTTTCTTACCTATCAGCCGTCTCAGGTCTGCTCAAAGAATGGAGACGTTGTTTCATTCGACTGGTCTGTCAAGCATACGAGCATTATGATGAGAGATAGAGCGTTCTATCTCGACTGTATCAAACGGCGATGCTCTCGCATTTGCGTAACACAAGTGGGAAACCAGATTGGAGAAACCACGCGCAGAGCAAGTCAAAGAAACTTGATATATACACCTGTGCAAAAATCAAACAACCCATATCGTCAGAGGCGGATCTAATCATTTAACCGGATTGAGTGATATGATGACTGCCATGTCCTTTGTGGACATTGTTTTCTTCTAGGCACAGACACCTGCAGCCATGCTGGATGAAGTCATCTGTGAAGAACCACGCTACCTCTCTTGACTTCCCAATAGCGTATATCGTCCCCTTACACAATGATTAGTCTTGCTTGTTGGGTTGGTGAGGGGTATGTATGAATCGCTGTTCTAGCAATTCTCAACCCCTTTATACTGACCGAGCTGTTAACCCCCTTTATAGTCCTATCTCTCTCTCAATATCGCGCCACCTACCCGTGCGCATGGGATCGAGGACCCGCAACTTGGCTAGCCAGGTCCGTAAGTCGCTAACACAACCTCCATCGCGCTCTGTACGCTGTTCCAGCCGATCTAGGGCCAATGTGTATTTCAAGAGGGCCTCGTAAATCCACTTGATGCTGGGGTAGTCATCCAGTAGGTCCTTAATCTCGTCGATTTCGTGCCTCAGACAGTAAGCCCTCTCATCCACGGTCAAGGCCGCTACGATCGTTGGTCGATCCCCATGGTCGACGATCTGCGATATCAAGAATTGATGGTAATACCACAAACTTTGGTCTTCGGGGCCAACATCCAAAGCCTCCCGTGCGAGGCTCAGCTCCTCCGCGAGGAGAGCCGCTCGCGTCTTATCGTCGGCGCCACGCTCTTCGAGAACCCTCGGGATGAGCTGGGATCGGCTATGCCAGGCAGAATAGTTGGATAAGTTGCGTCGGATCATCTTAGTTGTATACGCGAACTCATCTTCGGTCATACTCTTTCCCCACAGCTCGAGGCTTTCGAGCTTGGCTACCACCAACCTCCTACAGCCCCAGGCATGGAAGTTGCGTTCGTCCTTGGTAAGCATCTTGGATACTAGACCGAGTTCCGCCTCCCATATACTGCGTGCGACCGGAATAGACAGTCGAAGAATAGCTTGTGACAGGATCCATTGCCGGAAATTCCAGATCCAGTAGCACTTGGGAAACCTCATGAGAAGCGGGATGGTGAAGGCGAGTTCGGACTGCAGGACCTTGCCGTCTAGCTCTAGGCTCTGGGCATCCGATGCTCGATCTTGAGTATCTAACCGCTGTTGATCCGCCGCTCTAGACAATAAGCCAGAATTGAGGCAGCGACGACGGACGTTCCATATCGTGTAGTACTCGGGATTGAGACGGAGGAGGTTAGTGGTAAGCTGGAAGAGCTCGAGGCCGTCGGTTCCCCATGCTGCTTGGGTACGTATGTTGTCTTCAAGGTCGCGGTATGTCTTGATCTTTTCGAGGTCTTGCAGTCGCTGTTTTTCCGTGCGTACTCTCATGGTACGGGGTACGCCATGCTATTCCAGTCAAGACATCAACCAATTAGCAATCACGTGCTACTGGCTGGCTAGACCTGGGACTGGGAAATGGAGAAGAAACAAAACAAAGCAGATGGAGCACACCTACGCTTGCCATTTCAAAGCCCCTGTGAATGCTCCAGGACATATATATATATATATATATATTCTTGGTTAAAGACCTACTACAAACGGATCGGCAGGCTGACAGATGATACCTGCGGATGCGGCGTGTTAAGCGCACGGCACGTAACCTTCAGGAACAGGCCGAGGACCACACCAGAGAACGCCCCGACAGAAGGTCGTCTCCAAGACAGAACTAGATGCAATTCTGGAGTTCGTTGAGAGATCAGGACGATTTTCGCAACAGAAACACTATCCGTGGAGAGCGTAGGAGAATATATATATATAATATATTTGTGTGAGGAAAATATGGCGTTTTGTGTGGGAACAGGTTTCGGGCAATAATCGTCGGACCCAAAACTGAGCTCCGCTCAGGGTCGGAGGAACCGGTTTGAGACGGCGGAAGGAGTCTGAGACGCCTCACGAAAATACGAGAACATGAACTTTATATGTAGTATAAATTTAGTATACTGTATACTGTATATTAAAGCTAAAGCTAAAGCTCTATATTCTTATCATTTAATAGAATGGAATAGAATATAATCTAATATCATATGAGACGCGACACCGCACATCCGAAGCGAAATAAAGCAAAGCAAGAATCTACGAGGTAACAGACTACAAAACAAAGGGGTATCTACTATCCTCGCTCGCTGAACCTGGCCAGGTCTGCCGTCTACCCAACCCATCCATTCATCCATCCGTCGTGGCGCCCGCCGGCCCTTTGCCTGGAAAAAAAAATCCAACGCCAAAGGATACAGGAGTTCATCTCATCTCATCTCATCCCAATCCATCCTCCAACCCCCCCTCCCCCCCCTCACCCAACAACCACCCCCACAACCGCCATCCCCACCGCCCACAACCCCGCACAAAC
>Ga0209512_1004609_pt1 | contig 11954 bp, 9 predicted proteins | sample frozenSSSSmetaG_FD_184142 | JGI IMG/M metagenome (GOLD analysis project Ga0209512, IMG submission 184142) | Glacier valley bacterial and archeal communities from Borup Fiord, Nunavut, Canada, to study Microbial Dark Matter (Phase II) -... | ecosystem: Environmental > Aquatic > Freshwater > Ice >... | reverse complement strand
AATTCCATATTTGGCGCGGGTGGCGGCAATCAGGTCGGCATCCTGCACGGGTTGGAACTGCTGGCGGTCATAGCCATGCGGGATAACCCGAATTTTGGCTGGGTCTATGGCGTAGTGGCGGGTCAGATCGGTGGCGGTGGCGTGGCTGACACAAATCACCATTCGAGCCTTGCTGGCACTATAGCGGGTTGACCAATCCAGGTAGCGGCGGGCGGTGGCGGTATGGGCTTCTGGATAATAGAGATAGCCCAGGTCGTGGACTGTCACCACCGAGCGGGCCGGGTGAATTAGTGGTAGCACATGAGCCGGGACGAACAGGGCATCCGGTGGGTATTTCAACATTTCGTGGCTGAGGCGCAGGTGTGTCCAGAGGCGTGGGAAGGGAATGGCTCGGATTTTAACATTATCGCTGATAGTAAGGCCGTGCAGTTGTAAACTTGAGGGCGGGCGATTGAAATAAAGGGTGTAACGTTGCTGTTGATTTTCTATGAGGCGGCGCGTAACCTGATAGGCATAATTTTCAGTTCCGGTGCGTTTGCCCACCGCTAATCGGCTGGAGTCTATCCCAATATTCATCAGGCTTCGACTTTGGCGGGTTGTTGGCGGCGTTTCAGGCTATTTTCTCCCCAAAAGGCCAGCGCAATTATTATTATTCCCAGCACGCCCCCCGCTGGTGGCACAACCAGGGCGATTATCGTCACAAATACCGCCAGAATATCTTGACCAATACTGATTAGCGGCTCGAAAAGCTTGGCGGTCTGCCCCAGGCTAACGATGGTGGAACGCAACCGATTTTTCACCAGGAACATTATTTCCGCCACTCCCGCCCCAATCAGGAAGCCTATTACCAACGGAATCTGATCGCTCGGCACGGTGGCGGCAAAGGCCAGACCGCCAGCGATTGGCACAATTATCTGATTAAGGGTTAGATGGAATTTCTGGATTTGGGGGATTTTATCAGCCACAATTTCGAGGCTCATTAAACCAGCCAGAATCAGGATCGCCGCCCATCTATTGAGGAAGGCCAATTCTGAGTTAAGGGTGAGTAATTTACCTTTGGCTGCCACGCTGATAATCAGTAAGGGTAGATAGGGGTTTAGCCCACAGGCCGCCGCCAGCCCAACCCCGCCCAGCAATTTTATAATCAAATCCAAAAATTAACATCCTTCACAAATTAAGCAGTTATTATTAGTGGAGGTTATCATAACAAAGGGGGCGGAGTGCGTCAATTTACCGAATCTAAAAGGCTGCTACTGTCGGGTTAGCAGCCTTAATTTCTTCTTGAAAAACGCTTTAACTAACTCGCAGCAATTAGAGTTTCGTGGGCAGAACGGGCTTTTTCATCAAGCATGGGGTTAAGGATGCGCTGGAGAGCCATAATGTGGGAGCAGTCTTCCAATCCAATCTGGAAAGTATGGCAATTGCAGTGCCAAGTTCCATTGTCTAAAGTAACCAGGTAGTTGTCATGTTCGCCTCGGAACTCCACCTGCACGTTCTGAAAGTGGATGCGTCCCGGTTCCTGCTGGTAACGGATAGCTTTTTCGATTTTTCCAATCAGGCTGCTGTGCATAACATGCCTCCTTGCTTGTTTTTACAAGCTTCCTCCCGGCGTGTGAGCGAGAGGGCTAATATTCTGAATCTGGGGTGGGATGTAATATTTTGCTCAGATTCAGTTCAATCTATGTTTACTTCTCTCGTAGGTTATTTAAAACAAAGCGACACAGGCTTTTTTAGCATTCCTGTGTCGCAGACTCGCCCTTTTTGACTGTTTGGGATAAACAGTTGAGATTTTTTCTTTACTTTGTGATATTGGTGCTATCTTCATTGCGCACCTCACATTGCTTTCTCTGGGATGAATTGTTCTAAATAACCATACCCCTCGTGAGATAACGACAGGTTTTGCCCTGCCCTTACCGTTGCATGAATTATAAAGGTCGGAGAATTAAGAGTCAATAGAGATTCGGCTAATTTTTATTAAAAAGAAAACGTTAACTATCCAAGAGAGAGTCTTCATAGGACTTCCAAATGGTAAATGGCAACGCAGCCGTTAACTATTTCAGGAGCTGGGATATTGTTACGATTTTAAAACCTCGCTCCTGCAATTTTTCCAGAATAGCGGGTAAGGCTTCCGCCGAGGTCCGTGCCCCAATGTGCATCAAAATTATTGACCCGTCCAACTGTGCATCGGTCAGGCTGGTTAAGCGATTAATGAGAAAATCGGTAGTTTTGGGCACACCTACTGAGTCCAGGCTGTCCACCGTCCAATAAATCGAGCGATAGCCCATCTCGTTAACTATTTTTGCCACCCGGTTATCCCGCGCCCCATAGGGAAACCGAAATAAAGGCTTGGTGCTATGCCCGCTCAACTGGGTCAATATATCATCGGTGCGCTGTATTTCGTCACGGATTTGCTCATCAGAAATTTTGGTCAAATCGGGATGCGTCCAGGTGTGATTGGCGATTTCCATACCCTGACTGCTGATTTGCTGGACAAAGGCTGGATTCTGGCGCGCCCATTGCCCGGTTAGGAAAAAGGTAATTTTCACGCCATATTTTTTCAAAGCACTGGTAATAAGCGGGAAACTCTCGCTGGCGGCCCCCGCATCAAAAGTAATGGCAACCTGTTTCTTACCGGATTTGCCCCGGAAAACCTCACCCAAAGGCCCATTCGGTAGCGGCGGCGGTGCGACGGTATTGGTTGGATTCGGGGCAGGATTAGGCTTAGCAGTGGTAACGGGCGCGGTAGTCTGATGGGAGGTTGTGATGGTGCTAGTAGCCCTAACTGTGGGTAACGGTGGCAGGGGGGTACTGACTACAATCGGGGTAAAGGTTGGTTCTGGTTCTGGCAAGGCGGCAGGCGGAGTCATTGGTTCTATCTCAAGGGTAGGGCTGCTGGTAGTTTCTTCAGGAACAGGTTTAAGAATTGGGGTAGGCTGAAACTGCCCGGCAATACTCTGAAAGGTGCCATCAGGAAATGGGTTGGTTTCGGTTTGGCTATCGCTGCCGCAAGCCACCAACAACCCCGCCAAAAGTAAACCTACGGCTAATACAGCGACTAATTTTAGTCTACCCTTACCCATTTCCAACCTTCTATTTGACTCACCGTAGAGAGCGCAGAGGGGCTTAGTATTTTTTAGAACACCTTGCTTTGTTTTCCCATGAATGAAACGCTTCGGGGGTTAATTGGTTACGCTAGAATTGGGGGTTAGGGAAAGGATGAAGGATGAAAAGAGAAATTCGTAGTAGGGGCGGTTCGTGAACCGCCCGGTATTGGAAAAATTCGTAGGGGCGTAGTCTCCGCGCCCATTTGGTCAGGTCAACCAAGAACCAATAACGAACAACTAAAAGATGGGCAATACTGGGCTCGAACCAGTGACCTCACGGATGTGAACCGTGCGCTCTAACCAACTGAGCTAATTGCCCGTATCAGGTGAAGAAAATTATAGCACGCACCCCCCTCCTTTGCAACTCAACGGTTGTCGGTCAAACCTAACCCCCTAGCCCCCTTCCATGAGTCAGGGAAGGGGGAACAATTTCTTTAGGGCACGGAAACCACGCCCCTACGAATTTCCCTAAATCAGGGCGGCCCACCAGGTAGCCCCTACGAAGTCTCTAACGACCACCGATAACCGAGAAACCGCCCAAAGGTTATCCAGACGAGTCCACATTACTGTGGATAAATACCCAAATTGGCCGGGTTATGGTATAATTTGGGGTAATTAGTGACGCTCACAACCAAATTTCTCCAAAAATTCCACAAGATTGTCGGGTGGGGCAGGCATAGCTATGCTTGCTTTATCAGTTTGTTTTAGAGTGACGGTCACTAGACGAAAACATAAGGAGTAAGTTAGTATGAAGGTTAGTTGCCTGCAAGAACAACTCAGCAAAGGGTTATCAGTGGTTGGAAGAGCTGTTTCCACCAAGACGACCCTGCCCGTGCTTAATCACATTTTGATTGCTACTGAGTCTACCGAGGAAGGCGACAAGTTAAAGCTTGCGGCTACCAACCTGGAAATCAGTATTACTTATTGGGTAAAAGCTAAAATAACCGAGCCCGGTGAAATTACCGTCCCCGCCCGCCTCTTGACCGATTTTGTAGGTAGCCTGGGCAATGACGACGTTCACCTGACCCTTGACCAGCAAACCCTGACCCTTAACGTGCGAAGCGGGCGTTATGATGCAAATATCAAAGGGATTGCGGCGGAAGATTTCCCCACTTTACCCAACGTAATTAACCCCGGCAATAGTGCTGAAATTACTTCCAGCTTATTCCGCTCGGCGATAAATCAGGTAGCCTTTGCCGCCAGTACCGATGAAACTCGCCCGGTTTTGACCGGGATTTTTGCCAGCTTTAGTGGCGATACTCTGACACTGGCGGCGGCGGATAGTTTCCGTTTGGCGGTTAAAACTACCCAATTGACCAGCGAAATCAGCAGTAATTTCAATATAATTCTGCCCGCCCGCGCCATGATTGAGCTCTCACGCATCTTGCCTGACGATGATACGCCCGTTTCGATTAGCGTAACTGGCAACAAAAGTCAGGCTCTTTTCACTACTCAGGGAATTAATTTTACCAGCAGCTTAATTGAGGGAAATTTTCCGAAATATCAAGATATTATTCCTAAGAAGTTTGATACTCGGACGGTGTTGAGTACCAACGAACTTCTAAAGACGGTTAAGCTTGCCAGCCTGTTTGCCAAAGATAGTGGTGGCAACATTATCCGAATTGCCGTCAGTCCCGGTGAGGATTTGACTCCCGGCAGTATGATTCTGTCGGCGAATGCGGCTGAGGTGGGCGACAATCGCAACGAGGTGGAAGCAACGGTGGATGGGCAAGCCGCCCAGATTGCTTTCAACGCTAAATATATGACCGATGTGCTTGGGGCAATCTCGACGGGACAGGTGGCGATTGAGCTGCAATCACCCAGCAACCCCGGCGTTATCAAGCCCGTCGGCGCGGACGATTATGTACATGTTATTATGCCGATGCACCTGGCAAACCGTTAAGGAAAAATGAGCGACCTAACTCAAAAATCTCTCGATTATGAGGCAGCCGCCAAGCGCGTCCAGGAACTACACCACGATATAGAGCTGCACAACTATCGGTATCATGTGTTGGATGACCCCTTGGTCAGCGACGTGGAATATGATGCTTTATTCCGCGAACTTCGCGCCCTGGAAGCCCAATACCTAGAATTGGTAACTACCGACTCGCCGACCCAAAGAGTGGGAGCCTCTACCGCCCAGACCGATTTTGCCAAAGTCCGCCACCCCGTCCCGATGTTAAGCCTGAGCAATGTGCTTAGTATGGAGGAATTGGTGTCCTGGCATACTCGCGCCCGGAAATTTATGTCTAGCAAGGTAGATTTTGAATATGTGGTTGAGCCCAAAATAGATGGCCTCGCAATCGCTCTCACTTATGAAAACGGGGTTTTGGTACGGGGCGCAACTCGCGGTGATGGCGAGATTGGCGAGGATATTACCGCCAATATTAAAACCATCAAAAGTGTCCCCTGGAAATTACGCGCCGTTGAAGGCAAGCCTATCCCTGTCCGGATTGAGGTGCGTGGCGAGGTTTATATTGGGCTTAAAGCTTTTGAACAACTAAACCGCGAGTTGGGGGATAAAGGCGAAAAACTTTTTGCTAATCCCCGCAATGGTGCTGCCGGGTCACTCCGCCAGAAAGACCCCAATATCACCGCTTCTCGCCCCCTCAACATCTTTTTGTATAACCTGGGTTATATTGATAATGGCCCAGCGATTGCCTCTCAGACCGAAACCCTGGAATATTTCAAAGCATTGGGTTTCCGGGTTGCTCCTAATATCAAATTGGCCTACAATCTGGAAGAAGCCGAAGAAGCAGTTAAAAGCTGGCTAACTAATCGCGACTCGCTCGATTTTGAAATTGATGGAGCGGTTATCAAAATAAACGACTTTAAAATACAGGAATTATTAGGCTATGTTGGGCGTGACCCACGTTGGGCGACCGCTTACAAATTCCCCGCCCGCGAGGGTACAACTGTCCTCAAGGATGTGATTATCACCGTCCGGCGCACGGGTAGCATTAACCCCAAAGCCCTTTTAGAGCCCGTTCAAATCGGCGGAATTACAGTGCAGAACGCCAGCCTGTTTAATGAGGACGAAATCCGGCGGTTGGGCTTGAAAATTGGTGATACAGTAGTGGTGAAGCGGGCGGGCGACGTTATTCCTAATATCGTTAAGGTGATTGAAGATAGTCGCACAGGCCAGGAACGGGATATTGAACTGCCTAAAATCTGCCCAAGTTGTGGTTTTCCCACCCGCCGCGACCCTGAATTTGCGGTGTTATACTGTACCAATAACATGTTTGATTGTCCAGACCGTATTCGCGACTGGATTAACCATTACGCCCAGACGCTGGGGATGGAGGGGTTGGGCGAGAAAATTACCAACCGTTTTTATAACGAAGGTTTTATCCATGATTTTGGCGATTTATATAGCCTCAAAAAAGAGCAACTACTTTCCCTGGAGCGTTTTGGCGAGAAACTAGCGGATAAGTTGTTAGCCCAGATAGAAGCCAGCAAAGACCGCCCCCTATCGCAACTTTTAGCCGCATTGGGGATTGAGGGGATTGGCTGGAAGGCGGCAGAGATGCTGGCCCGCCATTTTAAGAGTCTGGATAAATTGCGGGCGGCGGATATTGAAACCATTGCTGAAATCAAGGGGATGGGCAAGATCGCGGCCCTGAGTATTGTGGAATTTTTCGCTGATGCCCGTAATGAGGCATTGGTGCAAAAGTTAATAGATGCGGGAGTGCGTACCGAGGATGCTGCCGAGGAAGCCGATAACAGCCGCAAGCCCCTTTCCGGCCTGACTTTTGTTATTACTGGCACGCTCCAAAATTATACCCGGCAATCTGCCGAGGAGTTGCTCAAGCGGCGGGGCGCAACTGTTGGGAGTTCTATCAGTAAAAATACCAGCTACCTTATTGCAGGTGAGGTGGCTGGCAGCAAGTTGACTAAAGCCCAAACTTTGGGTATAAAGATACTTGATGAAGTTGGATTTACCGCTTTGTTAAGTGATTGATTAAGGAGTAGCATGCCCTATAGCGAACCTGTAAAACCTGGAGATACCGTTGAGACAGTGCGAAGAATTGCGCGTATCGCCCAACTTATTCTTGACCTGCGGGCCGAGTACGAGCGTCGCCCCAAAGCTGATACCCTGATTCAAATTAAAGAACGCGCCGCCGAACTTCAAGCGATGGCCGCCGATATTGAGGTGTTAATTCCCGCCCCCGACGTTTCCAAAAACAGTCCCGCGAAATAGTTGTTGTTTGACCTAACCCCCTTCCCTAATGCAGGGAAGGAAGAATCATTTTTCTTTTTCCCCAACTAAAGTTTTTCGGGATCAATGCGAAACTCCCGCAATTTGGCCCAGGCTTTTCTTGGGTTTTTTGTAAAATTGTTTCACGTTGTTTGGCTTCCCACTTCGGAAAGTCGCAGTTTTTCATTCTGGTCATACAGCAATAAAAAAAGATGCGGTAAGTTTTTGCTTTTCCGCATCCTTTTTTTCCAATTTGAAATAGTTATCAGTCGTAACGTAGCGCGTCTATGGGGCTAAGTTTAGAGGCGCGACGGGCCGGGTAAATCCCAAAGAATAGCCCAACCGCTACCGCAAAACCTACCGCCATCACGATTACGGTATAATCAAGGGCGGTATGGATAAAGGTAGCATTGACTATCAAGGAAGCCACTACCCCAACGCCAACCCCTATTAAGCCCCCGATAAAACACAGCACCACGCTTTCAATCATAAACTGAAGCAGAATATCGAAGGGTTTAGCTCCGATAGCCTTGCGGATGCCGATTTCGCGGGTGCGCTCTGTGACCGTCACTAGCATAATGTTCATAATCCCGATACCACCCACAAAGAGCGAAATCGAGGCAATAACAATCAGGAAAACGTTCAGGGTACTTTGCTGGTCACGGGCGGCTTGCAACTGGTCTTGCTGGTTCGTCACCGTAAAGTCGTCCGCGCCCTGAATCTTGTGCAACTCCCGCAAAACATCGGTAGCCTGACTGATAAGTAGCTCAACGCTGTTGGAGTCTTTGGCTTTAAGTACAATGCTGCTGACCGTTTTACCAACCTTGATAGCTCCCGCTCCGCGTGGGCCAAAAAGCTTGGTTTGAGCAGTAGTAATTGGCATATAAACCTGATCATCTATTGAGCCAAAACCAGAACCGCCCTTGGCTGCCATCACTCCCACCACGTTAAAACTGGTGCGATTGATGCGAATAGTTTTACCAATCGGGTCATCGCCGGAAAAGAGAGTATTGGCCTGATTAGCTCCCAACACCACGACTGTGCGATTACTGGTAATATCGGCATCGGCAAACCAATCGCCACTGCTCAAGGTAGCGTCGTGGACATCTAACCAACTCGTGTTAGTGCCAACAATCCGGCCTACCCCATTAACCGAGCCATTAACGAACTGCCCAAAGTTATTATATTCAGGGGCCACTCCTGACGCGGCTGTCATCCGGGGGTCGGCTGCCAATGTATCGGAGTCTTCCAGGGTCAGGTTTTGGTTGGCACTATTTTGAACTATACCGCCGAAACTTTGGTTGGATGGGCTAACCGTAACCAGATTTGTACCAGCCCGCTCAACCTTCGCCAATGCGTCCTGAATAGTCCCCTGACCAATGCTTTGCAGGGCAATTACCGAGCCAACCCCGATAATAATACCCAACATTGTCAAGATAGCCCGTAACTTATTAGAGATAAGACTCAGAATTGACATTCTGACTAATTCAAACAGGCTCATGAGTACACCTCCGTCAGACCCTGACCATCGCGGATGTAAGCCAGATGCTGATCCAAAACTGGTTTGTCACTCTCGATTAGGCCGTCCCGGATGTGGATAATACGACGGGTGAAAACCGCTACATCCGGCTCGTGGGTTACGAAGATTATCGTCATATTTTCTTCAATGTTTAGCCGTTGAAATATACCCATAATTTCGATACTGCTCTTGCTATCAAGGTTCCCGGTTGGCTCATCCGCCAGGATAATAGCGGGGCCATTCACCAGCGAACGGGCAATCGCCACCCGCTGTTGCTGACCTCCTGATAATTCTTTGGGTTTGTGGTGAGTCCGTGAACCCAGGCCAACCGACTCTAAAGCCCATTCCGCTCGGTCTCGCCTTTCCGATTTACTAAATAACCCGCTATAAACCATCGGAAGCTCTACGTTTGCCAGGGCACTCAGCTTGGGTAACAGGTTGAAACTTTGGAAAACGAAGCCGATTTTGCGATTACGAACCTCCGCCAGTTGGTTTTCGGTCATATCCGCTACTTCTTCACCATCAATCTGATAACTGCCAGTTGAGGGCTGGTCAAGCGCACCCAATACGTTCATCAAAGTAGATTTACCACTACCGCTAGGCCCCATAATGGCAATCAGTTCGCCATCTGGTACGTCGAAGGAAACACCCCGTAGGGCGTTTACCTCGACTTCTCCCATCCAATAGGTTTTGGTTACATCTCGAACTGTAATCATATTATTATCTCCCGCCACCGCCGGGTAGGGCGATACCGCCACCACCACCGCCGCCAAACGGATTGTTGTTAGTACCAGTGGAACGATTGGTGGGGGTGCTACTGATGATAGCCTTATCGCCATCTTTCAACTCACCACCAGTTATTTCAGTGGCGGTGTCACCTTGTAAACCAGCAGTCACCGTGCGTTTTACCGTGTTGCCATTCGCGTCCAAAATCTCAACATAACGGGTTCTGTCAGTCGTGTTGGTTTTAATAGCGCGGGTTGGCACAGAAAGCACGCCAGCTTTGACATCCAGACAAACTGTAACTGTGGCAGTCATACCGATTTTTGGTTGAGCCTGGATTTGCTGATTAGCCGCACCTGCGGCATTATTACCGCCGCCCTGCCTGCCACCACCAGCATTTGCACCAGGGGTAGTAGTGCCAGCAGGGGCGGTAGTAACCGCTGGATTACCCGCAGTAGTGGCAGCTGGATTACCAGCACCTTGTCGTCCACCACCAGCCGCGCCGCCGAAGCCCGCACCACCCGTAGGGGTAAAGCCGCAGAAACTAGAGCTATTGCGTAGTTGGGCAACCTGGGCCTGGAACTGAGCTGGAATTTGCGCCCCGGCAGGTATCTGGAAGCCCCCAGCTCCCCCTGCCGCTGTGGTAGCCGTACCCGGCGTGCCATTAGCGGCTCCAGCTTGTCCGGCGGCTCTCTGGAACTGGGCGCGTATTGTGTCAAGGTATTTTTGATATTGGTCGGGGAAGGCTTCCTGCAAGCTGTTTTTACCCTGACCGTCCAAAGTAACAGTTACCAGATACGAAACAACATTGCTGCTAACCTGGGATTTGGGCGAAATAAAAGTTACTTTGCCTGTGAAGCTACGACTAGCAATGGCATCAAAGCCAAGGGTTACGCCCTGGTTTAACTTGATTTTGCTGATGTCCGACTCACCAACGTTGACATCAACGTGCAGTTCGCTAGTATCAACTATGTTAGTGACGGCGGTACTGGCGGTGGCGGCCTGACCAACGATTACGCCCACGCTGGAAAGTATGCCATCGAAAGGTGCTTTAACCACCGCATTATTCAGCGCAGTCACTGCCTTGTCATAATTGGCCTGGGCACTATCCACCTGGGCCTGCTGCACCGCCAGGGTACTAGGGGTTGGGCCATTCTTCAGATTTTGCAGGGTTAGTTCCTGAATTTGAACATTGGACTCGGCGGTAGCAATATCGCTGGCAGTCCCGCCCGTAGTCAACTTGACCAGATTAGCATTGGCACTATCTACCGAAGCCTGGGCGGCGGCAATATCAGCCGCAGTCGGAGTCAAATTGACAATTGCAGCATTAGCACTATCTACCGAAGATTTAGTCTGGTCTACACTGGCGCGGGCGGCGGCAATATCGGCATCGGTTGGCCCGGCTTTAGTAGTGTCAAGTTGGACTTTGGCATCATTCAAGCTGGATTGAGCGTTGCGTATCCCGGTATCAGAGTTAACTTTAGCGTCGTTCAGGGCTACATCGGCTTTGTTGAAATTGCCCTGTGCATCTTCCAAACTTCGCTTCAGGTTGGTTTCGTTCTGAATATCCGCATCCTTCACACCGGGTTTGAGGGTACCATCAGTATTGTGGTCGTTGTTGTATTGGGTGCTATAAGCATCCTGAGCCCGGTTCAAGGCCGTCAAAGCCTGATCACGCGAAACCTGCGCGTTAACAATTGAAGCATAAAGATTGCTCTTGGTTTTATCAAAGTTGGTTTGAGCCTGATCATATTTGAGCTGAGCGGCTGAAATAGTAGCAGCAGTCGGCCCAGCCAGAAGCAGGTCAAGTTTGGCCTGGACGGAATTTAAATTAGCCTGGGCCGAACTCAGGTTGGACTGAGCCGTCGCTTTAGCTGATGGTGTACCGCCTTGTCTTAGTAGTTCTAGCTTTGCCACCGCCGAATTCAGTTGGGAACGGGCACTCTGAATATCGGTAGGCAGGGAATTACCATTGCGGGTAGTATCCGCTTTGAGTTTGGCCTGTTTAACTTGCTCCTCAGCAATTTGAATTTGTTCAGCAGTAGAACCAGCTTTGGTAGTATCCAGATTAGCCTTAGCCGAATTCAAACTGGATAGGGAGGTTTTAACGGCGGTTTGCAGGTCACTATCATCAATTTTGGCGATAACATCACCTTTTTTAACCGCATCCCCCGCTTTTGCTAATACTTCTGTGGCCGTTCCAGCAGAGCCAAAGGTCAGGGCTAAATCGGCCTTAGCCTGGACTTGCCCGGTAGCCCCAACTGTCAGGCTGACAGGGGTGTTTACGCCAACGGTACTGGTTTGCCCGGTAAAGCCAGTGGTGGTTTGCTGGGAATTCTGCCAAAAATAATAACCAGCCCCTGCTCCAATCACTACTAATAACAAAAGAACCCACAACCACCAGCGACTG
>Ga0209512_1004605_pt1 | contig 11960 bp, 8 predicted proteins | sample frozenSSSSmetaG_FD_184142 | JGI IMG/M metagenome (GOLD analysis project Ga0209512, IMG submission 184142) | Glacier valley bacterial and archeal communities from Borup Fiord, Nunavut, Canada, to study Microbial Dark Matter (Phase II) -... | ecosystem: Environmental > Aquatic > Freshwater > Ice >... | reverse complement strand
GTTGCCGTATTGGTTGGTGTATCGCTGGCGGTAGGCGTCAACGTGAAGGTCGCCGTCGCCGTCGCGGTAGGCGTATCGCTGGCAGTAGCCGTTGCCGTTGCCGTTGCCGTATTGGTCGCTGTGTCACTGGCGGTGGGGGGCAACGTGAGCGTAGCCGTCGCAGTCGCGGTGGGCGTATCGCTGGCAGTGGCAGTGGCGGTTGCCGTTGCCGTATTAGTCGCTGTGTCGCTGGCGGTGGCTGTGAAAGTGAGCGTAGCCGTGTTCGTAGGTGTAGCGGTAGCAGTTGGCGTGAAGGTAAATGTGTCGGTTGCGGTCGCCGTGATGCTCGGTGTCAACGTCGGACTAGGTGTATAAGTCAATGTGGCGCTGGCAGTCGGCGTGAATGTCGGTGTAGCACTATTGGTTATTGTGCTGGTTGGTGTACTGCTCAGTGTGACCGTAGGCGTTGCGGTCATGCTTGGTGTGGCAGTGGGTACGTAGGCGACGACAAGTGATAGAGTCGTCATATTATTGCTGGCGTTTGTATCAGGCAAATCAAAACGAGTAACAGCCGCCTGATTTTTGAGTGTGCCGCCCGCCGTTCCTACATTGACTTTAGCCGATAAGGTGAGGGTGGCATTGCCGTTGAACGCTAAGCTGCCCACAGTCCAAATACCTGACACGTTGTTATAACTGCCCTGACTAAGCAGCGCACCGTTATAAGTCAGACCGCCTGGCAGCAGATCAGTCACCATTACGTTAGTCGTTGGCAGCGGCCCATGATCGGTCACCGTAATCACATAAGTTACGACATCGTTCTCGTGCGGAGCTGCGTTGTCGAGTGTCATAGTGACGCCCAAATCAGCACTGGCAACTGTGATTGATGTGCTGGCAATATTATTGGCTGGCACAGGATCAATCTGATCGGCGCTGGCAACTGCTGTCACAACGATTGTCATTCCGGCAGTGCCTCCATTAGAGGCGGCGGTAATGACGAGTGCAGCCGTTGCACCACTGCCTAGCGTGTTAATCGACCATATATTAGTCGCAATATTGTAACTACCCTGCGCAAGCATCACGCTGGAATAGCTGAGATTTGCGGGTGGTGGCACGCTCACCTGAACGTTGGTAGCGGTATTGGGGCCAAAATTGCTGACGATGACCGTATAGGTGAATGGTGTTCTCTCATCAGGCGTGAGCGTGCTTGCTGAGATACTCACCGCAACATCTGCCTGACCATTGAGCGGGAGCACAGTGATTGATACGCTCGCGGTATTATTCGCCGTGTTTGGATCGGGCTGGCTTGCCGCAGTAATCGCTGCGGTGTTCGTGATTATCAAATTGCCGGTGCCGCTGTTGACATTTACAGTCAACGTCAGCGTTGCGCTGCTGCCGGAAGCAAGCGTACCAACATTCCACAGATTGCTCGCATAGCTTCCATGCGTTGTGGCTGCCCCGCTCAAGGTGAGACCGATTGGCAGCACATCGGTGACTTGTACGCCGCTGTCAGATGCGCCGCCCCAATTGCTCAGCGTTAACGTATACGTGATCGTATCGCCTTCATGTGGCGCTGTGTCACTCACGGTCATCGTAAGCTGTTCGCCGCTTGCCAAAATGGTGGTAGACACGCTGTCGGTGTTATCAGTTGGGTCAGGGTCTGCTTGATCCGTGCGTGTGATCGTGGCAACGTTGTTAATGACCGTACCGCCTCGTCCGGCTTTAGCTGCTACGTTCACATCAAGGGTAATGGTAGCCCCTGCGCTCAGATTGCCGATGTTCCACAGGTTGCCCGTGTATGAGGGTACAGAACTGCTGATCAATAGCAGTTGAGTCGGCAGCACATCTGTGATTTGTACGCTGGTTGCGTCATCCGGGCCGCTGTTGTTAACGACGATGTGATAACTGAAGCCTGATCCTTCATAGACCGAGGTCAGCGAGGCTGTCATACTCACGGATAGATCGGACGATGTGGTAATTGCCAAACTCTGAACGCTCGCACTGCCGCTGTCATTCGTTGGATTCGGATCAGGTGGGGTAGATGCGTTGAGCGCAGCGCTATCGGTCAATGGAGTGCCCGCTGTTCCTGTCTGGATAGTCACTGTTAGCCGCAAGGTAGCGCTCGCGTTGACGGCCAACCCGCCAACATCCCAAAGGCCACTGCCAACTGCATAGTTACCATTGCTGGCGATCTGCTGTACAAAAGTCGCCTTATTGGGCAGCGTATTGATAAGCTGTATAGTAGTTGCGGCGTTGGGGCCTTTATTAAGTACCCGGACAATAAAGGTCACCGTCGAATTTTCTTGTGCCGAGAATTTGTTGGCGGTCACTGTTACCGCCAGATCAGCGGATGGAACAAGCGTCGCCGTGGGCGTATCGGTTGCGGTGTCACTCGGCGTCAGCGTCAAGGTGGGCAGCGCGGTAAAAGTGGCTGTAGACGTATCAGTTGCAGTGTCACTTGGTATCGGCGTGACGGTGGGTAACGTGGTAAAGGTGGCTGTGGGTACGGTTGCGGTATCGCTCGGCGTCAGCGTCAAGGTGGGCAGCGCGGTAAAGGTGGCTGTCGGTACGGTGGGTGTGAGCGTAGGCGGCGGTGCAATCGTATTGGTTGCAGTGGGCGTGACGGTTGCCACGGTCGCACTTGCAGTCGGTGGCAGCAAGGTTGGCGGCAGCCGCGTTGCAGACGGGTAAGCTGTCGGCCAACTGGTTGCTTGCGGCACGTTTGAAGCAGTTGCCGTAGCGGTATAGACAGCAGTCCGCGTAGCGCGTGGTCGCGTAGTCAGCGTTATAGTCGGCCAGTCGGTTACCGTTGGGAGTTGAGTCGGGCTGAGAGTCGGGCTGGCAGTCACAGTCGAATCATCGATTGTGGGTACAGGGGTCGGCACAGTGGCTGACGGTGTGGCTGATAGTGTCTCAGTCGGTTGATCGGTAACCGTTGGGGTGTTAACTGGCGTATCAGTCGCTACCGCAATTGGTGTTTCGGATGGTGTTATCGGCGTTACAGACAGTGTTGCGGTTGAGGTGCTTGCTGTGAGCGTCAGCGTATCAAGCGTTGGGCTGCCGGTGGTACTGGCGATCGGTGTAGTAGTCAAGGCTGTAGAGGTTAACACTACAGAGGTTAACACTATCGCTGTTGCCGGATCAGTGGTGGCGTTTTGTGATGGAGAGGGCACGCGCGTAGGGGTCAACGCAGGAGTCAAGGTGATTATAGTGAGCGGGCTAGCGGTCGCGCTCGGCTGTAAGGCGATCAATGTGCCAGGGGTTCGCGTGATCAGGTTGATCAGTTTGGGTGGAACGCCTACCGCTGTGTTATTGTCAAGCACAGCGACGATTTGCAAGATGGGTTGTACTTGCCTGAAGGGAGTCAGCGCCCATTGACTATAATCAGCCGTGGTACGCCCATTAAGCACGCTATCAACGCGATCGGGCATAATGCCGATTAATCCGGCTTGTGAGCAGCAGAAAATAGCCGCAAGCAGCAGTGGCAGCACCAATAGCGCGTAACGCCGCTCCCACTCAGGCACGCGGCACCTCTACGTATAAATTCGGCGGTGGCAGGCCCGGCTGTTCCTGAACAGGCTCGATCGGCATGGCAAGTGGCAGCCGAATAGTAACCGTTGTGCCACGGTTACGCTCGCTGCTCACGCTGATTTGACCATGATGTGCCTCAATGATCCGTTTCGATAGATATAAGCCAAGCCCCAAACCGCGTGTATCGGTCAACCCGGCATCAGCAGCACGTCCGCGATACAACTGCTCGAATACGCGATCGATCTCGTCCGCGCCAATGCCGACGCCGGTATCACGCACGGTGATAATCGCGTCATCATTTTCGACGCGCGCGGCTAATTCGAGAACGCCGCCGCTGAGTGTGTAGCTATTGGCGTTGCGTAGCAAATGATCGACCACGCTTCCGAGTCTTTCGCGATCCGCGTTAATCATAATCGATTTGAGCGAAACATGCAGTGTCAAGGTTTGTTCGCGCGCATGGATCGCAGGTTGCCAATCCCGGACGCGCGCCTCAAGCAGCTTTTGCAGTTCAAACGGCGCACGTTCAAGCACAAACTGGCCGGATACAATCGTGCTCACATCGATCACGGTATTGACCATTCGTTCCAACGTGTCCAGGCTGTCTGTTGCATTCCCCAGGAAGGTTTTGGCTTGATCGGTGAGTGCTGCCGCGCTGATCATTTTGACCAGATCGACATAGCCGCGCGCGGCGGTCAAGGGGGTACGCAGTTCGTGTGACATTTGCGAGAGCAATTGCTCTTTGAGTCGTTCCGCTTCCAACAGCGGAGTCACATCGCGAAAGACGAGCACATAGCCAAGCAAGCCGTTATTCGGTTTTTGCCCGTCTTGTCGATCCACAGATTCAGCGTCCGCCGGGACATGAATAGCAGAAGACACCACGCTGAAAAAGCGTCCGGCAAAGTTCACTGTCAGCGGCTGTACGTCCGCCTGCGGCATCACCGACGCGGGCAGCAGCCGCTCAGGGCGTGCGCATAAGAAATCGAACGCCGCGCGCGACGAAGCGGATTGCGCTACCGCTGACACCAATTGATCAGCGCTGGCATTGCGCAGGATCAGGCGACCGCTTATATCCTGTACAATGACCGCATCGCTGATGCTGCCCAGAATTGCATCGCGCTGGATCGTTTCGCGCACTTGCTGAACATACAGCGTGTGAATTGCGTCGTTGCGCTGGACGAGCGTTCCGGTCATTTCGTCAAGCGAATCGCCTAACTCACCGAGTTCGTCGGGCATGTGTAACGCTGCACGTCGCGATAAATCGCCGGAGCGAACGGCGCGCGTGACGCCTACGAGCCGTGACACAGGCCGGGTGATGGTACCCGCCGCCACAACTCCTAACAGTGCGACGGCGACGAACAGGATGCTGAACAAAACGCCGAAAACGTTACGCCCTAGCCCGCTGCGATCCAGGATCAGATTACTAGGCAGCGCCACTGCTAACAATCCGACAGACTGGCTGCGCTCACGAAGGCGCGAGTAGAGCACCTGATACGGCACGCCGTCTATGTCGATGCTGCGTATCGGGCTGCTGCTATCCACCGTTTGCACGAGTTGTGCCGAGTCAGCGCTGATCAATTTCAGCTTATCGGGTGGCGCTTTGAATGCGCTGCCGATGATTTCGCCATTATCTGTCAGCAGCACGACTCCTGATAAAGCCTGATCACTGGCGTGTTGAGCCAGATGATCGCCTTGCATCCCTACGCTGACACCCCCTACAACGTGCCCGTCCGGGTCGCGCACCGGCGCACTGATGTACAGCATACTATACGGACTATCGGCGGCTTGCCCGATGATGTCCACAAACTTATCGCCCAATGCGTCAGCTTGCGCTTGAAGCACCTTCTGGACGCCGCTCCAGTTATTCAAAAAAGGCGCGTCAATGCTTTGATACTGCCCGCTGTGAGATGGATCACTGTCAGCCGCACGCCGAATATGCAGTAAGCCATTACCAGCCTGATCGAATACGATCACGCTGTCCACTCGCCCGTTCACCGCGATCGGTTGTAACCACCGCTCAAGATCCGCTTTGTTACTGGTGGCAATAGCGTTGGGCACCCCTTCAGTCAGCGTCAACAACCGCAAGGTCGCAAGCTGTTGAGATTCAATGTCAACCAGACTGCTGCTTGCTGCGTTGGCACTATCGACCAGTTGATTGGTCAGGCGCTCTTGCAAACTGCCCGCCACCAGCCGAGTCACCAGGAACATGCCGATGCTGGCAACAATCAGAACGACGATCAGGAATGGGCCGATAATCCGGGTGTTGATACTCGGATACAGCCGCAAACGTGCCAGGCGTCGTTGAAGTTGTGCAACGGGTTTGTCCGATGGCGACATATCAAACCATGATAAAGTGACGAGCCAATGTGTTGGGTGCCATGCTCTCGATCAGCACTGCGCTTTAATTATAAATTGTTTTTCAAATCTTACAGCTTGCTTAATAACAATTTACTCTTTTTTCCGAAGTTCATCGGCTAGACCTGCGCTGCCGAGTCAAGACGGTATTGCAGCAATTTCCGTGTCAAATCCAGAATGTGCCAGGGTTTTGGGAAATATTCGCCTGACAATGAAGATAACCATTCGCGGCTAGGTGACGAATAAGCAGAGGTCAATACCAGATGGCCGGGGCAATTCATCGCGCGAATTTTTTGGGCGATCTGCAAACCATTCAGGCTGCCCGGCAGCCGAATATCAAGAATAAATAAGTCAATGGTTTGCCCATTCTGCTCAATATACGGAATTGCGTCATCGCCGTTGGTGTACTGCTTCAATTGAATCTCAGGATCAGCGACTTGAAAAGAAATTCGCAGAATGTCTCGCAACATACTGTCATCTTCGATGTGAACGACGTGGATTGACATAGAACCTCGCTTTGACTCGTACACGCTGTGAGCGCGCGCCGGACAATGCCTGGAGACCCTTACCGTTGAGCACATAATATACCATCAAATTTTCAGCGGGACAGGAAATTTCGTATAAATTCACAAATCAAGTACAAACTTTCGTTGTTAGTTGTCATAAACTATCAGATATTGTCGAATTTAGCCAATGCTGAAAACGTTCCCTGCAATGAATCATACAAACCTCGATACACCGGATACAGTCGCTCGTAAACTGCAATACCTTCCGGCGTTGGCACGATTGTATCCACCGTATGCACCAGTTCGCGACACGCTGATGGCACATCCGGCCAGGCGCCCGCCCCAACCGCTGCCAGGATCGCTGCACCAAAAGCCGCGCCTTCAGTTGTGTTGACCGTATACAGCGGGATTCCCATGATATCGGTCATGAGCTGCTGCCATACCGGACTATTGGCTGCGCCGCCGCTGATCGCTGCCGAAGCGGGTCGGACGCCTTGCGCCCGCAAAAGTTCAAGGTTATCGCGCATCCCGAAGGCAACGCCTTCCATCACGGCACGCACCATATGCGGCAAACTATGGCGCAGCGTCAATCCGACGAACGCGCCGCGCGCATACGGATCAGGGTGCGGGTTGCGCTCGCCGGTCAGGTACGGCGCAAATAATAAGCCCAGTGACCCGCGCGGGACGGTCATTGCCTGCTCGTTCAACATGTCGTAACTGACAGTTGGCGCGAGTTCATCGTGCAGCCAGCGCAAGCCACCCGCCGCGCTCAGCATGACGCCCATGTAGAACCAGGTGCCGGGGATGGCGTGACAAAAAGTATGCAGCCGTCCTTGGGGGTCAGGGCGATAAACATCAGTAGCCGTGAACGCCACGCCGGAAGTGCCAACGGTGAGGCTGGTTGCGCCGCGCTCGACAATGCCGTTGCCGATGCCGGAGGCAGGTTGATCGCCAGCGCCACCCACGATCGGCGTCCCGGCGCGGAGTCCCGTGAAGGCGGCAGCCTCTGCGCTGACATAGGCGCACACCTCCGGCGACTCGCACAGATCAGGCAGCCACGCCCTCGGAATATCGTAGGCCGCCAGCATCTCGTCCGACCACGCGCGCTTACCGATGTCCATCAGCGCAAAGCCTGAGCCATCCGCCACATCCACCACAAACGCGCCGCTCAGCCGATAGCGAATATAATCTTTCGGCAGCAGTACATGCGCAATCTGCTTATAAATATCCGGTTCGTTTTCGCGCAGCCACAAGATTTTGGGCGCAGTGAACCCCGCCAACAATACGCTGCCGATCACCTGATACAGCCGTTCTGCGCCGACCTTTTCAGTGATCGCGACACACTGCGCACCGCTGCGTTGATCGTTCCACAAAATAGCCGGGCGCAACGGGTTTCCGTGTGCGTCGAGCGTGGTCAGGCCGTGCATCTGTCCGGTCAGCCCGATCGCCGCGACCTGATCCGCCGATACATTCGGCAGGCGCATTACATCCCGTAAGGCGTGCGCGGTGGCGTCCCACCACTCAAGCGGGTCTTGCTCGGACCATAACGGGCGCGGCGTTGAGAGCGCGTGCGGGTAGCTCTGGCTGGCGACGACGTGACCGTGCTCATCTACCACGAGCACTTTTGAGGCGGTTGTACTAACGTCAATGCCGATAAAAAGCATTATAGATTCAGTCCCTTCAAAGGTTGCCCGCACCCGTTTCGCCCGCTTCAAGCGCCGCGTACACGATCAGAAAGAGCGCCGCCAGCCCAATACAGCCAAAGCCGAGCGCTGAAGTCAGCAGCAAGCGCGGAAAAAAATGCAAGCCGTTCGCCAACAGCCCGCCCGAAAATCCAGCAAAGGGCGCTGCCGTCACTGCGGCGCAGCCCAGATAGTGAAACAGGCGTCCCGCACTGCCACCGCCGATCGGCTGGCGTTCGGCTGAACCGCGCGCGATCCAGGTGCCCAATATCAATCCACAAATGCCGCCGATCAGCAGCGCAATGATCCAAATAGGCATCGGCTAAAACAGTGAGTAAATGAACGGAGACAATACACCCGTCGAACCGGCAATGACGAGCACGCCGATCACGATCAACAAGAGGATCATCGGGATCAGCCACCACAGCTTGCGCGCCCACAAAAAGCGGAACAATTCACCCACTACGCCAATACGCGATGTTACGTTTTGCACTTTCAGCCTCCTCGTTCGCCTAGTTTTACTGCTTACTTACTGCTTGACGGTTTCGCTTCATTTTTTGATCAGGAATGAGCCGATTGCCAGCCAATCCAGCCCGCTGTTACTGAACGTTTTCCAGGCGTCGGCGGGTGATGAGACGATCGGCTCACCGCGCAGGTTGAACGACGTGTTCAGCAGCACCGGCACACCTGTAATCTGCCCAAAGCGCTGGATCACGTCGTAGTAGCGCGGATTGGTAGCGCGCTCCACCGTTTGCAAGCGTCCCGTGCCGCCCTCGTGCGTGGTGGCGGGCAGTACATCGCGTTTATCGGCGCATACCGGACTGACCATCAGCATGAAGCGCGGCGGATAGGCGTGTTCGACGTTCGGAAAGTCGAAATATTCGGCGGCGCGTTCTGCCAGCACTACGGGCGCAAACGGTCGGAACGGCTCGCGGAATTTGATCTTGGTATTGACGATCTCTTTCATTTCGGCACGGCGCGGATCGGCCAGAATGCTGCGATTGCCGAGCGCGCGCGGCCCCCACTCAAAACGCCCCTGATGCCAGCCGATCACCTTGCCTTGCGCGATCTCGTCGGCTACCCGATCGAGCAGGCGATCATCGTCGGCGTAGTGCTGATAGGGAATGCCCGCGCCATCCAGAAAGGTACGTACTTCGCCGTCACTGTAGGATTGTCCCCAATAGCAATGATTCATGACCATCTGGCGCGGCTGGTTCAGCACAAGATGATACGCCCACAAAGCAGCCCCTAACGCGCCGCCATCATCGCCTGCCGCTGGCTGAATATAAATATCCTCGAACGGTGTTTCGCGCAAGAGCTTATAATTTGCCACGCTGTTGAGCGCTACGCCACCCGCAAAGCACAGCTTTTTGAGTCCGGTCTGGGCGTACAGCGTGTGCGCCATTTTGAGCAGCGCGTCTTCGGTCACTTGCTGAATGCTGGCCGCCACATCTGCGTAATATTGGTTGCGATCGATCGCGGTACGTTCGGCGCTGCGTTCGGGATTCGTTTTCAGCGTGAAAAAGTCGTCATCACCTTTGCGCCGCTCGCCAAACAGATCGATGAATTTGCCATTATACGTTTCGGTGGCCGAATACTGGAAGGAAAAATAGTCCATGTTCAGCGCGAAGCTACCATCATCATGCAGATCGAACAGCTTGTAGATTTTATCGACATAGCGCGGCTGACCATAGGGGGCCATGCCCATCACTTTATATTCGCCTTCGTTGACTTTGAAGCCCAAAAACGCGGTGAATGCCGAATATAACAGGCCGAGTGAGTGCGGAAAACGCTGTTCGGAAAACAGGTTGATCGCGTTCGTGCCACTGCCGTTCCAATTGGCGGTAGCACGTCCGAGCGTGGTCGTCGTCCATTCGCCCACCGCGTCAACGGTCAGGATCGCGGCTTCATCGTAGGGTGAACAAAAGAACGCGCTGGCAGCGTGCGCCATATGGTGATCGCAAAATAAGACGCGCGCCGCATCGATTTTCAGGTGATTTTGAATGATGCTCTTGACCCACAGCTTTTCGGGCAGCCAGGCGAGCATCGCTTCGCGCCACACATCCCGCGATCGTGGAAAGCTGCCAAGCGTAGACATCAAAATCCGCTCAAACTTGACCATCGGCTTTTCGTAAAACACGACGTAATCCAGATCGGCAGCGGTAATGCCCGCCTGACGTAAGCAAAACTCGATCGCCAACTTGGGAAAGCTGTTGTCATTCTTGAGCCGTGTGAAGCGTTCTTCCATCGCCGCCGCCACAAGCTGTCCATCGCCAATGAGCGCCACCGCCGAGTCGTGGTAGAAGCACGAAATGCCGAGAATGTACGTCAAAATTGGCTGCGCGCCTCATCGAGCGTTGTGCCGACGGGTGGGCGCTTGCTCCACGCGGCGGGACGCTTCAACTTGAGCGGATCCATCAGCAGCCGCGCGCCGATCGCGAACGGTACCAGCACCGTATAATAAAACGCAACCGTGACGATGCGCCCGACATAATCGGCGTTGACGTGCCCGATAATACGCCAGCGTTCCCAGGCAATACGAAGAATACGCACCAATACCAATGCCCCTTAGCTTCAGAAATGCAGCGGGATTATCACAGCGCGCGGCAGGTTTGTCAAACACGGCGCTATGCTGACGGCTGAATTGTTGCGAAGTCCAATAGGAAAGTGGTGGGAGCGGGCAATGATTCCTGCCCCTATATTCGGCTGATTTAGTTAAACAAAGTGCTAACCCGTGACGCTTGAGCCGCGCGATTGCAGCGAATTGGTCTCGACCCACGCCCGCGACGAAAATTCACGCGGCGGGTGTGCGACTTGAATCCACCACTGCACGCCATCCCAATAGAAATTATTGGTGGCGGTACGGTTGGCAAAACCTCCAGACGAACAGCTTCCATCGTTAAACACGAGTTGACTGAAGGGCGCATAAGACGAGGGCGCGCGCCGTTCCCAAATAAATGGAATCTTGGGTTTGATGCACAACGGGCCGATCATTTGTGGGTGAGGCGGCACATTCGCCCCATTAGGCGGCGGCTGGCAACCATCCGCGCTGTTGCTTGCAAAACTGGTTTCTTCAATATATCCGGCACGGATTAAACTGTTATTTGGGAATGCATAGACGTTCAGCCACCATTGCGTACCGTCGAATGCCTCATAGCTGGCACTGACCAGCCGCGTATAGCTCGCTGGATACAGGGTCAGGCTGACTCCAGAATAGGACGAGGCCGTATTGTGCAGCCAGACGAAGGGCAAATTAGGTTTGAGGCACACTAAATAGCCATACGGTATGCCAGTCATGATAGGGCCGACAGATTGTGCCTGGCTGGCCGAAGCAGGTGCGGCCAACATCAGCAGTATAATGATCAACGCTATCACTCGCCATTTATTCTTTTGCATCTTTTGCATGTTCACAAACTCCATAGACAAAGGTTAATATTGTTACTGTACAGATATTTATCAAATGGCGTTGGACGGTTCTCTGACATGCAACCTATCGTTGCCCAACGCAAACCTGACAGCGAGATTTTCAAACACTCGTTGCCAGGATCAGCTTAAAGTGGTTCCCCAACGTGCCGTCGTCTGTTCATTTGGCAAAACCGCTCGCGAATCCTTACTATTGACTCATCGTGAAGTTTATCACAGGCGAGATAGCGATGAATACTGCCCGCGAGTCCTATTACGATGTCATTATTATTGGTGGCCGACCTGCCGGAGCGACGCTAGCCGCTCGTTTGGGACAGCGCGGCGTCAAAGTGCTGCTGGTGGATCGCGCCACCTTTCCGAGCTTGCCGCCCGTATCCAGCCCGATTATATACGGCTCAACCATGGCGCTGCTCGATGAAATCGGCGCTGATGAAGCGGCTTACGCGCGTAACACGCCAAAGCTGCGCACGATCGCCACTGAAGCGCGTGA
>Ga0209512_1004603_pt1 | contig 11962 bp, 12 predicted proteins | sample frozenSSSSmetaG_FD_184142 | JGI IMG/M metagenome (GOLD analysis project Ga0209512, IMG submission 184142) | Glacier valley bacterial and archeal communities from Borup Fiord, Nunavut, Canada, to study Microbial Dark Matter (Phase II) -... | ecosystem: Environmental > Aquatic > Freshwater > Ice >... | reverse complement strand
CATTTGGGTAAAAATACCAAATCAACCATTATTTCTAAAGGTATTTCTGCAGGAAAATCACAAAATAGTTATAGAGGTTTGGTTCAAATTGGAGCAAGAGCAGAAAACGCGAGAAACTTTTCGCAATGTGATTCCTTATTAATGGGGAACCATTGTGGAGCGCATACGTTTCCGTATATCGAAAGCAAAAATCCAACAGCAAAAATTGAACACGAAGCAACAACCAGTAAAATTGGTGAAGACCAGGTTTTCTATTGCAACCAACGTGGAATCCCAACCGAAAAAGCAATTGCGCTTATCGTAAACGGTTTCAGTAAAGATGTATTGAATAAATTACCAATGGAGTTTGCTGTTGAAGCACAGAAATTATTGGAAATTTCATTGGAAGGTTCTGTAGGATAATTTTCTGTTCAAAAAAAGTACTTAATAATCTTAATGGTTTAAAATATAAAAACAATGTTAAGCATAAAAAATTTACACGCCTCAATAGGTGACAAAGAAATATTAAAAGGGATAAACCTTGAAGTAAAAGCTGGAGAAGTTCATGCCATAATGGGACCAAATGGTGCTGGTAAAAGTACACTCTCTGCAGTTATTGCCGGAAATGAAAATTACGAAGTAACCGATGGCGAAGTAATTTTGGACGGAGAAGATCTTGCTGAATTAGCTCCAGAAGAAAGAGCACACAAAGGTGTTTTCCTTTCGTTCCAATATCCAGTGGAAATACCGGGAGTTTCGGTAACCAACTTTATGAGATCCGCAATCAACGAAACTCGTAAAGCTAAAGGTCAAGAAGAAATGCCGGCAAATGAAATGTTGAAATTGATTCGTGAAAAATCAGAATTATTGGAAATCGACAGAAAATTTTTATCTCGTTCCTTAAATGAAGGGTTTTCTGGAGGAGAGAAAAAACGTAACGAGATTTTCCAAATGGCGATGCTTGAACCAAAACTAGCTATCCTTGACGAAACCGATTCTGGTCTTGACATTGATGCATTGAGAATTGTTGCCAATGGGGTAAACAAATTGAAAAGCGATAAAAATGCTGTCATCGTAATTACGCATTACCAAAGATTATTGGATTATATCGTTCCGGATTTTGTGCACGTGCTTTACAATGGAAAAATTGTAAAATCAGGTGGAGCAGAATTAGCGCATGAACTGGAAGAAAAAGGATACGATTGGATTAAACAAGAACAAGAAGCTTAAAAATTTGTTTAAAGTCTAAAGTTTAAAGTTGACTCGAGCTAACTTTAAACTTTTAAACCTTAAACTTTAAACAATTAAAGAATATGGAATTAAAAGAAAAATTACTATCGTCTTTTATGGCTTTTGAAGAACGTATCGATGTTCATTCAGAACTTCACGATGTGAGAACAGCTGCTATAAAAAACTTCGAAAATAAAGGATTCCCAACCAAAAAAGAAGAAAGTTGGAAATACACTTCACTTAACGCTATCTTAAAAAATGACTTTAGCGTTTTTCCAAAAACAGAAAATACCATTCAATATAGCGATGTAAAAAAATACTTTTTACACGAAATAGATACCTACAAAGTAGTTTTCGTAGATGGTGTTTTTAGTTCACATTTATCTTCAACTACCCACGACGGTATCGATGTTTGCTTAATGTCATCGGCATTAAACAAACCAAAATACAAAATGGTTATTGACAATTACTTCAATAAAGTGGCTAGTAAAGAGGAAAGTTTAACTTCCTTAAATACAGCTTTCGCCAATGAAGGAGCTTACATCAATATTCCAAAAAGCAAAGTTGCAGACAAACCTATCGAGATCATGTATTTCTCTACAGGAAGCGAAACGGCTCTTTTAGTTCAACCAAGAAACTTGATTATTGTTGGAGAAAACTCACATGTACAAATCATAGAGCGTCACCAAAGTTTGAACGAAAATCCAGTTTTAACCAATTCGGTTACCGAGATTTTTGCCCAAAAAAGAGCGATTGTTGATTTTTACAAAATTCAAAATGACAATCTTGAAGCCAATTTAATTGACAATACGTATGTTTCCCAAAAACAGGAAAGTCACGTTTCGGTACACACTTTCTCTTTTGGCGGAAACCTAACCAGAAACAATTTGAATTTCTATCATTTTGGTGAAAGACTAACAAGTACCTTGAACGGAATTACAATTATTGGAGGCAATCAACACGTTGATCATTATACTTTGGTGAACCACGCAACGCCAAACTGCGAAAGCTTTCAAGATTATAAAGGAATTTTTACCGACCGCTCAACAGGAGTTTTCAACGGAAAAGTATATGTAGAAAGAGAAGCTCAAAAAACAAACGCTTTCCAAAAAAGCAATAATATTCTTTTGAGCGACAAAGCAACCATTAACGCCAAACCGCAATTGGAAATTTTTGCCGACGACGTAAAATGCTCTCACGGTTGTACCATTGGTCAATTAGACGAAACTGCCATGTTCTACATGCAACAACGCGGAATTCCTAAAAAGGAAGCCAAAGCATTATTGATGTATGCGTTCTCAAATGCCGTTATCGAAAACATCAAAATACCTGAATTGAAACAACGAATTACCACTATTATCGCTAACAAATTGGGCGTTAAAATCGGATTTGATTTGTAAAATCAATTCTTTAATTCTAAATAAAAACAACCCTTTTTATATATTCTTTTAATCCTAAAATCAGAAAAATATATAAAAAGGGTTGTTTTTTTAAATCGTTCAAAACTTAAAAGCAATATTAAAAAATAGCCATTCCACGAACATTATATGCAGTTCCTTGTTTTACCCATTCATTGTTTCCAATTTTATTAACATCAATAGCCCACATCTCGTTTGAAGTATTAGTTCCAATAATTATCTTTCCACAGGCTGATAAAGATGTTACTCCTCCAGCATATCCTATTTTCGTCCAATTAATAGAACTAATGGGGCTTACCCATAATTCATTTTGTCGGTTTGCTGCGTATATTTTTCCGTTTACAATACACATTCCTACAATTCCTTCTCCATTTCCTAATTTAATCCAATTGATGTTGTTAGAAGAAGTGTACCATATTTCATTCTTATTATTAGCAGCAAACAACTTTGCTCCATAAGACGCTAAAGCAACGACTCCTTCTGCATCACCAATTTTTCGCCAGGCATTAATATTTTTTGGAGATGTTTTGTAAAGTTCGTTATTCGAGTTTACCGCAAATATTTCTCCATTCAATGCAGTCATTCCAACAACATTATTGGCTTTTCCCATTTTTTTCCAAACTAAATCACTGTTATTCACATCAGCAACATAGACATCATTAGATGAATTTGCTGCTATAATTTTAGAACAATTTTGTCCATTTAAAATCGTGCTTATTCCAATTGAAGCAATTGACAGTAAAATAAACTTTCTCATATTTCTTAGATTTAATATATCAAAAATAATATTTTTTTTAATATAAACATTTTTTTACAATAATTATTTTTTTCTATTTAATTGTTATTCAGCTTTTTATCTGTTTTTTTACCAATATAACTAGCTAAAGAAACTAATCACTAAGTATTTTTTCTAAATTTAATTACTAACAATTGTTACTTCCCTGGTCACTAATAGGTTTGTAAAAGAATGACCACAATAATTTTTCGTTTACAATATTTTCCTGCAAAGTTTTTAATGCTTTAAGATTACGAATAAGAAAAATAAACCTATATTAAAGACCCTTTAATCCATTAGAGCTTAATGAAATGAATAAAATCAGAGTGTTTTTACAAGTCAAAAAGTGTAAAAAAAGGTTTGATTTACAGCATTAATAAACTCTACTAAAAAAATTTAGACTAAGAGCCAAAGGATAAATAAACTCTTTGCGCTCTTTGTGGTTAACTTTTCTTCACACTCCACACAATTCCACTCAACAATCCATTAAAATCAAATTGAGGTTCTTCTGTCAAACCCATTCTTACAATTACCAAATCCATAGACGGAATGATGGCTACCATTTGTCCTTGGAAGCCGCTACAATAATACATATCTCTTGGAACTTCTGGGAAATAGTATCCTTCATTGAGCCAAAATTGCGCTCCATATCTTCCGTGTGAAGTATCTGTGGGAGTCGAAACATACTTTGCCCAACTGGGATCAAATAATTGTTCTCCGTTCCAATTGCCTTTGTGCAAATACAATAATCCCAATTTGGACCAATCTCTTGTTGTTGCCCAACCATAAGATGAACCTACATAATTTCCCGCCATATCTGTTTCCACGAGCATTGAATGCATTCCAATTTTATCAATCAATGCCGAATACCAAAAATCCAAGTATTCTTGATGCGTTTTGAACTGCTTCCGCAAAATTCCCGAAAGCAAATTGGTAGTTCCCGAAGAATAATTCCAATGCGTGTTGGGTTTGAAAACGGCTGGCTTTATCAATTGTGAGCGTGACATATCTTCCGCCTGATAAAGCATCTTTGTTGCATCACAGATTCTGTCATAATACTCATCCCATTCCAAACCTGAATTCATATGCAATAAATCATTGGTCGTAATATATTTTCGATTGTCATTTTGCCATTCGGCAATGGGAGCAGGTTTGTAGATATCAAATCTTCTTTGATTTTCAAGTATTCCAAAAAGTGTTCCCGTAATACTCTTAGTCATGGACCAACCTAGAATAACATTGTTTTTTGTAAAACCGTCAGCATATTTCTCGGCAATGATTTTGTCTTTATAAATAACCAAAACTGAGCGTGTTCTTTTATAATTATTTCCTTTGGCATCAAATGCATTGGCAACAACCTGATTCAATTTGATATAATTCACATTTTCAAAAACTGTGTCTTTGGGTTCAACATCTCCATAAGGAAAAGATAAATTGTTGTTTGATTTTGTTCTTTTGGGTACTTCATACGGTTTGTTTACGTCAAAATCATCATTGATTAATGTCGCTCCCAAACCTGCTCTATAGATTGCTTTTCGTTGTTTTAAGCCCAAAACAGTCGCCCTAGCAAATTTTCCCGATTCATTTATTTCATTAGTGGCCCAGCCTAACACGTCAAAATCATTATCGTTTTTTTCGATGATTTCTTGTGAACGATGGTCAATAAAATGACCTGAAGCAACACTTTTTGCCGAAAATCCGGATATCAATTCTAGCTTAGGATAATTGGTAAAACCCAAATAGCCCAAAATCAATAAAAAAAGAAAAGCTCCTATTCTAAAATATTTTTTCATATTGAAAGATTATTACACCAAATTAGTAAAAAAAGGAATGCCAACCACAAACAATTTAATCCTATTCCATTTTCAATAATACTGTTCAATTCTTTGTTACAATTTTTACAATTATTAACTATTGTTTCCTAAAAAACTAAATCAATTGTATTACTTTTGTATTTAGAAAAATTCTAAATAAAGAAATGTTAGATATTCAAAAAATAAGAGCCGACTTTCCTATTCTTTTACAAAAAGTAAACGGAAAGCCTTTAGTATATTTCGATAATGGTGCAACTTCACAAAAACCGAAAGTGGTTATTGATGCAATTGCAAAGTATTATCAAGAAATTAATGCCAATATTCATAGAGGTGTTCATACATTAAGCCAATTGGCAACAGATGCTTATGAAGTTTCCCGAGCGAAAGTGCAAAATCATATTAACGCTAAATTCCTTCACGAAGTGCTTTTTACTTCGGGAACTACTTTTGGCATCAATCTTGTGGCCAATGGATTTGCTTCCATTCTAAAACCAGGTGATGAAGTGTTGGTTTCTGCATTGGAACACCACAGTAATATCGTGCCTTGGCAAATGCTGTGTGAAAAAACAGGAGCCACACTCAAAGTCATTCCGATGAATGAAAACGGGGAATTGATCATGAGCGAATACGATAAATTGCTTTCACTAAAAACCAAAATTGTAACGGTAAACCATATTTCGAATGCACTGGGAACCATCAATCCTATTAAATATATGATTGAGAAAGCACACGAAGTTGGAGCTGCCATTCTGATTGACGGCGCGCAAGCTGTGCCGCATTTAAAACCAGATGTTCAGGAATTGGATTGTGATTTCTACGTTTTTTCGGGACATAAAATGTGTGGTCCAACAGGAACTGGAATTTTATACGGAAAAGAAGCCTGGTTGAATAAATTGCCACCGTATCAAGGTGGCGGTGAAATGATTAAAGAAGTGACTTTCGAAAAAACGACTTATGCCGATTTACCCCATAAGTTTGAAGCTGGAACGCCCAATATTGCTGGTGGAATTGTTTTGGGAACTGCCATTGATTATATGAATGAAATTGGGTTTGAAAACATTCAGAAACAGGAATTAGAATTATTGGAATACGCCACAAAGCGATTATTAGAAATCGACGGATTGAAAATTTTTGGTACTTCCAAGGAAAAAACTTCTGTTATTTCTTTTAATATAGAAGGCATTCATCCGTACGACATTGGAACCATTATTGACAAATTGGGAATCGCCGTAAGAACAGGACATCATTGTGCCCAACCTATTATGAATTTCTTCGGAATTCCCGGAACAATAAGAGCTTCATTTTCTTTTTACAATACCAAAGAAGAAATAGACATAATGGTCGAAGCCGTAAAAAAAGCACAAATGATGTTGTCTTAAAACATATACTATTATGAAAATTCTATCACTCTTGTTTTTAACCCTATTTCTTGGTAAAAGTTGCCAAAGTCAAAATCTGGATATAGAAACTGCTAAAATTGAGTACACTGCCAATTCAAGAGGATTGTATAATAAAACGGTTATAGAAAACAAAACCGTATCGGCTACAAAAACCAGAGATGGAAAACCTGTTTCCAATTCGCTTACTGATGCTCAGTGGAATGCTTTAATCGGTGAATTTCAAAAAGTGAATTTGGAGGAAATTCCTAATTTAAAAGCACCTACTGAAAAACGTTTTCACGATGGAGCGGCAATGGCTAATTTGAAAATTACCTACAAAGGAAAAACCTATGAAAGCCAAACTTTCGACAATGGCTATCCACCAGAGAAAATAAAGAATTTAGTAAACACAATACTATCCTTTTCAAAAAAAGAAGAATGACAATAAAAGAAATACAAAAAGAAATTATAGACGAATTCTCCATGTTTGACGACTGGATGCAACGATACGAATACATTATTGATTTAGGCAAAAATCTTCCTTTAATCAAAGAAGAATTCAAAACCGACAATAACCTAATCAAAGGATGTCAATCCAAAGTGTGGTTGCAAGGAGAACAAAACGATGATAAAATTGTCTTTACAGCCGATAGTGACGCCATTTTGACCAAAGGAATAATCGCCATTTTAATCCGAACTTTTTCAAACCAAAAAGCTACCGATATCTTAAATGCCGATATGGATTTTATTGATGAAATAGGATTGAAAGAACATCTCTCGCCAACAAGAGCCAATGGTTTGGTATCAATGATTAAAAATATTAAAATGTACGCTTTGGCATTTGATGCTAAAAAAAATTAAATAATATGAGTCTAGAAATAAACACCGCAGCATTAGGAGAATCTATTGTAGCAAAATTGAAAACCATTTACGATCCAGAGATTCCTGTAGATATTTACGAATTGGGCTTGATTTATGACGTAATGGTCAACACCGATTATGAAGTAAAGGTTCTTATGACACTTACTTCTCCAAACTGTCCTGTAGCAGAAAGTCTACCTAGAGAAGTGGAAGAAAAAATAAAATCAATAGAGCATGTAAAAGATGCCGAAGTTGAAATCACGTTTGATCCGCCATGGAGCAAAGATTTGATGAGCGAAGAAGCCAAATTAGAATTGGGAATGCTATAATAAAAAGTAGGCAGTGTTCGGTATCTTAGTATTCAGTTAGTAGCTGAACAGTAAAATACCGAACACTGACCACTAAATATTTAAAAATGGAAGAAATAATCAATAAAGTAGCGAATAGTGTTCTGGAAGTTTTCGATCTTGAAGACTATTATCCAGCTGGAGTTCGTGTGCAAATCGATATTTCGCAATGGCTGATTGAAGGTTTTTTATTAAAAGAAAAAGACTTTAGGGAACAACTCAACAAACAGGATTGGGCACAATACCAAGACCAATATGTTGCCGTTTCTTGTGGTACTGATGCCATAATTCCAAAGTGGGCCATTATTTTGGTTACTATGCATCTCGCTCCTTATGCCAAAAAAATCATAAACGGTTATTTGGAAGATTTAGATTCAGCTTTATATATCGAAATACTTACTACAATTGACTATAGCGTTTATCAAGACAAACCAGTCATTATAAAAGGCTGTTCCAGAAAACCTGTTCCAATGCAAGCTTATGTTTTGGCAGCACAATATCTACAACCTTATGCAAGGAGTATTATGTATGGCGAAGCATGTTCGGCGGTACCATTGTATAAAGCAACCAAAAAATAATCTTTTTTAAGTTATTGAATTTTAATGTTTTAATCTTTTTATTATATTTGTATTACAACTAATACTCTTACAATGAAAAAATTAGTACTGATTATCTGTCTGATCCATTTCTCACTTTTGGTAAAAGCACAAACTGCTGAAAAGGATTTAATCAAAAAAACTGAAGAAGCTGCCAAAACCATAGATGATACCATAAAAAATGGCTGGAAGTCTAAAGGAAAAATCACCTTGCTTTTTAACCAAGCCAACTTTAGTAATTGGATTGCCGGAGGTGAAAATAGCTTCTCGGGAAACATAGGTTTAGATTACAAAATTGACTACAAAAAAGATGATTATACTTGGGAAAACAGAATCCTTGCTTCTTATGGTTTACTGCAAACACAAAATTCCAGTTTTGAAAAGAAAACCGATGATCAGCTCGAAATCAATTCTATTGTAGCCAAAAAAACAAAAAATTATTGGTATTATTCGTTTCTGGTCAATTTCAGAACTCAATTTACTAAGGGATATTTGTATGATAAAGATGCGAATGGTGCTGAGATAAGAGAAGAGAACACCAACTTTATGTCTCCAGGATATTTGCTTTTTGGTCCTGGTATGTATTGGAAAAAGAATGATAATTTTAAAATTAATTTGGCTCCATTAACCTCCAAATTTACTTTTGTCAATAGTCGTTATACTTCAATTCTTGGTTATGTAGATGGCAGTTATTTTGGAGTGGATCCCAACAAAAGTATGCTGTATCAATTGGGATTCAATGCTACCGCTTACTATAAATTTAATATAATGGAAAACGTAAGCGCCGAAAACCTTTTGAATTTATATTCTAATTATCTAAAGGATCCACAAAATATTGACATCAATTATAACTTAATTATATTGATGAAAATCAATAAAGTATTATCGGCCAATTTTAATTTTCAGGCAATTTATGATGACGATGCTTTTGCAGGTTTTCAAACCAAAGAAGTATTTGGCTTAGGACTGAATTATAGCTTTTAAAACAAAAGAGAAAGACCTTTTAGCAATACACTAAAAGGTCTTTTTTTTTATTCTTCAACTTCTTCTTTATCTTCCTTCTCAATTGCATCTTTATAATCCGGATATAAAAATTTATTGTATGGAAAACGGGTAATGTGTATATGTCTTACAGCTTCATAAACACGCTCTCTAAATTCTTCGAAATTTTCTTTATTCGTAGCCGAAATAAACAAAGCTTTTTCACCACCTAAACGGTGCATCCAGGTTTGCTTCCATTCCTCCAAAGTAAAATGTCTTGGCGTTTTTTCGGTCATCAAATCATCTTCGTCAATTGTCAAATGTTTGTAGGCATCTATTTTATTAAAAACCATAATAACAGGTTTGTCATTGGCTTTAATGTCCAATAATGTCTGGTTCACCGAAGCTATATGATCTTCAAATTCTGGGTGAGAAATATCTACAATATGCAATAACAAATCAGCTTCACGAACTTCATCCAGTGTACTCTTAAACGAATCAACCAATTGAGTAGGCAATTTTCGGATAAATCCAACGGTATCCGAAAGTAAGAAAGGTAAGTTTTTAATAACCACTTTTCGAACAGTCGTATCCAAAGTTGCAAAAAGTTTGTTTTCTACAAATACGTCACTTTTACCAACGGCATTCATCAAAGTCGATTTACCAACATTGGTATATCCTACCAAAGCAACACGCACCATTGCGCCTCGATTACTGCGTTGCACACCCATTTGTTTGTCGATAGTTTTAATCTTCTCTTTCAATAACGCTATTCGATCTCGAACAATACGTCTATCGGTTTCTATCTCTGTTTCACCAGGTCCACGCATACCGATTCCCCCTTTTTGACGTTCTAAGTGAGTCCACATTCCAGAAAGTCTGGGTAATAAATATTGACATTGCGCCAATTCTACTTGGGTTCTAGCATAAGAGGTTTCGGCTCTTTGAGCAAAAATATCAAGGATAAGGTGAGTTCGGTCTAATATTTTACAATCGATTATTTTGGAAATATTCTTTTGTTGCGAAGGGGATAATTCATCATCAAACACCAAAGTAGAAATGTCATTTTCTTTTACAAAAAGGTTAATTTCCTCAATTTTCCCAGTTCCCACAAAGGTTTTAGGATTAGGACGCTCCATCTTTTGCGAAAAACGTTTGACTACTTCTCCTCCTGCGGTAAAAGTTAAAAACTCCAATTCGTCAAGATATTCGTTGAGTTTCTCTTCACTTTGGTTTTGGGTAACAATACCAACTATAGCGGTTTTTTCGAAATTTATTGTTTCTTTTTCTAACATGTCTTTAAATAAGAATACAAATTTAATGATTTGAAAGCTACAATCCCTTTTATACTGTTATAAAATGACAAATTGAAAAAGAAGTGAAAAATTGATAGTTTTTATTTCAAAAAAAATACCCTTCACTTCGGAAGGGTATCATTATATATAAATATGTTTAATCTTATTTTTTGGATAATTTTGATAACAATCTCAAAAATTCAATATACAACCAAACAAGGGTAATCATTAATCCCATTGCACCGTACCATTCCATATATTTTGGCATTTTTTGCTGTGCTCCTTTTTCGATTCTGTCAAAATCCAAGAACAAGTTTAAAGCCGCAATTACAATTACAAAAACACTAATACCAATACTCATCATAGAATTTCCATAATGCACCGGCGTAAAACTTGTAAACATAGAAAATACCCAAGATATTAAATAGTAAGTAGCAATGGCAAGTGTGGCTGCCATAACAACCGATTTGAATTGCTCTGTTACTTTTACAATTTTATATTTATACAACCCTAAACACACCGCAAAAGTTACAAATGTAGCACCAACAGCTTGAGTAACTATTCCAGGGTATTGTGTTTCAAAAATAGCTGAGATTCCCCCAATAAACAAACCTTCAAAAAGCGCATATCCAGGTGCCAAATAAGGTGAATATTGCGGTTTGAAAGCAGCAATTACGACTAATATCAATCCAACAATAGCACCACCAATAGCGGGAACAATAGGATTCATTCCATTAAAAGTAGCCCACCAAATAACGGTTGCAGAAGCCAATAATAGGAAAAATAAAATTAGACTCTTGTTAATTGTTCCTGCCAAAGTCATATCTTGATTATCATCTATAATCGTTGCTTGATGTACTTCGTCTTTTCTAGAAACTGCAGTTGAAAATGTTTTGTTATTTAAAAAAGGGTTATTCGAATTCATAGGTAGCTATTTATTGTTGTTTATTGGTCATATGTAAATCACATATCGACATTGGTTTTTGATCCCAATTTACGATCATGCTCATTTCATAATTTTCAAGTTTTAATTTTATCAAATATAATTTTTATTTTTTAGAAGAATGTTTAAAATTTATTAAATTATTTCTTCTATTTAGGAGATAGCCAAGATCTTGGATTGGTGTAAGTCGTATTTTGGGTAATTGCAAATTTCAATATCGTTTTTCCGTCACCATTTGTTTTTATTCTACCCAAACTTTGTCTTGCGTTTACTTTATCTCCTTTACTTACATTCACTGAGATTAAGTTTTGATAAATAGTAAAAAAGTCTCCATGTTGCAACAT
>Ga0209512_1004599_pt1 | contig 11966 bp, 10 predicted proteins | sample frozenSSSSmetaG_FD_184142 | JGI IMG/M metagenome (GOLD analysis project Ga0209512, IMG submission 184142) | Glacier valley bacterial and archeal communities from Borup Fiord, Nunavut, Canada, to study Microbial Dark Matter (Phase II) -... | ecosystem: Environmental > Aquatic > Freshwater > Ice >... | reverse complement strand
GCGTAGGGTGGAGTTACATAAATGAATAGTATCAAAAATTCATAGCTTTTACCCCCTTTAATAAACGAACTACCAGGCATAAAATGAAGATGCATTTTAACCAAATCAATCTAAAAACTCTATCTACTTTAGAGGATGTAGATAAAAATACAGTTGCCATCTGCGGTCAAAACGGACTATTGGATTTAGGAAAGATCATTCAATATTATTTGAAAAATGGTAATTTTCTAAACCTAAAGAAGGGAAATACTGCTTCGAATCAAATACTTACATCCATTTGTGAAAAATACCTGTCGAATCAATTCAAAATAGAATCCATTAATGAATCTTTAACAGAAATTAATGTAGAGATTAATTCAAATATGATGAACCCTATAATTGAAAACACAAACATTCGTTATGATGAAATAGGAGAAATTGATTTACCGGAAGCAATCGTAAATGGAGATGATTCTAAAAAAAGAAAACCCTATTTTGGATGAATTATAATAAGTCCCTGAAAAGGCATCCACTAAATCTGAAAAAGAGTTGGAAATTCCAAATTACAATTTGTTTAAATTAGCTCAACTTGAAGGATTAAGTGTAAGAACAATAAATACCTGCAAAAGATATCATTTAAACAATTTAGAGAAAATCCTACGCTACTTTTATATAGAAACGAAAAAATTTAAACGTATGCGTAATTGTGTAAGTCAATCGGTTAATGAATTGGAAGGATTGTGCGAAAAATATGGAAACTCTATCATCAATCCTATTTTAAATAATTCATCAATCAATAAAATTGATGTATTACCGGTAAAACAATTGGCTTTGTTTAATTGTATAGTACGATACCGGTTTAGTGCATTATCAGACAAAAGTTCAAATGCATTAAAAACCTACATGGACTCTGATATCGGAATAAAAGAGGTAAAATTCATTCTCTCGAATATGCATGGTGGAAAAATAAGTATTCGAAATGTGAGTATAAATACAAAATTTGAGATTCATGATTTTGTGAATTTATTCAATGAAATAATTGATAAGATACTTATTTTTTCAGACATAGATGGAATTTTTGTAAAATTATTCAAAAAGGCAAATTATTTTGATTTTCACACAAGCGATTTAAAAAAAGTCGAAAATTTAAGCACAAGATCTCTGAAAATATGTGTTGAAAACAAAATAAATGACCTGCAATCAATTATTATCTATTTTTGGGCAAATGACGATTTTTTGAAACTAAAGAACTGTGGGCAAAAGTGTAATTTAGAATTAATTGAGCTTTGCAGAAAACATGAATTAACTTTAAGAGAATCGATTGTTGTACTTTTCGGTAAAAATCCGTAACTATTTAGGTACCCTAACTTATTCATTATTTGATAATTATAAAAGCACAAATATTCCAAAGTAGTCATACATGATTTCATAAAATATTTAATATCAGAGTTTTAAACAATAAAAACTTTGTCACCAATATTATGCAATTATGTGCTATGTAATTGTATGTCAATATATTAAAATACCTAAATAGTTACGTTTGTAGCCAAGAACGTGAGGGATTTAATAAGAATTTTATTAGCTTGCTCACCTAAATTATAAACCAAATGATACAACTTAAATCATGATCACAAACCTTTTTATTTATTACGATGGTTAACTGACGACCGCTATAAATCTCACAAAAATAAACTTTAATTTCAATTTAAAAAATAAACCAATAAACTTATAATCAATGGATTCAAAAGTAAATTACCACGTTAACAGCAAAGAGAACGTGTATTTTTATATTAGATTGTTTGCCAGTCTGGGCTTGTATTACTTGTTGGTAACGCTGATACTATTGTCCTTAAAGGTTACGGGCCCACAATTGATGACCGTTTATACCATTTATGTTTATATACTCCTAATTATTGTATTTATTTTCTTTCAGTTAGGATTGATGATTGGGAATTTAAAAGGCAATGCCATTAAATTGAGCATCAATCAATTTACGGATATCTATCAAATTGCTGTTAAACAATCAGCATTGTTAGGGTTGAAAAGGGTTCCCAACATCTATATCATGCAATCGGGTGGAGTGCTGAATGCCTTTGCAGCAAGGTTTATGGGACGCAACTACATTGTACTTTATTCTGAAATTGTTGAAACTGCTTATCAAGAGGACAAAGCAATTATTGAATTTATTATTGGCCATGAGATGGGGCATATCAAACGAAACCATAGTATCAAGAATTTAATCCTCTGGCCATCTTACCTGATTCCATTTTTAGGTTCAGCCTATTCGAGGGCTTGCGAATATACCTGCGACAATATCGGGCAGGTGTTAAGCCCATCAGGTGTAAAAGCTGGATTACTGGTATTGGCCTCGGGTAAAACCATCTACAAAAAAGTCAATTTGAATGAATATTTAAGACAAAATATCTCGGAGGATGGATTCTGGAAATGGTTTTCGGAGAAAGTGTCTTCTCATCCAAATTTAACCCGTCGGCTGGACGCTGTGAGTGAATATAAACCATCCCCCATTACTGCTGGCAGGGATGCCATGATAGAAGAGCTTGTGGTTAATCCTGTGTTAATTGTAAAGAAGGATGATGACCATAGCCGGTTTTTCCCTCAATAAATCAGTTCTCTCATAAAGGAAATCCGGTCTTCAATTTATAAACTAACAGATTCATTGACTTCAGACAATCATTGAAAGTTGAAAGATGATATTCAATGCATTATCATTTGCATTGAACGGACTTGTGATAAATTAAATTTGGATTGTTAGATAAAATTCACTAATTTAGTATACACAATTAAAAATTACCGCTATGAGAACTTTAAAATTCATTCAATTTTATAAAATAGCTACATTGCTGGCTATATTCGTTATTTTCAGTTCATCATGTAAGAAAGATAAAAAAGATAATCCGAATAATTTGGATTATGTAGGAACGTGGACCGATATGGATTTTATTTCTACCGATTATGGTGACACAGAGAGTAAAGAGATCATGACATTGACGGAAACATCATTTACTAATTTAATGCAAGTTCTTATCCCTATACCTGTTGATTTTTGGATGGATTATGCAAGTTTGAAGGCTTCAATTTCGGTCAATGGAAATTTAATCGATCTTACCGTTAATGAAGTGGGTATTACCTCAGTTGATATGTCCGCAGGATTTCCTATAGGGAAAATGACAATATATAAAGAAGGAACCACTGAATTTGACACACTACTTTCAGGCGCAGGACAGTCAAAAACATTCAAGTCGGAGTATAGTGTCGCGGGTAATAAATTGACCCTTAAAACGGATATCAATAAAGATGGCGATTTTCTGGATGCTAAGGAAACAAGGGTTTATACAAAGCAATAATAAAACAGCAGAGTGCTAATACTGATCACAGAACTGACAGGTTTTTAAAACCAGTCAGGTCTGTGATGGATCAATAGAGTTAATTTTTAAAGGAAATATCTAACGGTAGAGTTGCTTTTTGTAGAGTGACTTTTTTAAACCACAGTCTATCGCCGACGCTGTAATATTCATCTTTAAGTGCAGGATTATCTTTCAGCTGCTTTTCGGTATAGGGGAAGTGACCAACCATCACATCATCTCCTGGTTCCCAGTTGGCAGGTAGCAAAACAGATTCTTTATCAGAAGTTTGCAAGGCTACTACAATTCTTTCTATTTCCTTCATATTACGACCAACTTGCATAGGATAAAAGTTAATTGACCGCACTATATTCTTGGAATCAATAATGTATACTCCCCTGACATCTTTACTGGTACTTACCGGCTCGTGAAGCATTCCATACATTTTTGAGGCTACCATCTGGTGGTCGTCAAAAAGCGGAAATTCAATCTTTTGAGGGCCTCTACCTTTGTAGTCAAGTGCCTCAAGGTGCGTCTTCCACATTTTATGAAGTGCCAATTCATTTGTTGAAATCACTGCAATTTGAACTCCTAATTTTTCAAACTCCTTTTGCATATAGGCAAGTTCTAACAGTTCGGATGAGCAAACCGGGGTGAAATCCTGTGGATGGCTGAATAGAATTTTCCATTTCTTACCATAATCATCAGGAAATGTAATTTGTCCATTGGTTGATTCCTCTGTAAAGGAGGGAGCTTTTGATCCGATTAAAGGAATTTTGCTTCCCTGGGAAAATACTGTTCCCACAAATAAAATAAACGAGGCAATTGAAAGAATTAATTTGTTCATGATTGTAATTTTTAGGACTTTTAACCAAAATCAGTTGTTTGTAATCCCCATTATTTGAGGTTAGAGTTGAATAATCCGCAAGTCAGCGGAGGGACTAAGTGGTAAAATTGTAAATGGTCCAAAAACCATTGAGAGTCTTCAATTCCCAATTTCGGCGTTCCTAAAATATTATTCTACTTCATGAAATATTGGAATTTCTGATTATTCGATTTCATCTTAGCCTACGTAACGTTTTTTTAAATGTTAGCAATTTAAGATACTTTAATCTTTATAATTGCAACTTTTAATTTAAATGAATGTTTGAGTATAAAAATATCTCATCTTCAAAGTAAAAAATCTTAGGTCTTATACTAAAAACGGGATAAATTTATACATTTCCATTGTGGCATTTTTTTTAAACTCAATACCTATTATACAGCTTCCACCTTTAAAATTGTTTTAGAGTGTGGACCTTATTATTGAGGCTTGCTAAAAACACTGAGACACAAATTTCCCGTAGGGAATCCAACTCCATAAAAAGCATCGAAGGGTGAACCACTTTTCCCGTAGGGAATGTATATCAGTCAATTATGGATTACATAAGGGAAAATAGGACTATCCTTTCGATTCTTTTTAATGGATATAGATTCCCTACGGGAAATTTGCGTCTCAGGAGGTTATGCGCTTTTTATGAATATGGATTCCCTACGGGAAATTGGTCTCACTAAGGTTATGCGCTTTTTATGGATATGAATTCCCTACGGGAAAAGGGTCTTATGATCATTCATTTTTATGAAAAAAACTACGGGGAATGTTTACTAGTGTTGCGTTAACCTTGAAATGACGGTTCTAGAATGAGCAGCTCTCCATCGGCGCGTCATTGCGAGGAACGACAGATTTAAGTAACTTGTTTATATTTAGGCATTTCAATATTTCGGTTAAAGCAAAGTCAATGGTAATTTTTAAAAAATCTTACTTTTTTTAATTTAATCTTAGTAACCAGGTAACGACTGCCGAAGCCCAATCTTATCTATTTTAGAATTGGCCTGATCCTGATTACTTATATTTCATAAGATAGATAAGATTAGGTTGCGGGCGCTGATCTCAAGTTACTAAGATTTTATAAAAAAAAAGTAAGATTTTTTCAAAAAAACATAACTCAAATATTGGTTTTGAAACACCTGCCCACAACAATATCATGTGATAGCAAATTCACTCCCCTGTCATATGCACATTGTGCCCAATAAATTGGGTGGAACTCGCAATGAAGACGCTGATTGAGATTCTATCAATACAATAAGCGCCAAAACATTGTTAACACGACACTAGAGTGAATTACACGATCGATAAGTGCCGAAGAATTAATAGTACCTTAAATTTTTATATCTTTGATATAAATTACAGACCGTTATGGACTCAGAAATAAATATCGAATACAATCAAATACTGAATTTGATTCGTCAGCTTCCGAAAAAGGAGATTGAACGGTTGACAATAACATTGCAGGCTGAAATGGCATAAGGTAAATCAAATCAATCATTATAAAAATTGATTCTGAATGCACCTACTTGGAGTGACGAGGAGATGAATGATTATAATGAGGCCAGAGCTCCTATCAACCAATAATTGTCTGGAAACATATTACCCAAGCTATTGCATCAATTTTAAATTTCTATATTCCTGCTTCAATTCTTCGTATTTTTCTTCAGATATTAAGCCCTTTTCTTTTAGCCAGTATAGATTTCTAATTTGAATATCTTCTGGTAAATCAGGATCAACTTTACTGTACTTGTCAATTAGAATCTTACAGGATCTATTGATTATTTCATTTATAAAGTTCTCCATTTCTTCTTTTGAAGGCTTATTTAATAAAAACATCACCTGTGCTGAACCGCCCACAAGGTGCAGTTCATTACGTAATTGAGCAAAAAAAGCTAAGCTTCCCAATCCTCCGCCCAATAATATGCCTAATATGAGTCCCCAGATATTATCGCTGCTAGCCCGATTATCCTTTATAAAGAAACTAATAATGTAAATAATCATCATAATATAAAAAAACACCCCAACAATTCTAGTTCCTATTCGGGAATATGTTTTATAAAATCTTTCTTCACCTAAATATTCCACATCAATAGTATATTCATTATGCTCTCCCATTGAGTTCAAACTCTATATGTCTTGAGCCTTGTTTTTGATTTAATTTCATGACTCAAAATTGATAATATTTTTGGAATAAAAAAAGCCGCCTCCCTCTCAGGAAACGGCTTTTGTATTTTTAACTGATCGGATGACTTCGAGTCATCCGATCAGTAGATATTTAATTCAATTATTCTGCGTGAGCAGCCAACAGAACTTCTAATATTTTCTTGCCGGCAAGTGATACGCTGGTACCAGGGCCGAAGATGGCAACTACTCCTGCATCGTAAAGGAATTGGTAATCCTGGGCAGGAATCACTCCACCGGCAATGACCATAATGTCTTCTCGACCCAGTTTCTTTAATTCAGCGATTACAGAAGGAATCAGGGTTTTGTGTCCTGCTGCCAGTGACGATACCCCCATTACATGCACGTCGTTTTCAACGGCTTGTTTGGCAGCTTCCTCAGGAGTCTGAAACAGGGGTCCCATATCTACATCGAACCCTAAGTCGGCATAACCTGTTGCTACTACCTTGGCACCGCGGTCATGTCCATCCTGACCCATTTTGGCGATCATGATACGTGGCTGACGGCCTTCGAGTTTTGCAAATTTAGAGGCCAGATCCTGCGCTTCCTTGAAGGTAGAATCGTTTTTGCTTTCTGATAAGTACACGCCTGAAATAGTTCTGATGATTGCTTTATAACGTCCTACATGTTTTTCACATGCATATGAAATCTCGCCCAGTGAAGCGCGTTTTTGAGCTGCCACGATTGCCAGTTCAAGTAAGTTGCCATTACCAGATTCAACACATTGGCTAATTGCTTCAAGGGCTGCCTGACATTCTGTTTCATTACGTTCGGCACGCAGTTTATTCAATCGTTCAATCTGAGACAAACGAACGGCTGAATTGTCGATTTCCAGAATGTCAATTGGATCTTCTTTTTCCAGACGGTATTTGTTGACACCCACGATGGTCTGAGTTTTGCTGTCAATGCGGCCTTGTGTACGTGCAGCCGCTTCTTCGATGCGCATTTTAGGCACTCCGGTTTCAACAGCTTTAGACATACCTCCGAGTTTCTCTACTTCTTCAATCAGCTTCCAGGCCTTGTCAGCCAGTTCCTGAGTCAATGCTTCCACGTAGTAGGAGCCTGCCCATGGGTCAACAGCACGGCATATTTCAGTTTCCTGCTGAATGTAAAGCTGTGTGTTACGGGCAATACGGGCAGAAAAGTCGGTTGGCAAAGCAATGGCTTCGTCCAATGCGTTGGTATGCAGCGATTGGGTATGACCCAACGTGGCGGCCATTGCTTCAACAGCGGTACGGCCAATATTGTTATATGGATCCTGTTCTGTCAACGACCAGCCAGAAGTTTGGCAGTGCGTACGCAAGGCCATTGATTTCGGGTTCTTCGGATTGAACTGTTTCACCATCTTGGCCCAGATCATACGTGCAGCGCGCATCTTGGCGATTTCCATGAAGTGGTTCATGCCAATGGCCCAGAAGAACGATAAACGAGGCGCGAAAGCATCAATGTCAATTCCGGCTTTGATACCGGTGCGCAGGTATTCCAGTCCGTCAGCCAGCGTGTAGGCCATTTCAATGTCTGCCGTAGCGCCTGCCTCCTGCATGTGGTAACCCGAAATAGATATGGAATTGAATTTTGGCATTTTCTGAGAAGTGAACTCGAAGATGTCGGCTATGATTTTCATAGAGAATTCAGGTGGGTAGATGTAGGTATTACGCACCATAAATTCTTTCAGAATGTCGTTTTGAATGGTTCCTGCCAGTTGGTCCAAAGTGGCACCTTGTTCCAGTGCAGTTACAATGTAGAAGGCCAGAATAGGAAGTACCGCGCCGTTCATGGTCATTGAAACCGACATTTTATCCAATGGGATCTGGTCGAACAGGATTTTCATGTCGAGGATCGAGTCGATGGCTACACCGGCTTTACCAACGTCACCCACTACACGGGGATGATCGGAATCGTATCCACGGTGCGTTGCCAGGTCGAATGCCACTGAGAGGCCTTTCTGTCCGGCAGCAAGGTTACGGCGATAAAATGCGTTGGACTCTTCGGCTGTCGAGAAACCTGCATACTGACGCACCGTCCAGGGCTGCATGGCATACATTACTGAATAAGGGCCACGTAAGTAAGGTGCCACACCAGCGGCATAGTGCAGGTGCTCCATTCCTTCCAGATCGTCTTTGGTGTAAACTGGTTTCACCGGAATCTGCTCTGGTGTAATCCAATTCTTTTCAATTTGATTGGCAGCATTCCATTCAGTAGTATTTTGCTGTGGTGCGGATGCTTTGATGTTTATATCTTTGAAATTTGGCTTCATGTTTTTTGTTTTAAATTCCCAATGTTGACTGGTACGCCTTAAGTTCCGTTAGCAGATTGCTTTTTACGTTGATGTAATTAGCAATGCCTTTTGCTTTCAATTCGTCCATAGTGGCAGGAGCACCGGCTACTACAAAGATGGCTTTTCCATTGATAGCATGAAATGCAGCAGGAGCAAGTTCAGTGTACTCATCGTCGGAGCTGCAAAGCACTACAATTTGAGCATCCGCTTTCTGAGCCGCAGCCCATCCTTCTTCAACAGTTGTAAATCCATTGTTGTCCATTACATCAAAACCAGCCACAGCAAAGAAGTTGCAGGCAAATTGTGCACGGGCCTTGCGCATATTCAAGTTACCCATGGTTAACATGAAAGCCAGCGGACGTTTGTTGGTCTGGGCATACTCATCGGTTTTGTAACGAAGCGTTTCAAAAGCTTGTGCACCACGATAGGGTTTCAAGGTTTCGATTTCAGCGTCTTCCGAAGTTATATCAATAGGTTCAAAAACTGAAGGATCTATTTTCTGATCCATCTTTTCATTGAAATTGGGGAATTGATTGGTTCCCAAAAGGTTTTCGCGGCGGGTGGCAATGTTCATGTCACGCTTGGCTGCCATCTTTTTAATTTCAGCCTGAATAAATCCTTCGCGAAGGGCAGCAAGGAATCCACCTTTTTCCTGAACTTCAAGGAATATTTTCCAGGCCTGATCAGCAATTGATGCGGTTAATTCTTCGATATAGTAGGATCCGGCTCCTGGATCGGCAATTTTGTCAAAGTTTACTTCTTCTTTCAGAAGCAATTGTTGATTGCGTGCAATACGATCCGAGAATTCAGTTGAATCTTCGTAAATGGCATCGAACGGCAATATGGTCATCGAATCAACTCCACCAAGAGAAGCGCTCATGGCTTCGGTTTGAGTGCGTAGTGCATTCACATAAGGGTCATAAATGGTTTTGTTCCAGCTTCCGTTTTCGGCATGGACGATCATTTTACATGAACAATCGCATTTGGGTTCGTAAGCTTTCACAATTTGTGCCCACAACATACGACCAGCACGCAGTTTGGCTATTTCAAGGAAATAGTTGGCACTGATGGATAGATTGAATTTTATCTTTTTTGCAACCGTATCAATTTCCAGCCCTTGCTCCGTCAATGTAGTCAGGTATTCAGCGCCCTGAGCCAATGAATAGGCCAATTCCTGAACAATGGATGATCCTGAATTGCTGAAGTTTTTACCATTGACTGCCAAAGTTCTGAATTTGGTGAATTCAGCAGTTGAGGTGATCGTTTTTGCTGCCTTGTTGATGGCAAACTCCTGACCTTTTTTGAACTTTCCTGTCAGGGCAAATTTCCCGAATGGATCATATTCAACAGAAGCATGGATTGTTTTTGGATCCCAGTTGCCTTGTTTTACATACTTAGCAAACAAATCGGCCATTTTGCAGGCGCGACATTTGCATACAAAATTCACCTCAACGGCTTCCAGTGCGATATCATTCAGTAAAACGCTCAGATCGGCAATCGTTAATTCGGTGCATTCATTAAATACAAAAGCCAAAGAATTCACCCCCTTCATCAAATAAGTCAGGGCTTTCTTGTTGGCCTCAGCAAAGTTATTTACTTTAATGCTTTGACGGACTAACCATTCATTGTTGTTTTTCTTGTTTCCCCTGGTGTAAGGGAACTCACCGGGCAAGCTGCTTAGATAGTTCAGTTTTTCCAGGTCTTCTGCCCTGTAAAATGGCTGAACGTCAATTCCTTCATTTGTTTTCCATACCAACCTGCGGTTGAAGTCAGCGCCTTTCAGGTCAGCAGTAACTTTGTCCATCCACTGCTGAGTGCTGACGGGTGGAAATTCTTCAAATAGCTTGTTATATTTTTCTACCATAATAATGTAACTGTTTAGAAAATCGTGGGCAAAATTAGTGCTTTTTAAGTAGTTAGGGCAACAAAATGATGAGTTTTTAATCAATTGATAACATTCATATCTTCAATATATTCAGCTACTTAAATAAGTGTAACTTCGAATTGAATTAAATCTTTGGAAAAGTGTGACTATTGTCAGGTATTTGTACCTCTATACAGACAGCTATCGATAATTTAAAGAGAAATATAGTTTTCATCTTTTGGATGTCAAAATTATCTGTCACCAATTACGCCAATTACGTCAATTACGCGGTTTACGTAAATGGCGTAAATGGCGTAAATGGCGTAATTGGTGGTATGCAAGCTTAATATTTTTCTTCTTTGGAGAAGGTTTATATTGATCATATATATTAATTTATTTATTATTCAACAGTAAGATGAATGAAATCTTATTATTATTGGGCTATTATTGTATTCCAAAATGCCATTCCACCAATTGGTGGAATGGCATTTTGGAATACAATTCATTTCAGACTTTAAGGATCTTAAAGTCCTTAAGGTTCTTAAAGAAAATATGGAAATATAGGTATCAGAGCTTATACTTGAGACCTAATTTATATTATTTTTTGAATTCAATCTTGAAGGTAACCACCTGCCATTTGTTTCATGTTAATGGTGTAATGGTTTAGTTCAAACTATTCCAAAGATAATTTTATTGTTTGAAAGATCAAAACTGAACCAGTATTTTCATCACTTGCCCCGGATTAGCAGCCCAAGCAACAACTGCATCAGCAGCTTCTTTGGGTTGAATAATGCGGGTAATCATTTCATCGAGCGGGAAGCTACCTTGTTTCAGGTAATTGATCACAGCTTCAAAATCGGAAGGGGTCGCATTCCTGGAACCCAGAATGTCGATTTCTTTCTGTACCCAAAGTTTGGTAGCAAAGCTGATATCGTTTTTGGCGTACCCAATACAAACCACACGGGCTGCAAACGCGGCTTCTTCAAGTGCAGACTGATAGGTGAATGGATTTCCTGCAGCTTCGATAATTACATCCGGACCATGTCCTCCGGTAATAACCTGCAAGGCTTCGTGCAGGTTGGTGTTTTTTGAATTGATGCAGAAGCTGGCACCTATCTTTCGTGCCAACTCCAGTTTCTGATCGTCGATATCCACTGCAATTACCTTTGCACCGCGAAGAGCAGCCCTGATAATTGCTCCTGAACCGATCATTCCGCATCCGAAAACCATCACCGCATCAATGTCAGTTACCCGTCCCCGGTCAATGGCATGGAATCCAACGGTTAGTGGCTCCACCATCGCCAGTTCTTTGGCTGAAAGATGGTCGTCGATCATCAGTTTTTGCCATGGAACTGTCATGAATTCCTGCATGGCACCATCGCGCTGAACTCCCAGTGTCTGGTTATAACGGCAGGCATTGAACCTGCCTTTACG
>Ga0209512_1004597_pt1 | contig 11968 bp, 9 predicted proteins | sample frozenSSSSmetaG_FD_184142 | JGI IMG/M metagenome (GOLD analysis project Ga0209512, IMG submission 184142) | Glacier valley bacterial and archeal communities from Borup Fiord, Nunavut, Canada, to study Microbial Dark Matter (Phase II) -... | ecosystem: Environmental > Aquatic > Freshwater > Ice >... | reverse complement strand
TCCAATTTTAGATTTGGATAATTTTTTTACCGACATCCATTTATACTTGAGGTTACTCGAGCAAGCTGTAATACAAACCCTTGATGAATATAATATAATTGCTGGTAGAATACCTGGTTTAACAGGAGTCTGGATTAATCATGAAAATCCTATACTTGCGCGTAAAATTTGCGCAATGGGTGTAAGATCAAGTAGATGGGTAACAATGCATGGATTAGCTCTTAATGTTAATACTGATTTAAATTACTTTAATCACATTGTTCCTTGTGGCATTAATGATAAGGCTGTTACATCTATATCAAAAGAAATCGGAATAAATTTGGATATTAAAGAAGTAGAACAAAAATTACTTAAACATATTTGCGAATTATTTGAAATGGAAATAATAAAATAAAAGGTGACGACATGTTGATGAAGTAAAAAAGAGATTTTATCTTTTTTACTTCATCAACCCCCTCTAATAAAATAAAAATTTATGATTAAAGATATTATTATGCCTAAAGTGGAGGGCGTAAACGTCGCCATCGCTCGTAAAAAAATTGAAGAAACGAATGATTATGATTGGAATGTTTACATAATAAATAAAAATAATTTTTCGATAAATAATATTTTAATTACTTCAAAAGGATACGGATTTAAAGATGAAGAAAAGCAAGAAACCTCGGTATTAAGGCATATGATACCAATTATTGAAGCAAAAGATTTTGCTTTGGTTGAACGTATCGACCCATCTGTTTTTCATTTATACAATCAATATTGGGTAAGTTATTATGTGGATAAGGTAATTCACGAAAAAAAATTCATTTTTGTACCCGAAAGTATTATTGAAGAAAATTTAGTAAAGATCGGAATATTAGAACTTAATGGAATTTTGCATGAATAAAAATAATACCAATCATTGGGTTTTTAGGTAAGTATTAATTTTATTTGCTAAAGTCGATGAAAAATGACTGATTATCATAAATGAAATATGATATAAGTCAACATAATTTTAACTCTGTGCTATTGTTCCATGGCAGCACCAATTTATTTGGCTTCGGCCCCTATTCTTGAAGTTAACAACCTTACAATCGAATTTACGACTGAAAGAGGTTCTATTGTAGCTGTTGATGATATTAGTTTTGTTTTACGGAAGGGTGAAACAATAGGTATAGTTGGTGAATCAGGTTCTGGAAAATCTGTTACATCACTTTCGATGATGAAATTAATTCCAGAACCTCCAGGTAAAATTACACGAGGAGAAATAGTTTTACATTCGGAAGAATTTGGAAAAATTGATCTTACAAGGTCTAATGAAAAACAAATGCAAAAAATTCGTGGCAACGAAATTGCAATGATTTTCCAAGAACCAATGACTTCTTTAAACCCTGTACTCACTTGTGGTGATCAGGTGATGGAAGCCATATTATTGCATCAGAATGTTGATAAAGAAATTGCGAAGAAACGAACGCTTGAATTATTCGAAAGAGTAAAATTACCAGACCCTATAAGGATCTTTAAAGCATATCCACACGAAATTTCAGGTGGGCAAAAGCAAAGAGTAATGATTGCAATGGCCTTGTCATGCAATCCATCAATATTAATTGCTGATGAACCTACAACAGCATTAGATGTAACAGTTCAAAATACAATTCTACATTTACTTCAGGAAATTTGTCAGGAGCAAGAAACTTCTATCATTTTCATTACTCATGATTTGGGTGTAATTGCTGAAATTGCTGATCGGGTAATGGTAATGTATAAAGGCAAAGTGGTTGAAGAAGGTCCTGTTTGGGATATTTTTGCTAATCCTCAACACCCTTATACAAAAGGTTTACTTGCATGCAGGCCTCGTTTAGATATTCAGATGAGAGTTTTACCAACAGTATCTGACTTTATGGTGTCGGATGAAGCTGGCAATATGGTTGAAAAAACAGATAAAAGTGGTAAGTACGCTTCTGTTGGAGATGCACTTATTTTTAACTTTGTTGATGATGATGAGATAATTGAAAGGCAAAAAGAGTTGGCTATGCAGCCACCTATTTTAGAAATAAAAAATCTAAAAACATATTTCCCAACGCAAAGAAGTTTTTTTGGAAAAGTATTAGAATATAAAAAAGCTGTTGATGATGTAAGCTTTGAAGTTTTCCCAGGAGAAACCCTTGGTTTAGTTGGTGAATCTGGTTGTGGTAAAACCACTTTAGGAAGGAGTATTTTACGATTAATAGAGCCAACAGAAGGAAAAATATTTTTTGAAGGTGAAGATATTCTTACTTATTCGAAAGAAAAAATTAGATTAATGCGTAAAGACATTCAAATAATTTTTCAAGATCCATATTCTTCATTAAACCCGAGGATGACGATTGGTGAAGCGATTATGGAACCAATGCGCATTCATAAAGTTTTAAGAAACGATAAAGAAAGAAAAGAAAAAGTAATTGAATTACTAGAAACAGTAAGTTTAAGAGCAGACCATTTTAACCGTTATCCTCATGAATTTTCTGGAGGACAACGACAAAGAATTGTAATTGCTCGAACCCTCGCTTTAAATCCTAAATTTATTATTTGCGATGAATCAGTATCCGCTTTAGATGTATCCGTTCAAGCACAAGTTTTAAATTTGTTAAACGACTTAAAAGTAAGATTTAATTTTACCTATGTCTTTATTTCTCATGATTTATCTGTTGTTAAATTCATGGCAGATAGAATGATAGTAATGAACAAAGGAAGGATTGAAGAAATAGGGTATGCCGAAGAAATTTATAACAACCCACGCAGTTTATACACACAAATATTAATATCATCTATACCTAAAGGTGACCTTGAAGATATTAGAAAAGCACAACTTGCAAGACGAATAGCAAGAGAGGATAGAGTTTGGCGTAAAAATCAAGCCTATTAAGAAATAATGGAAGATATTCTTTATTTTTCTTATGGGTCAAATATGGATATTAAAAGCATGAAAACCAGGTGCCCAGATTCCATTTTTTTAGGAATAGGGTATCTTGAAAATCATTCTTTAGCATTTACAAGCCATATTAAAGAAAGGGAAAGAACAGGAGCAGATATTGTTTTTAAAGATGGTGAAGAGGTGTGGGGAATAATATATAAACTTTCTGAAAACGATTTAAAGTTACTTGATAATAATAAAATCTATCCCAAAGTTTACAACCGTAAACAAATAACAATTTCTTTATATTCAAAACCAAACATTCAACAGCTTAATTACGTTTGGATTTATGAAATAATTGATAAAACACTCTTAACCGAGAAAGCCGATAAAAAATACATTAATCTATTATGTGAGGCTGCAATAAAGCATGATTTTCCTTCACATTATATTATTCAACTTCAAAACTATTTATTATAAGTAAGTTATTGTTAATAACTTATATTGCAAAAAATTAAAATTCAATTATTTTATTAGAAATTGAATTAATAAAATTAAAATTTCAATGGCAAAAAAAAGTCAAATACGTGTAAAGGCTCAGCGGGGAAAGGATACTTCACAACGCACACGAAAAAAAAGGGCAAACAGTGCAACTCAAGGCATAAAATTTCAACTTGTCACCTTTTTAACTCAACACTCTTCTCAATCTTTTGATTTTAAAGAATTATGTAAAAGATTATTGCTTAAAGATAAAAAATCTAAAATAAAACTTGAGGAATATGTTCAAGAATTAGTTTTCAGTGAAACCATTATTAAAAAGGATGATGGAAGCTTACAAATAAATACCGAACCAGACGATGTAACAGGTACAATAGATTTTGTAAATGCAAATTTTGCATTTTTAGTTTCTCCTGGAGTTGAAAATGATTTATGGATCAGCTCCGAAGATTTAATGGGAGCACTTAACGGAGATAAAGTTAAAGCGCATATTTATGAAACCGGAAGAGGAAAAAAATTAGAAGGCAAAGTTGTTGAGATTTTAGAAAGGGCTAAAGATACTTTTGTAGGTAAAATACAAATTTTAGCGAAGTACGCTTTTGTTACTCCGGATACACGTAAAATGTTTTATGATATATTCGTTCCAAAAGATAGGATAGGTAAAGCAAAAGATGGCGATAAGGTAATAGTAAAAATTTCTAAATATCCTGAAGGAAATGATAACCCTGAGGGAGTTGTAACACAGGTATTAGGTAAAGCAGGAGAACATAATACAGAAATTCATGCTATAATGGCTGAATATGGTTTACCTTTTCAATTTACAGATGAATTGGAATCTGAAGCAGGGACTTTATCAACTGTTATCACAGAATCTGAAATTAATAAAAGAAGGGATTTTAGAAACATTTCCACCTTTACCATCGATCCCGAAGATGCAAAAGATTTTGACGATGCCCTTTCTTTTGAAGAATTACCTAATGGTAATTATGAAATAGGAGTACACATTGCAGATGTTACTCATTATATTTTACCAGATACTGAACTTGAAAAAGAAGCTTATAAAAGAGCTACTTCTGTTTATTTAGTAGATAGGACTATCCCAATGCTTCCTGAAAAATTATCAAACGAACTTTGTTCTTTAAGACCTAATGAAGATAAATTAACTTTTTCTGCTGTTTTTGAAATAGATAAAAAAGCAAAAATCATCAAAGAATGGTTTGGTCGTACAGTTATTCATTCCAACCGCAGGTTTAGTTACGAACAGGCACAGGAAATAATGGATGCTAATGAAGGGGAGTTTGTAAAAGAGCTTTTAATTTTAAATGACCTGGCAAAAAAAATGCGTGATGAACGCATGAAAAAAGGTGCTATTAGTTTTGAGACGGATGAAGTTAAATTTAAATTAGATGAAAAAGGGACACCTTTAAGTGTTTATTTGAAAATAAGAAAAGACACACACAAACTTATTGAAGAGTTTATGCTATTAGCAAATAAGAAAGTAGCAGAATTTGTCTACAATAAAGAAAAAGGTAAAAATAAACTTACAATGGTTTATAGGGTTCATGAGAGGCCCGATCAAGAAAAATTAAAAACCCTTTCGGTATTTGTAAAAAAACTTGGTTATAATATTGAAACTGAAGGTAATAAAATTTCTCAATCATTGAATGAAATGATGGAGCAAGCAGTTGATAAGCCTGAAGGAAATGCTTTGCAGAATTTAGCAATACGTACAATGGCGAAGGCACGATATAGTACTGAACCATTAGGTCACTTTGGGTTAGCATTTAGTCATTATTCTCACTTTACTTCTCCAATTCGCCGATATCCTGATATGATGGCGCATCGCTTATTGCAAATATATTTAAATGGTGGTGAATCTGCTTCAGCATCAACATTCGAAGAAAAATGTAAACATTCATCTGAGAGAGAAAAAAATGCAGCTGATGCTGAACGTGCTTCCATAAAATATAAACAAGTGGAGTTAATGCACTTGAATGGCAATGGAGTATTTGAAGGCGTGGTAACCGGAGTTACAGAATTTGGCGTATATGTAGAGTTGGTAGAAAATCATTGTGAAGGACTAGTGAGAATGGCCGACATTGGAGATGATTTTTATGAACACGATCCTAAAAATTATAGAATAGTTGGTAAACATACCGGAAATATTATAAGCTTTGGAGAGAAAGTTTTTGTAAAAGTTAAGTCAACCAATTTGGAAAAAAGGAATATAGATTTAATTTTTGTAAAAAATCTTCCTAAAAGTTTAAAAAATAAAGGGACTGATTCTTCATCTGAAAAGACTGAAAATTTAAAACGAGGTTTTAAAGAAGAATATGGTTTTGATTTGTAAAAATTAGCATTAAAAATATTTTATTTTGAATTCTACAAAAGCTTTATTTGATATTGACTCCATTATTACGCAACTCAATAAAGAAATTTCATATATCCAATATGGTGATCACCCCAATGAGCTTTATGAACCAATTCGATATTTAATGGCCTTAAACGGCAAAAGGCTTAGGCCTTTACTTGTTATTTTAGGAAATTATTTATTTTCAGATACTTATCTTAATGATTTAAAACCTGCCATTGCTGTTGAAGTTTTTCATAATTTCACTCTCATGCATGATGACATTATGGACAATGCTCCTTTGCGAAGAGGCATGCCAACCGTTCATGAAAAATGGAATAATAATATTGCTATTTTATCTGGAGATGTAATGCTTGTGCAAGCTTATGATCTATTTTTAAACCTTCCACCTGAACAATTATGTAAAGTTTTAATAGCTTTTAATAAATGTGCTGCTGAAGTTTGCGAAGGCCAGCAAACAGATATGAATTTTGAGAAACGGGAATTGGTAAGTGAAAAAGAATACCTTGAAATGATTAGGCAAAAAACTGCTGTGCTTTTAGGTTTTAGTTTAAAATTAGGAGGAATTATGGCAAATGCAGAACAAAAAGAACTTGATCTCCTACAACAATTAGGCGAAAACATTGGAATAGGTTTTCAACTAAAAGATGATTTGCTAGATGTGTTTGGAGAAAAAAATAAAACTGGAAAACAAATCGGTGGTGATATTATAGCAAATAAAAAAACTTTTCTCCTTATCGAAGCTATTGAAAAAGCTAATTCTGAAGAATTAAAAAGTTTAAATCATTGGTTATCTCTACAAGAATTTGATAAGGATGAAAAGGTAAATGCCATCACTTCTATTTATGAGCAATTAAATATAAAATTCATAACTGAAAATAAAATCAAAGATTTTTTTGGCAAAGGTTATGATTGTTTATATCAATTAAATGCCAATGCTAGCAAAAAAGAATACCTTAAAAACTTTATTGAAAAATTAATCGGCAGAGATAGTTAAACCATTTTAAGATTTAAAAGGATGTATATATTAGGATTAAATGCCTACCACGGTGATTCAGCTGCTTGTATTTTTAAAGATGGGGAATTAATTGTTGCATCCGAAGAGGAGCGTTTTAGAAGAATTAAACATTGGGCTGGATTTCCATCAGAAGCAATAAAATTTTGTTTAAAGGAGGCTGGGATTTCAATTGAACAAGTTGATCATGTGACTTTATCCAGAGACCCAAAAGCTAATTTTAATCAAAAAATATTTCATGTTCTTAAAAACGGAATTGGTTTAAAAACTTTAATTGATCGATTAAGCAACCGAAAAAAAGTTTCATCAGTAAAAGAAGAATTTTTAAAAGCATTTAACTTAGAAGAAAGCAATTTTAAAGCGCAAATTCATAATATTGAACATCACAGAAGTCATTTAGCAAGTGCTTTTTTTGCTTCTCCATTTGAAGAATCTGCTATACTTTCTATTGATGGCTTTGGTGATTTTAGTTCAACAATGATTGCTATTGGAAAAGGAAATAAAATTGAAGTTCTTGATAGCGTTCAATACCCACATTCTGTAGGGGTTTTTTATACGGCATTTACACAATTTTTAGGTTTCCCCCATTATGGAGATGAATACAAAGTGATGGGTTTAGCTCCTTATGGAAAGGCTACTTTAGTAGATAAACTAAGGGATGTACTCATTTTTAAAGAGGATGGTTTATTTGAAATAAATAAAAAATATTTTTTGCATCCTAAAAAAGGTGTAAAAATGACGTGGGAAGATGGAATTCCTGAAATTGACGAGCTATACTCATCTTTTCTTGTTGAAAAATTTGGTCAACCTCGTCATAAAGATGAACCTTTATCAGATTATCATAAAGATTTAGCTGCTTCTGTTCAACGGATTTGTGAAGAATTAATATTTCATGTTTTAAATCATTTACATAAAAGAACAGGAATAGAAAATATTTGTATCGCCGGTGGTGTGGCTCAAAATTCTGTTGCTAATGGAAAATTAAAATTAAATACTCCTTTCAAAAATATTTATATACCTCCTGCCGGTCATGATGCAGGTACTTCCATTGGATCTGCTCTTTATTTATATAATCAATTATTAGATAAGCCAAGGATCAAACCCATGTTTAATCCTTTTACCGGAAGTAAATTTACCAATGAAGAGATTGAAATATTATTGAAAGAAAAAAATATTACTTACAATAAATTAGATAACGATTTACTTTTTGATAAAGTAACTGATTGTTTAATTGGCGGAGGAGTAGTTGGTTGGTTTCAAGGAAGAGCAGAATTCGGACCAAGGGCTTTAGGCCATCGATCCATTTTAGCAGACCCAAGACGAAATGATGTGAAGGAAATATTAAATTTAAAAATTAAAAGAAGAGAAAGTTTTCGTCCTTTTGCTCCATCAATATTAAAAGAAGCAGTTTCCGATTTCTTCGAACAAACAGATAACGTTCCTTTTATGGAAAAAGTATTTGTAATAAAGCCGGAGAAAAGGGAATTAATACCTGCAGTAACTCATGTTGATGGAACTGGTAGGTTACAAAGTGTTGATAAACTTGTAGAACCAAAATATTATGGATTGATCGAAGCTTTTGGAAAAAAAAGCGGCGTGCCTGTATTGGTTAATACTTCTTTTAATGAAAACGAACCAATAGTTAATACTCCTCAGCAAGCACTTGATTGTTTTTTAAGAACAAAAATGGATATGCTTGTTATGGAAAATATAATCATTCAGAGAAATTAAAATATTTTAATTTAAAAAACTAATGGATTGGGATATTTATAAACCAATCCATTAGTTAATATTTCTAAATAAATTAAAATAAATATGTTACATGCACAGTTGCCCTATCGTGTGCAATACTTAAGCCATCTGATAAATTTTGTGAAATTGGTTTTTGAAAATTAAAGCCTATAGCAAAATTTTTAAAATACGTTTCAACTCCGGCAGAACCCAACGTTGCCGTTCCACCTGTTTGGTAAACAGTAACATTTCTTTTATAGTCATAAAAAGCTTTTTCTAAAAAAATACCTGCAGTGGGCATAATTGTAATTTCACCTATTTTCTGAAGAAAAAATAAATTAACACCGCCACTCACTCTATTCCCAAACTGGTAATTATTTTTATTCACTGTATTTATTTTATAAGTAATATCAGTGCTTAAACCTACTTTTTTATACCGAATGGTATACACCAGGTTTAACATAAAATCAACACTACCAGAACCTAATTGAAAATTTGCATTGTTTACATTTTGCTTATCACTTTCATCAAATTTATATTTTCCTGTGGGCAATTTAATTCCACCTCCTGATAATAAATTATGTTTTACAATTGAATTTGTATCAGATGTATTGTTAATCAAATTATAATTTACAAAAAGAGACGCATCACCTAAACCTTGAATATTATGCGTTACACCAGTTCCATTTTCATATTGTTTATTAAAATTCATTGGTATAAAAGCTAAAACCTGAATTTTTGGTAAAGGATAAAATCTTGCCCAAATTTCAGTGCTTTGAAATGTCTCTTCATTGCCATATAAAGATTGAGAATATTGACTTTCCCCCACATGCGATGTAAAAGTTCGGTAACGATATCTTAAGCCCAGAAAGTTTTTATGGTATTGAGGCATAATACCAAAATAATAATTTCCCACTCCACAGCCGCAAACATCACATGAGTAAGCATGAAATGACATTAAAATTCCCACATTCGCGAGTATAAATAATCTTATGGTTTTTTTCATAAAAGAGTTTTTATGGAATAAATAATTACGTTTTAAAAAGAAATTTTTATTAAAAGATCAATTTTTATTTTTTTACATCATTGTGCACATGGTCATATTGAAACATACTTACATAGTTGTTAGCAATATTTTTTGAATAGTCACCCCACATTACAATAGGAATATTTGCCAGGTCAATTTTTGATGTTGAATTTGTGCCATCACCAAAAGCTTTTAAAACATCAATAACAAGGTGAATTTCCGGATCAATTTCTGATCGTACCATTGCCTTACTGCTCCCTGTTGCAAGGCTAATAGTTTTAAGGTTATTTATAGAATTCTTTCCATCAAAGCCACCAATTTGATATATAAAAACATTTCCATTATATGATTTATTAAATGGAGCAACAGGTGAAATACCTTCGAGTTTTAAAAAAACATATCCCTTATTGGAATTAAAATACATATCACCACCTTTATCTACAACTGAAATATCCAAAGCTCCAGTGCGTTTACTTACATCAGCTACGTTGCGCATACTATCAACCCCGATAGTAAATGTAGCACCGTTATAATCACCAAAAGGAACATTATGAAGTACAATTTCATGTGAGTCTGGATCACTTTCCTGAACTAAAAAATAACTACTGTCTTGTGGGACTATATATTGCGATCCGTCTGTTTTTTTAAGTTTTATATTGCTTACATAATATTGAAATTTAGAAATTCGAATACTATCACGATAATTTGTTTTATACCATTTTGAATTTAATTCTAATAGCTGAGCTCCTGCAACATTATCAAAGTGCAGGGTAAGGTTTCCTCTTCCATTCGGGTCGAAAGAAGGGTTATCATTGTTTTTCTGACAAGAGATTAAAGCAAATATTAATGTTAAAGACAATGTTGATTTATATATATTATTTGTGAGTTTCATTTCCTTGATTTTAAAAATTCAAATTGTGTTATTGTTTTATGGATAAAACCCATAAAAAGATTTAATAAAAAATAGAATAAAGCCATAAATTAATTTTTAGCCTAAAAAATATACCAATAAGCAAGGATGCAAAAGAACCCTGCTTTAGCTTATATCTAAAAAGCTTTAAAGATTAATTGTAAGGATTACTTTGATTTTGGGGGATGAAAAACCGAAAACATAGGGGTGAGATAATATAAACTGTTTTCAAAAGGTAATAATGTTGGTGTTGATGTTTTGTATGTAGAAGGAAAAATAAAGTATAAAGTTTGTTGAAGAAACAATTGTTCTGCCTTCTCCTTTAAATTACCCGCTTTTGTTTTATTTTCTCTCTCTTCTTCCAGTTTAAGTTTATTAGCGAGATAACATTTACCATTGCAGTGGAGCTTGGGTTTATTGCGGTTTATACATAATACCTTTGCAATAAAATCTTTCCTTAATTGATAATCCATCATTATTGCAAACCTGCTGAAAGGTTGCAAAAGGATAATGGTTGTAAGCAATATGGAAATAAATATTTTCAAAAAATTATTTTTTTCAAAGTTAGTTTAGTCAAGTTTAATAACACAACTCTTTTCTTCAATTATTTTAAAATCAATTTTTCTATTCGAAAAAAATAATTATTTTTTATCAATTATCATTTTATCAATATTAGTAAATTCATAATTTGAAAAAAAATCACAAAATAATTTCAAAAAAAGTCCGATAATAATAATCGGACTTTTTTTATATAATTTAAATCGAATTACATTGAAGATGAATATGATGGCTTAAATTCATGTTCTTCAAAATAATCTTCATCTCCAAATTCTTTTTCATATTTTTCTTTTATTCTAGCGATGATATCATATAAAGGAACCCATTTTGCAATAGCATAAACTGCAAAACCTGTTACTGCTAAAATACCAACTACTGTAATTTCTCTTTTATGATCTATAAAAAAATCCCTTACACCTTCTTTATTCTTTTCAATTGCTTGTTTTTTAGGAAGTCCTTTAGCAGAAACTTGGGTTTTTCCAGATGACTTTCCTTTTTTTATACCGTTTTTTTGGCAATTGTCCTATTTTGAGCTTTTTCTTCAGTTTTCATGGTTTTAAGATTTATTGGTTTGAGTTTATCTAATTATTATTTTTAATTGTTAAACTTCCTATTTTAACTTTTTCAACCTCTGTATCTTCAGTATCACCTTCTTCCCGTTCTTCAAAATTATTTATTCTTCTACCGGTGATTTAATTGCCCAAGAGGCAAGAACCATTTCATCGGCTACCCTATAAATGTTTCATCATCATCATTAATTAAATCTTCAACATACTTACAATAAGCAATAGAAAAGCCAATTTTGATTAAAAATACAGGAGAAACATTTTTATATTCTTCTTTGAAAACTGCTTTAATCATTCTTGCTAAAGAGAGCACTTTATCCTTAATTTCTTCTAAAGAAAGGGTTTCTCCTTCACCATATATTTTCGAAATCACCTCATGAACTTTACCCATAAAGCTTTCTTTTTGATTATAATGAAAAAAAT
>Ga0209512_1004593_pt1 | contig 11975 bp, 11 predicted proteins | sample frozenSSSSmetaG_FD_184142 | JGI IMG/M metagenome (GOLD analysis project Ga0209512, IMG submission 184142) | Glacier valley bacterial and archeal communities from Borup Fiord, Nunavut, Canada, to study Microbial Dark Matter (Phase II) -... | ecosystem: Environmental > Aquatic > Freshwater > Ice >... | reverse complement strand
CATTATTAAACCTTGCCTTTAAACGTTAATAGTTATTATCAAGTTGTATTTTGCAACCACTTCAACAATCAACATACACAACTCCGCTATTGATTCTATTAAGTAATCATTAAAAGTCATTTAATCATAATGGAAAAGACTATTGCCTTATCTCAAAGAGAAACCTATACCCCTAACCGTTTTACTTCGTTTTTATGGTGGCTTTTTACTGCCGAAAAAGAATTGCTATCATATGCGGTTGTTGACAGAAACCGCCATAAAATAATTGGCATGACCGTACTGGCAACCTGGGCGTTTGCAACCTTAGCATAGACTTATTTTTTAGTACTGTTGCCACTACTACCTGGCTTGCCATTCCATTGGGATTGTTTATGGGCTTTATTATTTTAACCATTGACAGGGCATTAATAAAAGGCATCAATAAATTTTCAAAAAATAAGATTGTGCCCTTGCTTTTTCGTGGGCTGCTGGCTGTAACCATTGGTACTTTTATGGCCCAGCCTGCATTGCTGTATATGTTTAAAAAAGAGATCAGGCTGCAAACATCTTTAGACAATGAAAAAAAGAAACTCCTAAAAAGCCAGGAGCTGAATGATTTTTATAAATCCCGCAAGGCAGCCTTAACAACTGAAAAAGAAAACCTGCAAAAAGAAGCGGTAACAAAATACGCAGATGTTGCAAAAGCAAGAGAAAATTTTTTATCAGAAACCGATGGCAGCGGCGGTACGGGTAAGGTAGGCGTAAAAGCTGTAGCACTGGCAAAAAAAAATGAATACCAAAAATTAGACGGGGAATACACGCAGTTCTTAACCATACAACAACCTAAACTTACTACTGTAGAAAATGAACTTATAACCATTGAGGAGACTATAAAAAAAGAAGAATCGGCTTTTACCGAATACTTTAATGACGGTTTTTTAACACAAATTGAAGCACTTAATAATTTTATAAAAAGCAATCCTGCTCTGCAATTCAGGTATCATTTACTGATAATTATTTTACTACTGATTGAACTAATGCCGGTGGTTGCTAAAACAATATTACCCTCCGGCACCTATGATGAAAGAGGACTGCTTAGGGAAAGTATGGAAAAAGAAATTACTCAAAGCAATATTACCAAAGAACAGGAATTGAAAGAATTGTACAACTCATTGGCACATCAAAACGATAAAGATGCTATTACCAATTTTTTTGAGTTCACAAAAGAAGACCGCAACCAAAAAATAAAATTATTTAGTAAAGAATGGAAAGAAGGAACCAGTCAAAGTTTTGATGGACTTTGGGAAACGATGAAGAAAAATATTTTAACAAGGCAGGAACATTAAAAGAATTGCTGATGTTTGAGTTGTTGAGAAAAAGATTTTTAACGCAAACATCAGCAACCAAGTAATTTAAAACTTATATCAATTCGCTTTGCAACAAAGCATTTTTTACTGAAGATTTTTTATCTGCGTATTCCTTGGCTGCCTTTATAAAATTCACAAAAATTGGTTGTGGATTTTCTACCGTACTTTTTAATTCAGGATGGTATTGAACGCCGATAAAGAAAGGGTGATTCTGCAACTCAATAATTTCTACGAGCCCGGTGCCAGGATTTTTTCCACTGGCGATCATACCAGCTTTCTCAAACTCTTCCAGGTAGACATTGTTAAATTCCCAGCGATGACGATGCCTTTCGCTGATGGGAGATTGTCCATAAATAGCATATGCCAGTGTACCTTCTTTAAGGTCGCATGGATAAGCACCCAGGCGCATGGTGCCACCTTTTGCTTTCACTTTCTTTTGTGCTGCCATCAAGTCAATTACCGGATTTGTGGTATCAGCCTGCATCTCTGTACTATTGGCATCTTTATATCCCAATACATTTCTTGCAAATTCAATAGCCGCCATTTGCATTCCTAAGCAAATACCAAAAAAAGGCAACTTATTTTCACGGGCAAATTTCACTGCAACAATTTTGCCTTCTATACCACGCATACCAAAGCCTGGTGCTACGAGTAAGCCATCAAGTCCACCTAATTTTTCCTGCACATTATCTTCTGTAATAGTTTCACTGTGTACATTAACGATGTTTACTTTGCATTCATTGATTGCACCGGCATGTACAAAAGATTCTAAGATAGATTTATAGGCATCCTGCAGTTCAATGTATTTTCCAATAAGGCCAATATTAATTTTGCCCGAAGGGTATTTTAATTTATCTAAAAATTCTTTCCACTTTGTAAGTTCAGGCGCTGCATAACCATTGATGTGTAACTTCTTCAATGTAATTACATCCAACCCTTCCTGTAGCATTTTTAAAGGAACTTCGTAAATAGAATTGGCATCCATTGCCTCAATCACTGCTTCTGTTTTTACATTACAGAATAACGCTATTTTTTTTCTAAGATCTAAATTTAATGAGCGTTCTGTTCTGCAAACAATAATATCCGGATGCACGCCATTCTCACTCATCATTTTTACGCTATGCTGGGTTGGTTTTGTTTTTAATTCTTTCGCAGCTTTTAAATAAGGAATTAAAGTAAGGTGCACCACCAAACAGTCTTCCTCTTCCATCTGCCATTGCAACTGGCGCACAGCTTCCACAAAAGGCAAACTTTCAATATCACCTACGGTGCCGCCAATTTCTGTAATTACAATATCATATTCACCAGTGTTGCCTATTAGTAACATCCTGCGTTTTATCTCATCAGTAATATGAGGTACCACCTGCACGGTCTTTCCAAGATAAGCACCTTCTCTTTCCTGGTTAATTACAGTTTGATATATACGTCCGGTAGTAACATTGTTTGCCTGTGAAGTGTGTATGTTTAAGAAACGTTCGTAGTGCCCAAGATCAAGATCGGTTTCTGCGCCATCTTCAGTAACATAACATTCACCATGCTCATAGGGGTTTAATGTACCGGGATCCACATTGATGTAAGGATCAAATTTTTGGATGGTTACCTTCAATCCTCTTGCCTGCAATAATTTGGCAAGCGAAGCTGCGATAATACCTTTACCTAATGAGGAGGTAACCCCACCGGTTACAAAAATATACTTGGCCGTTTTCATGTAATTATCAATTTTGAATTTGTCATAATTTGATGGATGAAAATAAAATAATGTTTGTTGTTGTTCAATCTGCCACCTGCGCTAACTTTCAACAAAACAAACATCCATTACACAGCAAAATTTTCATTGTAATTTTTTCAATCCGTAATGACCAGCGGAAAATAGAAAAATAAAATATCCGTGAAGTCGGGTAAAAATACAGCAAAAATTCCGGAGGAGAAAATTTAGCAAAAGGAATTGTTGAAAAACAAGGTTAAAAAAAATAGAAAGCCTTACCTGTCAAACATTTCGTCGCAATAAAAATGATATGGCCTAAGTAAATACCGGATAATTTCAATACGGCTAAATGAATACAACTAGAAACTTTACTACAAAACTTTTGTTTAGCATCAAGTTGGGTTGTACTTTTAGCCGTCTTTAAAAAGGATGATATGTTCAATATATAAACAAAATTTTATGGGTGATATTAAAGAAAGATTTAAGGCAAAAGCTGATGTAGTGGGTGCAGAAATAAAAGCATTGCTAAAAAAACACGGCGATAAAAAAATAGGCGAAGTAACGCTAAGCCAGATTTACCAGGGTATGAGGGGAATAACGGGCCTTGTTTCTGAAACCTCTTTATTGGATGCCCAGGAAGGTATACGTTTTAGAGGTTATACCATTCCCGAACTGGCAGAAAAATTACCCAAAGCCAAAAACGGCACAGAGACGCTGCCTGAAGGATTGTTTCACCTGATGTTATTGGGCGAACTGCCCACTGAAGACGATGTACAAAATGTAACGGCCTTGTGGCAACGCCGCAGCCATGTGCCCAATCATGTATTCGCAACCATCGAAGCTTTGCCCGTAAATACGCACCCGATGACACAATTTGTAGTTGCCATTATGGCTTTACAAACGGAAAGCAGTTTTGCCAAACGGTATGCTGCCGGCATGAGCAAAAAGGATTATTGGGAAGCCACTTTTGATGATGCAATGGACCTGGTAGCCCGTTTGCCAAGAGTTGCTGCCTACATATACAGACGCAAATATAAAGGTGGAGAACACATACAACCCAATGGCTTATTAGACTGGTCGGGCAACTTTGCCCACATGATGGGATACGATAGTGAAGAATTTAAAGAATTGATGCGTTTATATATGACCATTCATGCAGACCATGAAGGGGGTAATGTATCCGCACATACCACACATTTGGTAGGTTCTGCACTGAGCGACCCTTACCTTTCTTTTGCCGCCGGTATGAATGGATTGGCTGGTCCACTGCATGGTTTAGCTAACCAGGAAGTTATAAAATGGATATATGACATGAGGAAGGAACTGGGTGTAGAAACCCCCTCAAAAGAACAGATAGAAGAATATGTAAAGAAAACGCTGACTGAAGGAAAAGTTGTGCCAGGTTACGGTCATGCGGTTTTGCGCAAAACAGATCCCCGCTTTACGGCACAAATGGAATTTGGTAAAAAACATTTACCCGACGATCCCCTGGTAAAGACCGTTTGGAATATTTATGAAGTGGTGCCCCCATTATTAAAATCACTGGGCAAAGTCAAAAACCCATGGCCAAATGTAGATGCCCACAGTGGTGCTTTATTAGTGCACTACGGCATGGTGGAATATGAATTTTACACTGTATTGTTTGGTGTATCAAGGGCACTCGGTGTGTTGGCAAGCCTCTGCTGGGACCGTGCTTTGGGCTTCCCGTTAGAGCGACCAAAATCTGTTACTACAGACCTTGTAAAAAAATGGCTGGAAGGAAAAGATGAAATATGGGGGGATTAATAATCTCTTTCTGCCGAAGGAAAACCTCAGGTAACATTAACTACAATCTTATTAATACTTTTATTAAAGCGAAAACGGAAAGGATTTTATCTTTCCGTTTTTTTGTACCCGCCATTTTATTATTTTAAAAAAGAGGTACCTGCTTAAAAAGCAAAGTGAAACTGTATTGGTGTCGCCTGTTTTAACTTCATACTATTTGTAGAGGATAATTTTGAATATTTATGTTTGTATGGAAGTTTAGTTCATTATTTATATCACGTAGTAACATAAAATACAAAAGGCTATCCTTATAATAATAAGATAGCCTTTTGTAGTAAAATCTAATAATTTATTTGAAGTATGTATTCTTTAAAAAGGTATAATACTTGTTTGAAACATGTTTTTTAAGAAGCGCTAACAGTTCTTTGTTTAACTGCGATTGTGTCTGTTGTGTTGTGTTTTTCATAGGTGGTTGAGGTTTTGTTTATTATTTTTGATAGTAGTAAAAATCAAATTACTTTCATTTATCAATACTTGCTTTATTTGCTCTGTTTTTTTATCTGTAACTGTTGCCAGTATTTTTGCATTTACATCAATAAAATCTATTATAACGTCACGTATGAAAATCGCTTCTTCAAAATTTTCCATGTCTTCTGCTTCAAATTGTTTTAAGTTATATTCAACAAGCCATTGGGATATTTCGTTTTCAAAATCCTTTTTCATTTTATTTATTTGGTTCGTCCTTATGACATAAATGGGTATCGGAAGAAGTAAAAGAAAAACAACGGATTATTTGGGAATTTATTATATACAATCCTTACGTTATTAATTCAATAGTTTAAAAACTATTATTTTGCTGAGTATTCCCTGTTGTCAAATTTCATTTTACCCCAAATCACATCTTTTTTATAAATTGCTTTGCCTGCTAATTTATTTAGTATTATCTTTAAGCCCTGATAACAGTCAGCCATTGGATTTTTCATAATTTTATCTCTTAAATCAATTACCAGGTTGATGTATGCAATAGTCGATATAGAAACAACCGGTGGCCATGCCTCTGCAAATGGCATCACTGAAATTGCCGTTTATATTCATGATGGAAAAAAAGTGGTGAAGCATTTTGAAACGCTTATTAATCCCTTACAAAAAATACCTGCTTACATTACGGCACTTACAGGCATTGATAATTATATGGTAGCAGATGCCCCATTGTTTGAAGACATTGCGGCAACCTTATATCAATTGCTGAATGATACCATATTTGTTGCTCACAATGTAAACTTCGATTATTCATTTATAAAGTATCATCTGAAAGCTTCGGGGTACGAATTGGCAGAAAAAAAATTATGTACCGTACGATTGAGTAGAAAAACATTTCCCGGTTTACCATCTTACAGCCTGGGCAATTTATGCCGTTCGCTTTCTTTACCTATTGATAACCGCCACCGGGCCGGCGGAGATGCAAAGGCCACTGTAAAATTATTAGAGTATTGCATGGCAAATGGCGGCGACGAACATATTGCCCAAATGCTGAAGAAATCCTCAGCAGAACAATGGCTGCCACTACATTTAACTAAAGCTGATATTTTAAAATTACCAGCAGGGCCTGGTGTATATTATTTTCATGATGCTAAAGATAAAATTGTTTATGTAGGCAAAGCCATCAATATTAAAAAAAGAGTAAGCAGTCATTTTACACACAATGATCCGGATAGAAAACGACAAAATTTTTTGCGTATCATTTGTAAAATAAGCTGTAAGGAATGCGCCACCGAACTGGAAGCCATTATACTGGAAAGTACAGAAATAAAACGGTTGTGGCCCAAATACAATTACAGCCAAAAGCAACCGGCACAAAAATTTGCTTTGTATATGTTTGAGGATGGCCGCGGTTACCAGCGTTTGGCAATTGATAAAAAGAAAAAAAATGTTCCCTCTTTATACTGCTTTAATTTATTACATGAAGGTGTGGTGATGTTAAAAAAAATGGCAGAAGAATTTGAACTGCATGAAAAACTATGTTTTATTGACAAAACTCCTTTTTCTGAACTTGACTATATGTCATTAGAATCTCCCCTCACATACAATCAAAAAATAAAGAATGCTGTGGAAGCACTGGAAGAAAAGCTACCCACATTTGCCGTGATGGATGATGGGATCAAGGAGGAAGAAAAATTGTGTTTGTTAATTGAACGGGGAAGTTTTTGGGGAATGGGTTATATGCCTTCCAATATCGTTATTACTTCAACGGCTGAACTGAAAACCTATTTAAATCCTTACGCGGATAACGATACTATCCGAAACAGTATCTATTCGTTTATAGAAAAAAATCCTGATAAGCTAATTAGTTTAGTTTCATCTTCCTTAGTACTTCGTAATTAAATTTTCACTTTTTTCTTTCCTTTCACACCACTACATTCGCAATCCCAAATTTAAAAAACAAGAACAAAATGTCAGACTTTGTACAACCAATAGCACAAAAATTAAATATAAAATTACAACAGGTAGAAGCGGTGTTGAGCTTATTTGAAGAAGGCGCTACCATACCGTTTATTGCCCGTTACCGAAAGGATAAAACCGGCGCTTTGGATGAAGTGCAGATTCAGCAGATACAAGATGAAGCCAAATTTTTAAAAGAGTTCCATGAGCGTAAAACATTTATAGAAAAAACCATTACCGAGCAGGAAAAAATGACGGAAGCTCTACAGGCAAAAATCAATAAAGCAACTACCCTTGCAGCGCTGGAAGATATTTACCTGCCTTATAAACCAAAAAGAAAAACAAAGGCACAAGCCGCAAGGGAAAATGGGTTGGAGCCATTGGCCAATACTTTGCTGGAACAAAAGGATATTGACCTTATTGCCATTGCCAAAAGCTTTATCAACGAAAAAGTATTGGATGCAGATGCTGCCTTACAAGGAGCAAGAGACATTATTGCAGAGCAGATAAATGAAGATGCACAGGTAAGGGCCAAGCTGCGTAAGTTGTTTGAAACGGAGGCTACATTGCAAAGTAAAGTAGTTACAGATAAAGAAACCGAAGGCATTAAATACAAAGATTATTTTGATTTTTCTGAACTTATTTCTAAAACACCTTCTCACAGGATACTGGCTGTGTTGCGTGGATTTTTGGAAGGCTTTTTACGCATTGCTATTTCACCTGCGGATGAAGCTGCATTGGAAATGATTGAAGCCTTGTACATAAAAGGGATGAGCACCTGCAGCGACCAGTTGCGCAAAGCCGTTAAGGATGCCTACCGCAGGTTATTGCAACCCAGTCTTGAAACTGAATTTAGAACAGCATTAAAAACAAAAGCAGATGAAGAAGCCATCAATGTTTTTGCAGAAAATCTTCGACAGTTATTGTTGAGTTCACCCATTGGCAGTAAAAGAATTTTAGCTATAGATCCGGGTTATAGAACTGGCTGCAAAGTAGTTTGTCTTGATGAAAAAGGAGAGTTACAAAAAACTGATCTCATCTTTCCGCATGAGCATAACAGGGTTGCTGCAGAAGAAATTAAAATAAGGAATTTAGTACAGCAATATGGCATTGAAGTGTTTGCCATTGGTGATGGAACAGCAGGAAGAGAGACCGACAATTTCATTAAAAAATTAAATCTTGGCTTACCGGTGTTTTTAGTGAATGAAGACGGTGCTTCTATTTACTCAGCATCAGAAATTGCAAGAGAAGAATTTCCCAATGAAGACATTACCGTGCGTGGTGCAGTAAGTATTGGCAGAAGGTTGATGGACCCATTGGCAGAGCTTGTAAAGCTTGATCCTAAAAGTATTGGTGTGGGGCAGTACCAGCATGATGTAAACCAGTTTAGGTTGAAAGAACGGCTGGATGCAACTGTAATTAGTTGTGTAAATAATGTAGGCGTAAATTTAAATACGGCCAGTAAACATTTGCTTAGTTATGTAAGTGGTATTGGCGGAACCCTCGCCGATAATATTGTAAAATACAGGAATGAAATTGGCAAATTTTCCAGTCGCAAGCAATTATTAAAAGTGCCTCGTTTGGGTGGCAAAGCTTTTGAACAATGCGCCGGTTTTTTGCGCATCAAAGAAGGTGAAGATTTACTTGACAAGAGCGCTGTACATCCCGAAGCATATCCTGTTGTTGAGGCAATGGCAAAAGATTTGGGTGTTGATGTAAAATCGCTGATAGGCAAAGAAGAATTATTAAAAACTGTGGATGCAAAAAAATATGTTACTGAACAAATCGGTGAACTTACCATCAGGGACATACTTAATGAATTAAAAAAGCCGGGCCTTGATCCAAGGAGTGAAGCGCAGGCTTTTGAGTTCGCCAACATCTACAGTATTGACGACGTTAAAATGGGTATGGAAGTGCCTGGCGTAGTTACCAACATCACCAGGTTTGGAGCTTTTATTGATATAGGCGTAAAACAGGATGGACTGGTGCATGTGTCAGAAATTTCACATACCTATATTACCGATCCAAACGAAGTGTTGAAGTTAAACCAACATGTAAAAGTAAAAGTGCTTGAAGTTGATGCAGAAAGAAAACGTATTGCACTTTCCATCAAGCAAACAGAAGCCCCGCCTGCAAGAAAACAATTTACCAGCCAGCATCCTTCCGTTCGTCAGGGTGGTCAAAATATAATTGCTGCAAAAAAGCCAATTGCAGCATTACCTATGAAAGATGCGCTGGCAGCATTGAAGCAAAAGTTTGGCCGATAGGTATGCTGGGTCATCCCTCAAGGAAGGCTCACCATACAGAAAGATTTTGCACATGATCGTGAAGGATTAATGACAAATGGAACAATTAAAAAATATCATAAAAGGTTTGTGTAGAATTCCCTTGGGTAGGTCACCCTTTTGGGGTGACCTACCCAAAGGAATCTTTATAATTATTTGCATAAAAGTAGTGCTGGCGTTGCGTTAAAAAAATTAAGATGAAAAGTTTTCGAAACTTAATAATTCTTATTTTCAGTTTAATAAAAATAGTTTCAATTTTCCATATTTTTTTATACCCAATTGGTTAAAAAAATGTGTAAAAAATAAGGATATCTCACGCAATACAATATGCACAAAGGTTACAGGCGATATTAACAAATTGTGTTATTAACTTTTTGTTTACGAAATTGAAACCCATTGTACTATTGCAATAGTTCTTATAAATATTGTTCAGGTAACAAAACACCAATAAAAAATTAGTAGGGCACGCTGAAATTTATGGACTGTTGCGCAACTGTAATTAACTCTATTAATTATTTTTCCTGGGCCGGTAAGTGATACATTGCAGAATCAGTTACAAGTCAGATTACCTGCCTGAACAAACAAGTGCAACAGCTTCGAGATAACAATACAGGCACTTCAATAGTTTAATCCAGCGCCATTTGCCCGGGATTTACTGTCGGTGGTCATATTGAAAACTACGTTTATAACAAATGAAAAATACTATCACAATTATGTCAAACAGCACCAGCAGCAACGAATTGCTTTTAAGAGAAAACAAGGACCGTTTTGTTATTCTTCCAATCAACTATCCAAAAGTTTGGGAAATGTATAAAAAGCATGAAGCCAGTTTTTGGACGGCGGAAGAAATAGATTTAAGCAGCGATCAAAAAGACTGGGATAACCTTAACGATGGTGAACGTCATTTTATCAGCCATATACTTGCTTTTTTTGCTGCGAGTGATGGTATTGTAAATGAAAACCTGGCGGTTAATTTTATGAGCGAAGTACAGTTGCCGGAAGCAAGGTGTTTTTATGGTTTCCAGATAATGATGGAAAATATCCATTCAGAAACCTATGCCTTGCTGATAGATAATTATATAAAAGACCCCAAAGAAAAACAACGATTATTTCATGCAATTGATACAGTGCCTGCGGTAAAGAAAAAAGCAGAATGGGCCTTGCGCTGGATTAATAAGGGAAATTTTGCAGAACGCCTGGTTGCGTTTGCTGCGGTTGAAGGTATTTTCTTTAGTGGCAGTTTTTGCTCTATTTTCTGGATGAAGAAAAGAGGCTTAATGCCGGGATTAACTTTTAGCAATGAACTAATAAGCCGGGATGAAGGATTGCATTGTGAGTTTGCCTGCCTGTTGTACAATATGCTTGAAAATAAATTAACAAAAGACGAAGTGTTTACCATAATTGCTGATGCTGTTGCCATTGAAAAAGAATTTGTAACGGATGCCTTACCAGTAGCCTTGATTGGTATGAACGCCAAACTGATGCAGCAATACATTGAATTTGTAGCTGATCGCTGGCTGGCGGAATTGGGGTACCCCAAAATGTTCAACGCCACCAATCCATTTGATTTTATGGAAATGATTTCCCTGCAGGGTAAAACTAACTTCTTTGAAAAAAGAGTGGGTGATTACCAAAAAGCAGGTGTTATGGGTACAAAAGAATCAAAGGCATTCTCCCTTGAAGAAGACTTTTAAAAAAGTAATTAACATCTGTGGAAATTATTAAAATGCCCGAATTCGTTTTATTCGGTAGTTTCCATATCTGAAAGATTTTAAATTAAAAAACAACTTTCCTCCTCTATATAAAGTTTAGATAGCTATGCATGTACATAAAAGAAATGGTAAAAAGGAAACCATTAAGTTCGATAAAGTAACAGCCCGTATTGAAAAATTATCTTACAGTTTAAGCCCGTTGGTAAACGCCATTGATGTTGCTAAAAAAGTAATTGAAGGTATTTACGATGGTGTGCCTACCACAGAATTAGATAACCTTGCTGCAGAAACAGCAGCATCATTGGCAACAAAGCATCCTGACTACGCTATTTTAGCATCAAGGATTGCAGTAAGCAACCTGCATAAAAATACGATCAAATCTTTTTCGGAAACGATGAAGAAATTATACCTGTATGTTGATAAGTCAAATGGCAAAAAATCGCCGTTGATTGCGGATGATGTATGGCAGGTAATAGAAGAAAATGCTGAAGTACTGGACAGTACTATTATATACGATCGTGATTTTAGTTTTGATTACTTCGGTTTCAAAACGTTGGAAAAAGCTTACCTGTTAAAAGTAGATGGTAAAATAGTTGAACGTCCGCAACATATGTTTATGAGGGTGGCATTGGGCATTCACAAAACAGCTATTGACAGCGTTATTCAAACTTATAACCTTTTAAGTGAGCGCTGGTTTACACATGCTACACCCACTTTATTTAAT
>Ga0209512_1004591_pt1 | contig 11979 bp, 12 predicted proteins | sample frozenSSSSmetaG_FD_184142 | JGI IMG/M metagenome (GOLD analysis project Ga0209512, IMG submission 184142) | Glacier valley bacterial and archeal communities from Borup Fiord, Nunavut, Canada, to study Microbial Dark Matter (Phase II) -... | ecosystem: Environmental > Aquatic > Freshwater > Ice >... | reverse complement strand
TGCATCATAATCTAAGCTCAAATTGGCTGTGCCAGCAAACCCCTTGGGTGTCCATGGTTGCCCGTTCAACAAAAAGCCTAAAGTGTTTTTGCCTTCTTGCGTAGCGGCTGGTAATCCATTGCTATCAGGTTTATTCTTTTTACATTCTGCAAAACAGAATACCGTAAGAATTAAAGCGGCAGTAATTATTTTTTTCATAATACAAGTTTTGATGATTTTCTAAATATTTAATTATACACGTTAATATAATTGATGCTTCGTTTAGGCTGAATTAAAATAAATGTAACTACTACTTTTTATAAAATTGAATTGTGCAATCAGCAAGGGAATTAGAATAGGTAAAGTGCTGCTTACATTTTGTTTGATTGTTGTATTTGAAGAAGTAATTGCAGACAGTGGGTTTGCTGTATTTTTTGCCCTTCCTGTTTTAAATTATAAATACACTGTACGCTATAGGTTCATATCTATACGATTACTATCAGTAAGTTACGCCCCATGTTGCTACAGGCAACATGGGGCAACCGTACTTTTCTAAAAAGCCTGTTGATACTTGGGTCTTATCTAAAGGCTGCATAATGTATTGTAATAATTTTTGTGTTGTGCTTGTATCTACTTGTGCATTTGCTTTTATTGAACTTATAAGCACTATTAAGACCAGTATTATTTTGAATACATTTTTCATGTAATTAAGTTTGATTGGTTAAAATTTCATATCAAAGCGACCGTCTGTAATTTTTATTTCAGTACATCCGGCCTTAGATAATGTTGCATTAAATGTTCCTGAAATGACACGATTTGTTCTGTCGAGTTTTGTAATTGTTAAACTGCCTGCGCTTGTAACATCATTGAGTTAATTAAAGTATTCACACGGAGTATTGTACGATACTGAATAAACATCAGTCCTACTTAACGATAAGGTAATTGGAGCATTCATGAAATTTAAACTATCTCTTACACCTATAACGAATTGTTCAGATATTGGAGTATTGAAATTATAAGCGACAATAGTAAATATTCCTTGATTAAACCCTGCATCATAATCAATACTTAAATTACCTGTCCCTCTAACACCTTGCGGCTTCCAAGGTTATCCATTTAGGGAAAACCCTATGTATTTTTACCCTCCTGTGTAGCAGCAGGCAATCCATTGCTATCAGGTTTGTTTTTTTTACATTGTGCAAAACAAAATACAGTTAATACTAAAGTACAGGTAATTATTTTTTTCATGGCAGACTAATTATTATAGTGATATTAGGTACTTATTTTTAAATGGTTGCATTGTAACTATTTTCATATTTCTATCAGTCAGTTCACTTAATTGACACTAACACTTAAATAAACAGCGCATATAAGAAAATAATTTTTTCAGAAGATGAAATTCCGTTAGTACATAGGTGCCCATTTTATGAATTAGAATGACATTGCTCAGAAAAGACAATGCCTTAAAAGTTATTTAAATACATGATTTATAAAAACAACAAATAAGATGTGGAGTTATCTTGCTTTTTCCACCCTTATACCAACACTTAAAACGTTTGGCAATGGGTTTTCCCGCATAATATGTGCCACTGAAAACTTATAATTACCAGCCTTGTTAAACTTAACCGGGCCATTGGTAATCAGTTTTCGCAGCTCCCAGATATCATCCATACCAGTACCTTCCCACCCTTTTGCGTCGGAGCCTAATTGTAACTCAAATTTTTGGTACCGCACCGTATCTCCCGGAGATTGTGTGCCTACATTAAGCCAGATATTGTTGTAACGGTAAGTATCTGTATGTCGCAATACAACATAAAGGTTATAGGATGATGAAGTATCCTTAATATCAAAATTGAAAGAAGGCTTAAAAGTATACAACCACCGGTTCTGTGGAATAATACTATTTTTTTCAAATTCATCCAGTTGGGTGCAGGCAGTAAAGCATAAGCTTACAATTAAAATCAATAACGCAACTGAAAGTTTTGCCGATAAATATCCCTTTTGTGTCACAAAATAAATTTATACAAAAAAAAGTTCTTTGCTAATTCAATAACAAAAAGCAGTTGTTACAATACATTTAATATCTGTTCTTTTGCTTTCTCCAGTTCATCCTTCATGGTTACTACACATTTCTGAATTTCAGCGTCATAGGCTTTGCTGCCGGTGGTATTTATTTCACGCCCTATTTCCTGGATAACAAAAGATAGTTTCTTTCCTTTGGCTTCATCGCCATTTGCCAACAGGTCTTTAAAATACTCGCAGTGTTGTTTTAAACGAACCTGCTCTTCGTGAATATCAATTTTTTCTATGTAGTAAATCAGTTCCTGTTCCAGCCTGTTGCCATCATAATTTTCTTTACCTACATGCGCTTCCAATAATTGAACAATTTCTTCTCTTATACGCTTAATGCGGTTAGGCTCTAACTTTACAATTGTTTCTTCCTGGGCATTAATATTGGTGATGCGTTTAATCAGATCTTTCTCCAAACTGGCTCCTTCTTCTTCCCTGTGTTTGGTTAATTCAGCCAAGGCCGTTTGCAACACTTTTTTAAATTCTTCAAAGTCATTATCATTTAGCATATCGTTGGTGGGTGTTACTACTTCAGGCAGGCGCAACAACGCACTTAAAACAGAGTTGGTATCAATGCTTAACTCTCCGGCTAATTCTTCAATTTGACGGTAATAGGCTTTTATTAAATCGGTATTGATGTTTACGGGTTTGGATGTACCGTTTTGTTTGATGGTAATAACGCAGTCAATTGTTCCTCTTACCAATTGTTCCTGTAAAATATTTCTTATGTCAAATTCATAGGGACGCAGCAGTGGAGGTAACCGCAATTGCATTTCAAATTGTTTTCCGTTAAGAGATTTTATTTCTACCAAAAACGTTTTATCATTTACCGTTTGTTCTGCCCGGCCAAAGCCAGTCATTGATTTAAGCATAGTAATAGTATATTTTTATTTATTTAGGTGAAAAGAAGAAGCTACAAGTTATAGGAAATAAACTCATTTGCTCAATTTGTGTAAATCATTTCTCGCTGGAAAAAGAAAATGATAAGTCTCCCCTTCCGTTAAAATTCGCATTTCGCCGGGTTGCAATGATTCAATACTGCACTTTTCAATCCGGTAACGAATAAGCCGAAGGGTAGGAAAACCAACAGCTGCTGTCATTTTACGAACCTGCCTGTTCTTGCCTTCGCTCAATAACAATTTAATCCAACTTGTTGGCAGGTTTTTTCTGTACCGGATCGGAGGGTTTCTGTCCGGTACAACAGGAGGTGTTTTAAATGCAGTTGCCCTGCATTTTTTGGTACGATATATTTTACCTTCTACTGTAATATCAACTCCTTGTTCTATATCATGAATTGCTTCGGCTGTTATTTCACCATCTACCTGAACCCAATATTCTCTTTCATGTGCAAAGGATGGATTTAGCAATTGGTGATTTAGTTTTTTATCATTTGTAAGAATCAATAATCCTTCACTGTCATAATCCAATCTGCCAACCGCATATACATCAATTGGCACCTCAAAAAAATCTTTCAGTGTTTGCTTTCCTTCGCCCGAAGTAAATTGCGATAGCACATTAAATGGTTTATAAATGATACAGTAATAGTTCAATGAAAATTAAATTAGCAGTGTGTGAAATAAAAATATGGAACACTAAAATTAAACGATTGTGAAGGATAAAAAACAATTTTGATTGCCTTGTAAAAATAATAAAGCCCGACATTTAATAGCCAGGCTTTGTTATATTAATGGGTTAGTAAGTACCAGGAAATAAATTTCCTTACACAATATTAAAAAGAATTTATTCTAACCAAAAAATTATTTTGATAAATTTTATGCACATTTTATTTTATGCTGTGGATAAGGCTATCGTAATTAAACTACTGCAACGCATTTAATGAGGAGGATTTTGATAAGCATTTTTTGCTTTTGCAATACGCAGCAAAACATTGATTCGCTGAAAGTACTGTTAACACTGGTATTTAAAGCGATATAATTTATAAACAATCAATGCTATAAAAATTAATGATTCAAAAAACAACAGTTTTATTCCGATGAAAATTTTAATTTGTAACCTCCTTAAAAAGGAAAAGGAAAATCAAAATAATTTTGCTTTGAGGCATGCTTTTTTGATAATTAAAGTAATTTCTGTTTGCTATCGTAATAAAATAAAGCAGCCTACCTTTGCCCAAATTTTAATTACATGCAATTTCCTTCCCCTGTTTCTGTGCAATGGATAGCCGGTTTTATCAACGCCAAATTAATTGGCAACACTGATGGTGTTGCTACCGGCATCAACGAAATACACAACGTACAATTTGGTGACCTTGTTTTTGTTGATCATCCAAAATATTATGACAAGTGTATTAACAGTGCTGCAAGTTTTATCATCATCAATAAAACAACCGATGTACCGGATGGAAAAGCGCTGCTGATTGTTAGTGATCCATTTGAAGCATACAGCAAAATTGTACAACAGTATGCTCCTTTTATACCTTCTTTAAAAGCCATCAGTGATACCGCAGTAATAGGAGAAGGTTCTGTTGTAATGCCCAATAGTTTTGTTGGTAATAATGTGCAGATTGGAAAAAATTGTATCATTCATCCAAACGTTAGCATTTATGACGGCTCTATTTTAGGTGATAATGTAGAGATACATTCAGGCACTGTAATTGGCAGTGATGCGTTTTATTTTAACACTAAAAAGAACCGTGAATTATGGTATAAAAAAATGAGCAGCTGCGGTATTGTTTTAATAGAAGATAATGTAGAAATCGGAGCCAATTGTACTATCGACCGTGGTGTAAGTGCTGTAACAAGAATTGGAAAAGGCACCAAGTTTGATAACTTGATTCATATTGGCCACGATACTGTTATTGGAAAAAATTGTTTGATTGCTGCGCAGGTGGTAGTAGCAGGTTGCGTAATTATAAAAGATGGTGTTACCCTTTGGGGACAGGTGGTTGTAAACAAGACGTTAACCATTGGAGAAAATGCAGTGTGCCTTGGTACAACAGGTGTTACCGCAAGTTTGGAAGGCAACAAAACCTACTGGGGCACTCCTGCACAGGAAGCCGGTTTAGCCAGAAGAGAGCTGGTTTGGATAAAAAGAATTCCGCAATTATGGGAGAAGGTAATGGGGAAATAGACAAAAGGCGAAAAGCTGAAAGCTGAAAGCTAAATGCTGAAGGCTGTACCAGGTTAATAAAGTTGTTTATGCTCCACTGTTACCGGTGTAACATCGCTGGCACAGCTATTCATCATAGTCAATAAAAACTTCTTAACAACTTACCGGCAATTAACAATCATTCACTTTGTTGCAGGATGATGCAACGTTACAAAAAATTACTACCAAATCTGTTCTTACTGCTGACTGACTTTACAATTCAAGAGATTTGAATAAAATATGCCTTAACGACTTACAGCAAAAAATTACTGAGGTCTAAAATCATAGGGCAGCACATCTGCAACTTTTTGCCAGGTCCAATAGCCATTAATTGTAATGTCGTTTTGATCAAAAAAGTAGCCATTCTGTTCAATACCTATAGCCTGATCTGGAGCAATGGTTAATATAGAAAGCTGGAATTTTCTTGCCATATCACCTGATTGCGAAATGTACAATGGGTCAGGTGCTTCCTTGTTGTACAAAACAGCAAGATTTTGTTGATTGGGTGTTATCTCTACTAATTGGGTGCTATCGTTTTTACTATAATTTAATGCCCCATAAAAATCTGCCACGGGTATGGCTGTTTCGGCATCATTATTTTTTGCCACCAGCTGAATTTCAAATCCTTCCTCTTTAATCCTTTTATTATAAACACTCCGCATAAAATGTAAGGTAGATCCCAAATAAGCTTTAAGGCGATTGTTGTTCCAGCTTATTCTTTGTGCTTCGTCTGTAGGTTGCATATCTTTAAACAATGGGTATCCAGAGTAAGTACTTAGCTGAGATGCATACTCATGCGTAAATGAATCCAGTGTGTATTTTATGCTATAGCCCAATGCATTGTTTTCAATCTCCAATGGTGCTGTTGCCAATACCTTTAAACGATTCTTCTTTTTGTAATAATAAAATTTTAGTACCTCTTTATTCTTAATACTGCACTGGGTGCTGTTAGATGTTTTACCAATAAAGTTTTCTTCAAAAAAACTGCCATATTTTTCCAGTCCGTCTTTTACTTCATTGCTTGATTTTATCACTACATCTTCCAGCGCCTTTTCCTTTTGTGCTACCTCAATCACAATATTTTTATCCAATGCATCTGCAGTAGTAATACGCCTGTTTACAGTTTGGTATCCGGTAAAAGTAATGATGAGGTCATAACCACCATTCAACAACCGAAGGGTGAAGTTTCCCTGCTGGTCAGTTGCTGTACCAATGGTTGTATTTTGTGCAAATACAGAAGCACCCTGTAACGGTAATTTGGTAGCAGCATCCAATACTTTTCCCGTTATAAGAAATGCATCTGACTGGGCCATGATGTTGCCTGCTGCAAAAAAAATGTATAAAAAGAGAAGGACTTTTTTCATTTGATATTTATTTAAAGTAGCTATTGGCTGATGCACAATAGCGAATTAAAAAGAAATAAAAGCTAAACGATGAAATACAGCTAAAATTTTATAAGTGGTTACAATTGTACTTATTAAGAAAATTATTGCATTCAATTGTTAAACCAAATGTAGCTTATCGGTTGTTAAGCTTTTGTTGCAATGCAGCGCAGGTTTGTATAATGGTTTCTTCAATACTGCGGTAACTAAATAGTGGTAAAAATTGTTTTAGTTTGGTATTATCATAGTACACTTTTTCCAGTGCAGAGGCGGCTGTTTCCTTTGTGAGCAAGGGGGCCTTCTTTGTAAAGTGGCTTTTAAAAGCTTCTACACGCCATACTATTTTCGCAATAAGCGGGGTAACCTTTCTATGAGGTAATTTTTTATTAAATGCAGTGGCGATTAAACTAAATATTTCTCGATAACTTTTACTGGCTGCACTAATAATAAATCGTTCAGACGATACATTGCTTTCCATTAATTGAATCATAACGGTAGCTACATCCCGTACATCAACAAACCCATTTACACCTTCTGTGTACCAGGGAAACTCATCATAAGCAGACTTAAAAATTTGTGAACTTCCGCCCCGCCAATCTCCTGCACCTAAAATTATTACAGGGTTTACAATAACAGCATCCAATCCTTCCCCTATGCCACGCCACACTTCCAACTCACCTAAATATTTGCTTTTGCCATAATTGCTGGTACTCATCTCTTCTGTCCAAGCCATTTTTTCGTTAATAGGCTTGTCTTCTTTTATTCTACCTAAGGCTGCTACAGAACTTACATGAACCATTTTTGAAACTCCGGCCTCTAAAGCTGCATTCACTACATTGGCAGTTCCTTCAATATTTATTTTAAATAATTCTCTTTTTTGTTTAGGATCAAAGGTAACTATAGCAGCACAATGGTATACCTGGGATATCCCTTTTTGCATCAGTGCTTCCAAACCAACCACATCTAAAATATCGCATTGAAAAGAAGTCAGATTAGCAGAATTAAATTTGGGCAACACATTTTTATTGTAGATAGCAGTTACTTTTTTCCCTTGGGCAAGCAGTTGGGTAATTATTTCATTTCCTAATAAACCACTACCACCGGTAACAAGAATCATATTCGGCTATTGTTATATGTAGCTGCAAATATAACCTCTCTGCACTAAAAATAAAATAGTTGATTTTATCAGGCTCAAATAAAAACTGTTATGCAATTTTATGACTTCCCTTGTCGAAAAATCTTAAACCACATAACAGTTAAAAAAACCAAAATCGAATTTCACTTTATTAATTCTTTTGAGCAGCTTGCTTAGCCTCTGCTTTCATTTTATCATTGGCTGTTACCGCAAACTCAACCCTTCTGTTTGTTGCCCTGCCGGCATCGCTTGTATTGTCTGCTTTTGGTTGTGTTTCGCCATACCATTTAATGGTTAATCTTTGTGACTTAATGCCATTGGCCTTTAAAAAATAACCCACTGCGTCAGCCCTTCTTTGTGACAGTGACAAATTATAGGGGGATGTACCCACATTATCAGTATGCCCTTCAACCAAAATATTCGTTTCGGGGTATTGATTGAATATTTTCACCAATTTATCCAATGAAAGTTTTGAATTTGCAGTAATGCCATATTCATTGGTAGGAAAAAAAACACCTGCATTACTTCCATCAGGATTTTTTTCATCAAAGGTTATATTAATGCCTTCTTCCACCCTTGTTACCTGGGCACCCGGCACTTCATTTTTAATAGCTTCTGCCTGCCTGTCCATTTTATCGCCGATCAATCCACCAGCAACGCCACCTACAACGGCACCAATCAGCGCACCCAACACGGTATTTCCTTTTTTCCCCACATTATTACCAATTACACCGCCAATAGCAGCACCACTTGCAGCTCCAACAGTTGCTCCCTTTTGCTTATTATTCATTTTTTTTGTTGTATTGCAACCTGGCAAAATAGTTAAGATTGTTGCTGATACCAATACTAAATGTCCAATTAATTTTTTCATGTGCTATTTTTTGAAATTTATTTTTTTACGAAATTGTAAACATAGGCCGCAGGCTTTCCTTCAAATGAAATATGCGATTTTAATTGCATGGCAGTTGCTCCTAACTGTGAAATTTCCAATCGAAAGCCATCACCATTGTCCATTGACTTTTTTTTATCATCCAACCTCATAAACTGCAACTGCTTTGCCTCACCTTTAGGTTCATAAATTGACCACCTTATTGCACGGGTAAGTGTGCTGCAATCTGTACCGCTGGCATTGATACTATAGTTACCCAAACTATTAGATGATATAAAATTCCATGAACTTCCAATAAAACATTTAAAAGAAGCCTCATTAAAAACTGTTGCAGTAACCTTACCGTTGATACCTTCGGTAGTAACGGTTTCAAGCATCCAGTTACCGTTAATTTTTTTCTTCATTGACACAGCTTCTTTTGAAACTGAACAGCAGGATAGTGATATAATTACAATAAAAGCAGTAGTTAATCTTAATAGGTTCCTCATAAATAAATACTTTGTTTTAATGGGAAAAGGCAATTAAGATGCCATAAAGATTGCACTATTGATTAAGGAAGAAAACAAGGAGATGAAAATAAAAAATATTTCAGTTGAGGAAGTATTTCTACAAATATAAAAATGGAGCAATATGGGTTACAAGCAGTAAACCCAAAAAGCAACTTAAATGCTTTTAGGCTTTTCACATATCGCATGACTAAATTTATCTTTACCCAATTTTATATTATACCGCCGCGGTAAACTGCTTTAAAAAACGAATATCATTTTCACTAAATAGGCGAAGGTCTTTTATCTGGTATTTTAACATTGTAATTCTTTCTACACCCATACCAAAAGCAAAGCCGGTATATTTATTACTATCAATACCACAATTATCCAATAAATTAGGGTGCGCCATACCACAACCCAAAATTTCTACCCAGCCCGTATTCTTACATACATTACAACCCGTACCTCCACAAATTAAACAACTGATATCCATCTCTGCACTTGGTTCTGTAAAAGGAAAATAGCTTGGTCTAAAACGAATCTTCACCTCTTTACCAAACATTTCCTGCACAAAAAAATACAGGGTTTGTTTTAGATCGGCAAACGAAACATTTTCTGCAATGTACAAACCCTCTACCTGGTGAAAAAAGCAATGCGCTCTAGCACTGATGGTTTCATTTCGGTATACACGGCCAGGGCAAATAATACGGATCGGCAATTTGCCTTTTTCCATTTCTCTTACCTGCACACTGCTGGTATGCGTACGCAATAACCAGTCAGGATTTTGGTTGATATAAAAGGTATCCTGCATATCACGGGCAGGATGATTTTCGGGTAAATTTAATGCGGTAAAATTATGCCAGTCATCTTCAATTTCGGGTCCTTCTGCTACAGCAAAACCCAAACGCTGAAAGATGGAAACAATTCTGTTACGCACAAGGCTAATTGGGTGACGGCTACCTAATGGCAACGAATCTGCCGGTAAAGAAAGATCCTCTCCTGCCTCTATAGACTGACTGTCATTACTGGTTACGGCCTTCAGTGCATCGTATTTTGCTTCTGCAAATAATTTAAATTCGTTCATTATCTGCCCGAATTCTCTTTTTTTATCCGCTGTTACATTTTTCATTTCGCCCATTACCTCTTTCACCAAGCCTTTAGTGCCTAAATATTTGATTCTAAATGCTTCCATATCGTTCGCTTTTTCTGCAATGAAGTCACTTATTTCGGTCTTATAATTATTGATCTTTTCTAATAAATCGTCCATGCTGCAAAAATAAGGAAATGTGTGGTTCTAAGCACTAAGTACTGAGTACTTAGTGCTTAGTATCGGACTAAGTATTAAGTTTGTTGCAAATTAAAAACGGATGTACGACCTGCACGATTTTTTATTCCCCATAAATATCCATAGTATAAATGACGACAGAGGATATAATGACGGACAAATAGCCAAACATATTTTAATTAACGAAGGGGAAATACCCAACCTGGAAGCTGCCGATATTGTGCTGTTAGGGGTTGGCGAATCGAGAGGCAGCGGCGTATTTGATGCTTGCAATGATGCACCTGATATGATTCGCAAACAATTATTTCAGTTACATTACTGGCATACCGATATTACCCTTGCAGACATTGGCAATATAAAAACCGGGGCCACTTTGCAGGATAGTTTTGCTGCCATATCAACTGTGCTGTCAGAATTATTAAGGCTCAATAAAACAGTTGTATTGTTAGGAGGATCGCATGATATTACTTTAGCGCAATATTTTGCCTATGTAAAATTGCAAAAAGTAATAGAGGCAACCTGTATTGATGCCACCATCGATTTACGGGGAGAAAGTTCTTTAAGAAGCGAAAATTTTTTACTTGAAATGCTTACCGGCGAACCCAACTTGGTAAAGCATTACAACCATATTGGATTTCAAAGTTACCTGGTTCACCCCCGTATGCTGGAAACCATGGACAAGCTTCGTTTTGATTGTTTTAGAGTAGGCAAGGTTAAAGAAAGTATTGAAGAAATGGAACCGGTTTTACGCAACAGCCATTTAATAAGTTTTGATATCAATTCCTTAAAAAACAGCGATGCACCGGCAAATGAATGCAGTCCCAATGGGCTCACTGGTGAAGAAGCATGTATCCTTACTCGATATGCAGGGCTTAGCACCAACATAAGTAGTTTTGGTATTTATGGTTACCAGCCAAGATCAGATATTCATGATTTAACGGCTAAACAAATAGCACAGATGTTGTGGTATTTTATAGATGGCAAAAGCCGCAGCAAACAGGAAGCTTTGTTGGAAGACAGCTCTAATTTTAATGAGTACCATACGGTTTTTGCTGAGGTTGGTACAAGGTTTTTGCAAAGTCGTAAAACTGGCCGTTGGTGGATGGAGTTGCCCGACAAAAAAATCATTGCCTGCAGCTATAACGATTACGTTTGCGCCAGCCGAAATGAAATTCCCGAGCGTTGGCTAAGAACACAGGAAAGGAATTAGATAAACCGGCAACAAAGATTTTTTATTAAAAAAATATCAATGAAAATTAATTGCCAACTGAATAAAAATACCAGCATTGGTTTTCATGGCAGCACCATACGCCATGGTGGATACTTTCATTCCGATACCTATGTGTATCTTCCGCTTTCAAATGGAAACATATTCAAATCATTCAAAAAGTTTTGTAATTTATTAGTTGGTATCTGTTGCACTGTGTTACTTTTTTCTTCCTGTTCTATATCAAAGCAAATTTCCAAACAGGCTCACAGGCTTTTGTTGAAAGATTCCATCATCAATACCGGGCATATCGGCATCAGCATTTACGAACCTGCCACTGATAAATACTGGTATAATTATGAAGCCACAAAGTTTTATGTTCCTGCAAGTAATGTAAAATTGTTTTCGTTGTATGCCGGCATGAAATATTTAGGCGATA